>Ga0214919_10000184_pt1 | contig 107447 bp, 77 predicted proteins | sample LL1503_MetaG_FD_177994 | JGI IMG/M metagenome (GOLD analysis project Ga0214919, IMG submission 177994) | Freshwater microbial communities from Lake Lanier, Atlanta, Georgia, United States - LL-1503 | ecosystem: Environmental > Aquatic > Freshwater > Lake | place: USA: Georgia | collected...
AGGCAATAGGAAGCGTAATAGATCCAGAATTATTTGTTGTATTTATCAAAGCCAAGTCTGTGTTTGAATTCAAACTCATCTATATTAAAATTACTTATTATTATAAATAAATATACACATATAGAGTCTATATCTGCCTTAGTGATACAATACAATAATTCAATACAATCTCGGATTGATGCTATGGTTATTCATAAGATAGAGTCGGTTGCATAAATGAATTATAAACACATGGTGCTGTAATATCCTTAAAATTATTAGCACTTAGAGTCTTTCCTTGAAAATATAGAAGAACACAATATGTATCGTCATTCGCCCATGTTGATAAATTATAAGCGTCAGTATAAGAATCAGATAAATATTTATTATTTCTAAATCCAGGACTTACATATCTTATTGTACTAGAATTAAAATTCTGTCCTATTGTTTCAAAAGTCTGTGTTTGATTACTTAAACTAAAATAATAAGCAAACTCATCATCAGTAGAATTTAATTCACCACTAAATGAAAATGATACTTGCCATACATCAGTAAAAACATTCGGATTTTTGTATGTAAGTGTAGTAGGAAATGATGTTAATAATTGTGTTAAGGATATTTCATTAAAACTTGTAAGATCAATAATATTTGAATATGATTGTGATACTACTAGATTTGTTGCGGCAGAATTAACAGTAGTTGTTTGATTTAGATTTATTATTTCATAATTATTCATATTTAGATTTGCTATAGCGGGAAAATTAGCCCATCCTGTTATTGTTGATGTTAATTGACTAGTGCTAATATATCCAAAGGTTCCTAGACCTGTTATTGTTGATTGCAATGATAATGATGATATTGCTGGCAAATTATATATTTGAGAACCATCACCTATTATACTAGTGGCAGTCAAGAGTGATTGAATATTTATTGTTGATACAACTTGGTTCTGTGTGGAAACTGTTCCTAACATTCTTATTGTAGAATTAATATCAAATACACCTGGATTAGGGACTACTGAACCCACCATAGGCGTTATAGTATTTGTAACTGTAGACATTGTAAATGTTCTCGTCCAACGACTTCCTGTTGAACCTAATTCATATGTGTTATCAGAAAGAGGGTGTAGCCATTCAGATTGTATTCTTGTTGTGTTATAAGGTCTTAGAATATTTACAAAACAATTAGAACCTATAAAAGTCTGTGTTGATATATTGGCTCTAGCAAATATTGATGATGTAAATATCTGCTGTGTTGAAACAAATCCGTTGATTCTTACTATATTACTATTGACATCAGCGTCAAGAGGTGGTTGTATTACTTGAGTAAAAGTTGAGAATGTATATACTCCTCTAAAAGAGTTTGTTGTTGTATTATTTCCTATAAAAACACCACCACCAATCTGAAAATTAGGCAGTAAAGTATTAGTATATAATTGATTACCTGCTATGGAACCTGCGCCTGTTAAAAAAGCAGTTGTTATTGTATGAGTTGATAGTGTAGAAGCAAATATTGTTGAAGCAGTTATAGTATTTACTCTTAATGTTGAAACAAAAATATTCGGTGTAGAAATGCTTCCATTTATTCTTACTATGTTAGAAAATCCATTATTATCTAGAGTTGGTTGAATAACCTGTGTAAAGGTTGATCTAAAATGACCTTCAGCATAAAACCCACCTTGTCCTGTATTACTACCATATCCTATCTGACTACCTGCTGAAAAAGGGTATAAGTTTTGTGTAGTTGTAGCACCTAGTATAGGGCCACCAAATAGTTTATCAAGAGTCATAGTAGAAGCATTAATGTTTAATGTTGATATAGCACCAACAAATAAATTTCCACTAGAAATATTTAATGAAGAAATACTATTGAAAGATGATAGATAACCAAAAGTTCCTAATCCAACAATAGTTGATGGAACAATGTTTGTAGAAAGATAGCCAAAGGTTCCTAATCCAACAATAGTTGATGGAACAATGTTAGTAGATAAATAAATGTTTCCTAAACCTCTAGTTGTTGATGTTAATTGACTACTGCTAATATATCCCATATTTCCTAGACCATTTACTGTTGATGTTAATTGTGTAGAACTTATATAACCAAATGTTCCTAGTCCTACAATAGATGATTGTAGAGTCGCTGAAGAAATACCATTTAAATTAAATAATTGTGAGCCATCGCCAGATATGCTTGAAGTATTTAAACTGGAAACCCATATATTATTTACATTGTATAGATTTACTAAACTATTATTTGAAGAAGTCCCAACAAATGGTATAGCATTATACGATAATCCTAAGGCAGGACTTGTTACAGAAGCATCTGGTGCAGTATATTCTTGCATATATAACCCATCTTGATAAGTGGTTGTTATGTTATAACCAAAATATGCTGTGTTTATATTACTAATAGCATTAGCATTCATATTAACAGAAGCATCAAATCGAACATTACCATAATTATTTGCGCTAATTGAATCTGTTTGTAAATTATTTACACCAAATATACTATTTTGTTGTAAATTGATAAAAGAAGTAATATCGACAAATCCTGAAGTAGCACTAGAAATAGTATTTACAAGTAACGTATCAGCATTACTTATTATATTACCAGCCACATCTACAGTATTTATAGCAGGGTAGTTTGCCCATGTTGCTGGGTTTCCACCACCAGTTCCCAAACCAACTACTGTAGATGTAAGTTGCGAAGAACTTATGTATCCTATGCTTCCTAAGCCAACTATAGTGGAATTTAAATTACTCTGTGTTACACCAGAAGTAGTCGGGAGATTTGATAAATAACTTCCATCAGCATATATATATTGATTTGAAAGAGTTACACCTGCTAAATAATTTATATTTGTTACATTCGATCCTGTATCATAAGTTATAGCAGAATTAGGACCAATGTATAACGCGTTTGTAGTAATATTACTTGGCGCTATAGCAATTTGTTCATTTAAATTCTGAGCAAACGATATTCTATCCTTTTTTACAAACGTCTGATTAGACATACTCTATTAGCCTGGTGGGAATAAATAAAACGGATGATTACTCACTAAAGACTTTTGTAAGCCCCATTTCCACGCAAGATAGCCTTCTACTTGTTGTCTTTGATTCTCTGTTAATACATTACTATACAGTATAATTTCACATATATGACCTGGCCAAGCTTCATTAAGTGACAGCCTATTACCAACAGTAATACCTGGTGTAGTAAAAGTAGCTAATGAACCTGCATATGATGAACTACCATTAACAAACATTCTTGGGATACTGTAAAACTGCGCACATCCTTGAAAAGGAGAACGAGCTTGTGGTGTAGCACTCTGACCAAACTGTGTTATTAAAAAACCATTATATATATGGGCGATTAGTGAAGGTTCCAGTTGGTCCAGAATCAATAATAAAACCATAATCACTTGTTGTTGTTATATCATGACCTACAAAAAATACTGTAAAAGGAACTGTTATAGCAAAGGATGCATTTACACCTAATCTAGCAGTTGTTCCAGGTACACGACCACCATTCGGATTATAAAATGAAGGATATGAACCATTAAATAAATTAGTTCTGTATGAAAATCCAGTAGCATTACTAAGAACTACATTTTGACCCGACTTATCATTTACATTTGTTATATTTGTACCAGATAATGTAATACTTGCTGAATCAGCAGCATCCAACCAAAGCGCAAGTCCAGCAACTTGATTCGGTTGAAACAAAGCAATATTATTTCGATCAAATGGAGTTACAGCGGACATCTTATTTCCTGTGTAGATTAAATCTGCGTAGAATATGTTTTAAAGGATTCAAACTTAGTATTAATATGTCCAATCCTGGTTACACAGAGTGTGATGAAACTTTAGTTCTAAAAGAAGTTCCATTTGCTTCTTTATCAACCGAACAAATAAACAAACGTAAGATTGTTCTTCTAGCAACAGCCGCTATCAACGATGGAAATGTTTTTTCAAATGGTCTTTTTCAAAACGTCTATGTCTTCTACAAAATGTTTGAATCTATGGGAATGTGTCCCATTATGATTGTAAATGAAAAACCAAAAGATCTTGAAAATATTCCTCCTATGATTCGCTCTTCCCGTATGATTATTGCAGAAGAATTACTGAAAAATCCTATCCCCGTATATGCCTATATTGAGATTGGTATGTCGATTGACCCTGTTGTACGAAAGTTTTTAAGAATGATTGGTGCTAAAAGTTACAAATTATATTTAGGAAATATTCTGAATATCGACATTGAAACGCCTATTTTTTACGGCCAAACAAATTTCGCACATCACGTAATTGGAGAGCTAGATGAAATTTGGGTATCTCCTCATTATAAACAACATGATGAATATGCTTGTTATCTAAATCACTGCGATCCAAAAAAACAAAAGAATCTTACTGTGCCTTATGTATGGGATTCATGCTTCGTTGCCAATACAACAAAGAATCTCAAGTGGAGACCTCGTGAAGAGAATGAACTAGAAACTATTATTATTACGGAGCCAAATATTAGTTTCCAGAAATCTTCTATTGTACCAATTCTTGCACTAGAGCGATGGTATAGAAAGAATCGTAGTTGGAACGGTCAAGTTGTTGTATTCAATGGCGACAGAATATTATCTACACCTTTCTTTAAAGAAAATATATTTGATACTCTTGATTTAGTAAAAGATAAAAAAATAACTATGGTTGGACGTAGCGACATTCAGAAAACTCTTGAAATGTATCCTTACGGAACTTTTCTATTAAATCAAGTCAATAATGAATATAATTATATGACTCTAGAATTACTATTTAACGGATATCCTGTAATTCATAATTCTACTAGTTGGAAAGAACATGGTTATTATTATAATGGCTCTGACCTTAATGGAATTGGTGAGCAATTAATAAAAACAAGAATGCATGGGAATAATCTAGAAACTTATAGGTCTCATGCGCAGACTTTAATGTGGACGCATTCTCCTTACAATCCTTCGGTTCATAAGAAATGGCATGAGATATTAACAGCTTAGAAAGGCTTAAATCAATAACTCTTAAATATTTAAGAAAAACATGAGGATTGGTATCCTATCTACTTGTCAGTATTCCATGTTTAGTGGAGGACTCGCAAATACTACAATGGCTGTTCTAGAAACTATGAAGATTCTTGATAACGATGTTACACTTATAAATACAAATACAAGCGTAGAATGGTTTGACGATTGTAAACTATTGAAAGAAGGTATCAAAGTTGTGAATATTGAGAAAGATTCTGGGAAGTGTGAAGAGCAATTTGATTTAGTTATTGAGTTAGTTCCTTACTTCGATTCCGAAGCTCAACGACGAACTTTCTCAAAGAAAAGTGTATTTTTATTCCGCAAGGGAATTCTGATTCCTACGATTGAACATTCATTATATCCAGTGATTCTACAGAAATACAATTTTGACGGAGTTTCTGAGATTTGGTGCTTTGGTCAGCTATGTGATAGCGATGAAATACAAATAATGGAGACTATGACACGAAAGCCAGTATTTTCATTACCTTATTTATGGACTCCTTCTATTATTGAATCGCATCGCAATGAGCATAATATGCCTATATGGTATTCCGTCCAAGCGATGATCGCACAACAAAACAATGGCGCACTGCCATTATGGTCTCCTCACATTTGTGAAACCAATACAACATCTGCTTCATCTTGTACTATTCCCATGCTCATCATGAGACAAGCAAAACTCAGTAATTTCCCAGTGAGTAAATACAAAGTTCATAATACTGACCAGTTATTAAACTCAGAGTTCTTCAAGGACAATGTAAAGCGTCATTGTGAGACTGAGGACCTTAGTGGAGAATTTGTTGGTCGCCAACGCATGATTGATTTTGTATTTGAGCCTATGAGTTGTATCATTAGTCATGTGCGGTTCATTCCGTTCAAGCCTATGCTTTTTGATTTAGCATGGTTTGGAATTCCTTTCATTCATAATTCTGAAATGCTTAACAACATTTGCTGCTTTGAGCGTTATTATTATCCTAATAATAAGATTTCTGTTGCGGTTGATAAACTTAATACAATGCATGAAGATTTTGTTAGTGGCAAGGGCTGGTTCTCTCTTGATAATCTACAACAAATAAGAAAAGATATTCTTGAAAGATTTACATGTATGAATACTAGTATTGTTGAAGCCTATAAAAATAGATTAAATGCTCTAGAAAGCCCTATACAAGAAGAAGCTCTTCCACTAATACAACTTGAAACAAAGCGTAAATACTATATTATGTTTTCAGATTTCTGGCCAGATTTCAATAACTCTTATAATTTCTTTTCGTTACTAATTGAAAATACCAAGAAAGACTTAGATGTTGTATGTTGCGGTGAATCTGATTTACCAAGCGGTACCCTACCTGACGCTATTGTCTTCAGTGCGTTTGGTGATACATGGAGAAAGTATCCAACTGTACCAAAGATATATTACACTGGAGAAAATAGCCCACCATTAAATGAAGAATCTATTAAACTCAATTTAGGATTTGGACACAGTGATATGGTATCAGAATCTTATTTACGTTTTCCTTTATGGATTCTAGAAATTGATTGGTTTAATTGTAATAAAGAACGTATTTCAAACCCTAAGCCAATTCCACTAGAAGAATGTACAAGTGTTGACTTTTCTAAAAAGAAAAATAAGTTCTGCGCATTTGTTGTAACAAACCCTAATAATCCTGTGCGCAATTTAGCGTTTGAGTGGTTGTACACTTACAAACCGGTTGATTCTGGTGGGAGACTATTTAATACTATTGGTGACAAACTTTTTGCTGGCGGAGGTGGCGGTGGTGGCGAGCTGAAGAAGTATGAGTTCTATAAAGATTATAAGTTCTGTATAACATACGAAAACTCTTGTTCTCAAGGTTATGTAACTGAGAAAGTCTTACATGCAAAAGCGGCTGGATGTATTCCTATTTACTGGGGCGACCCTAAGATTGAGCGTGATTTTAACATTAATGGTATGATTGATGCGCGTAATATTCACACAAAAGAAGAATTAATTGCGGCAGTAAAGGCAATTGATGAGAATCACGAAGAATACATGAAGAAGTTTTCAATTCCTGCGTTAGATTCTTATAAAGTAGATTGGGCGCGAAGAACTATGGCAGAGTTGGCATCTAGAATTCTCAAAATCGCAACTAGCAATCCTGTAGAAGTTACTCGATTTGCTGCGAACCCTCCAATACATTCTAAGAAAGCAACAAATGTTGAAACACCTCTTCTTGTAACTTACGCTACTCGTGAATTCCTTCCTTCACTAAGTCAATGGGTGGCTTCTTTTGAAGCACAGCGAAGCATGATTCCAAATCTAGAAGCGCTTGTATATCTTGGACATGATGTACCAGAATCAACAAAAGAAAAACTCACTGAAAATTACAAGTTTATAAAATTCGCTTCGTTACCAACGGAATCCCCAGAAAACTTTAAAGATATTTGGGATGGTAAACATTATGCTTGGAAGATTTATATTTACCAACAGCTAGCAAATCAAGAAAATAGAATGGTTTTCTATTTAGATGCTGGTGGCTTTATGTGTAGATGGCCAACTGAATATTTGCTAAAGGCCCAAGAAAATGATGTATGTGTTCTAGAAGATGATGAGCAGTTTAATGAACAATGGTGTTCTGATAAGTCTAAACAAATCATGAAAATTACTCAATCTGAGTTACATGAGAAACAAATTGTTGGAGGTATTATGTGTTTCCGTGCTGGTTCTGAAAAGGCGAAAGCGTATTTCAATGAGGCTTGGATCTATGCGCAAATGCGTGACTGTATTGTTGGAGAGAAGTGGGAAGGAATACGTAATAACAAGCCATTTGGCCATCGTCACGATCAAAGTATTCTCTCTGTTTTATCTATTAGACATAACTTGGCAAAGTATCCATTACATAATATTTATTGTGATACATCACTGCGTAGAACTTTCTTAACAAATAAGAATATTTACGTTCATAGAGGTAGATTCACAGTACATGAGCCTTTCTTAGAGAATATTGACGACTGCTTTGTAATTAATCTCAAACGACGCAAGGACCGTTTAGAACGTCTTTATAGTAACAGTCCAGAATTCAAAAATAAGATTATAGAGTTTGAGGCATTTGAAGGTCGTAAACTACAACTCACACAAAGTATGGCACGACTTTTCAGACCTCATGATTTTATGTGGAAGAAAGCAATTATGGGATGTGCTCTCAGTCATTTAGAATTATGGTACAAGCTTGCTTCTGAGAAGCCAGAAATTAACAGCTATTTAGTATTAGAGGATGATGTGAAGTTTGTGCCAGGCTGGCAGACTAAATGGAAAGAAGCGCAGCCTCACATTCCTGAGAACTATGATGTAATATATCTTGGGGGAATTCTTCCACCAAATCGTGCTGGGTTTGAAGTGACAAAGGATCCTATAAATAAATATTTCAGTCGTGTAAAAGAAAATAGTTTCTTTGGCCAGCGAGGAGAGAATCGTTATTTCCACTTCTGTGCGTACGCGTACGTTCTATCCAAGCAAGGTGCGCAAAAGATTATGGCAACAATTCAAGCAAAAGATGGATATTATACATCAGCAGACCATATGATTTGTAATCCAGTTGATTTCTTAAACATATTTTTCTTAGACCCTCTTGTTGCAGGCTGTTATCAAGATGATGACCCTCTATATAAGAACAGTGAGTTCAATAACTTTAATAGAGTGGATGGATTTGATAGTGACTTATGGAACAACGATGAACGATTTGATAAAGAAGAATCCGATAAACTTGCTTTAACTGGTGAATTAAATCCTGCAAGAGCTCTTCATGAAGCGCGTAATTATCTAGTGGAAACACCTACAAAAATAACTTTTGAAAAAGTAAATACAAATGACCCAAATATTCTAAATAAGATTTGCTGTTTAGAAACACAAGATATAGAATGGAACAAACTCTATGAACACAGTTGGCTACATGAACTATTTGGTCGCCCCAAGATTATAGAGTTACAAAAGGTGAAACTCAATGAGAAACCTCCAGTAGAAAAGCCTATATTACTAGTACAAAAAGGACATTTTGAAAATTATCACAAACTGTTTTCATTTTATGAAGCCAGTGGCATACAATACTATGTTTTACATCTAAGCGATGAGCATGGCAATGATGATATTAGTTTCTATGACAATAGCAACTGTCTAGGAGTTATTCGTAACTATATTAGAAGCGGTCTAAATTCAAAAGTGAAAGTAATACCACTTGGATACCATTTTACTGTAAGAGAAGGTATTGATAATCCATTTGAGCGAACACCACAACTACCATTCCGCTCTAACATGTGGTGTTTCTTTGGAACAAATTGGAACAATAGACAATCAATCGTTGATTTACTAAAACCTATTGGTAAGAACACATATAAACTGTTTGATTCTTGGAACGACCCTACAAATCTTGGACGTGAAGAATATTGCGCAACGCTCTTAGATTCTGTATTTGTACCATGTATGGCTGGCCAGAATCCTGAAACATTCCGTCTCTATGAGGCTCTAGAATGCGGATGTATTCCAATTCTAATCAATGATGATACAAGCGCAAACTACTTTACATATATAAATCAGTATTTACCATTCTTAAATGTAAATAGTTGGGCACAAGTCCCTGGTCTTATGACGCAGTTATTCAACGATAAACAGTCATTAGAAACCTACAGATTTATGTTACTGAATAATTATAGGCAACTAAAAGAAAATCTTAAGAAAGATTTACAAAGGTATAAAGAATAATTGCTATAAAAACTTAGAAAATGGGTGAAGAAATGCCGTCTTTTTTTAAGACTCTCGAGCAGCAGCTCAAGAAAGAAACAAAAGTTGAAAATACTCTTGATCTAAGTAAAATCGGTTTTGGTAATATTATTGCTAGTCCAGAAAATAAAGAAGCAAATAAACTAAAGTTTCTGCTTGTAAGTACACACATTCACCAATTTACTGGTTATTCAAAGGTATCACAGAATATGATTCAAGAGTTATCTAAGAAGTCATGGCTCAAGCTTACCCATTTTGGTTTCCAGAAGATGCCTGAAGTTCCTCAAGGATTCCGTCCTTATCCTTCTAACGTCAATGTATATGATGCTGCTGGTGGAGAGCGGCCTCAACAGCAGGGATTTGGCTATCAGCAGTTACCTGACTTTATTCGTCGCAATGAACCTGATGTAGTAATGATTTACAATGATCTTTCAGTTGTTTCTCGTTTTCTTGAGGAGATTCGCAAGTCTGGTATTCCTCGCACATTCAAGATTTGGGTATATTGCGACCAAGTATATAACACACAGATGCAGCCTTTTCTTGATATATTGAATCGTGATTCTGATTTAGTATTTACATTTTCAAATGGCTGGAAGAAGTGTCTGAAGGACCAAGGTATTACTCGCCCAATAGATGTAATTACACATGGATTTGACAAGGATAAGTTTTTCCCTATCCCCCGTGAACTCGCTCGCAAGCAGATGAATCTTCCTATGGACCGTTTTATTATTCTCAATCTAAATCGTAATCAGCCTCGCAAGCGCTATGATATTCTAATGATGGCATTCGTTGAACTTCTAGTGAAGTATCCTACCAAGCCAATCTATCTGTTTTGTGTATGTGACAAGGGGGAGAAGGGTGGCTGGGATCTATTCGGTCTTTTCAAGCGTGAACTCACTCTACGAAAGGTGCCAGTCGAGCACTATGCCGACCGTCTAATGGTTTCTTCTGTCGACATGGTATTCCGCGACGAGGATATTAATATGTTCTACAATGCTGCGAATATTGGTATTAATACTGCCGATGGCGAAGGTTGGGGTCTATGTAATTTTGAGCAGATGGGCGTTGGTATTCCTCAGGTAGTCCCCGATATTGGTGGATTCAAGGAGTTCTGTAATAGTAACAATTCAAGCATTGTGAAGCCAACTGTTCGTTATCATCTTCCTATGGTATATTGCCCCGTTGGAGGTGAGGCGCTAGCTTGTAATCCTCACGATGTATGTATTGCAATTGAAGATTATCTATTAAATAGTTCTAAGATGGATGAGCATGGCAAGGCTGCTCGTGAAACAGTTCTAAAGTATAATTGGCCTTCTTGTTTATCAAATCTTGTGAAGCGACTTGAGCGTGAGAAGGAGGATATTGACGCAGAAAAGGAGACATCATAATAGGTAAAAAATGAATAGTAAATATTTACTATTAGGAATATTATTATTATTCTTCCTAATAATAATTACTTATGAAATATATGAAGGATTTGCTGCTAAACCTGTAGCAGTAGGAGCACCGGTTCGTAATAACGAAACATGCTCGGATCCTGATATGACATATATGATTGATAGGTTTGATAAAGCTACTTTAAAAAAAGGTGACACTGCCTGTCCTAATGGTACTGAAGGTTATGCATACCCAAGGAATGTGCCTCTTAATCAAACTTTATCATATTGCTTGCCAGTTTGCTCTGGTGGTTATATTCCATATTCAAACGACAATTCATTTTGCATAAGAACAGATGAAAGATGTGGATTAAGTAAAGATTTAAGCAATACGATTCAAACTAATTGGGCACGTGTATGTGCGCCATTGTATAAAACAAATGTAAATTTATTGAGTACAATGGGTTCTATATCTACTGTTGTAAGTACAGTAAATACCCAATATAATGTTATAAATACAAATTTTCCGGCATTTTCGAATGCTGTAACAACAAACGCAAGTGGGTTAGGGTGTAATGCATATTTAAGAGATACATTATTTAATGTGAATATTATCTCTAACTATTATGATTTAACCACTTTTAATAATGGTATTGATTCTTATTGGATTGAATTGAGTAATAAAAAAAATAGATTTGATGGGGTTTTTAATTCATTAAATTGCGCAAGATATATGTAGATGTATTGGTACATATTATTTTCTCTTCTTGTTATCGCTATACTTTCTGGCGTACTTATATACTATTACTCATATGAAGGCTTTCAAAATTCTTCTACGGGAGCAGATTTATCTGGAGCAGTATTAGTAAGTCCTGATAATTTTGATTCAAGTGGTGTAAATCTACAGCAACTAGCAAATGATATAAGTGGTAGCCTTCAAGACCTTACGGCCGATAGGAGACCTGTTGATAGTGGTTCAAGACTATGTGAAGGAATTGCGAATCAAATTGCTGCAATGGAAGAAGCAATAAAAAAATATAATTCAATTGGTGATTATCATACATCGAGAATAACAAATAAAACAATAAAGGCATTAAAGAAACAAAAATCTGAGGCAGGTTGTTAAAATAATAATACATTAATAAATTAGGTAGTATGAAGAATTTTTATAAAATTCTTAATTTAATAATATTAGCAATATTATTACTTGTTTTTATTTTATACATATCAATGAAACAATTTAATATAAAAACAATTAATGAAATTAAAGAAACATTCCAAGTAAATGCTAATAATGATATACGCACTGCTTTTTTTGATTTAAGCTCTAATTTTTATACTATTACAAAAGATGAATTGTCACAACTTTCACAGCCTCCAGAAGATGAAATAATATTGGATATTGGTGGAAGTTTAGGTGATTTAGATGCATCTAAAATTCCATGGGATGCTGAAAATAAATCGTATACACCTAGTGAAGCTCTTTGGGGTATTGTATCACAACAAGCAAGTGCCATTTTATTTAATAAAATGGCAAGTATTTCTCAATTATCAGATATTAATAATTTACAATTTGATGACGATAAAAATGAATTTTTATATCAAAGTCCTTTATTCCAAACATCTGCTACTACAGAAGAAGAAAAAATAAAACTTGAAGCAGCAGAACAAGTTACAAATTTAGCGTATCCTATATTGGGAGAAGCATTGGCGCGAGGAGAATTACTAGGTACGTTGGCAGCCCCTTTTAAAGCGATTGGTAAGATGATTGGTAAGGTAGGAGGTTATATACAAAAATCAAGTGCTATTGGGCTTGCAGTAGCAAGTGTTTCAACTAAAGGTCTTGATAAAGGTGCTATAAGACTTGCTAAGCATATTGCAGCAGGAAAAGCAGCGCAAGCTTTTAAAACCGCTGCTGCAGAAGCAGCAGCAAAGGTAGCACAAAAAGCAGCACAAAAGGCATCTGCTAAACTCGCTGCTAAAATTGCTGCAGAACAAGCGGAAAAACTGGGAATGAAAGCTGCAAGAATGGTTGGTAAAATGATTCAAGGGATGGCTATAACAATGGTAAGTTTAGGGGCAATTCCATTTATAGGTCCAGCACTTGATCTTATATATATGGCTTTAGTTATGCCTTTAATGATGGCTTTAACTATGAGTGGAGTTATAGATGGGGCTCTTTTAAAAGTTGCCGACCCTGAAGGATGCTGTCCTCCAAAATCTATACCATTAGATATATTAATTCCAGATTGGGCGCAAATGATTGTTTCAAATATACCTGTACTCGGTGATATTCTCAGTTTATTCTTTCCATATTGCTGTTCTGTTGAAGGTAGTGGAGAGTTAATTTATAAAACTAGATTGACACAGCCAAAATGGTTAGAACATGGATGGCTATCATGTTATTATCTTCCATGGCCAGAATATAATTGTAGAATTGGGACTGCTGCAGTACATGGTAAAACATATATCAATGATTTTGCAAATCCAGGGAATGACCTTAGATATCTTACTAGTAGTGGAGCCCAAAGAACAGGTAGAGGTTATGATTGGTTTAATCAACTTATGGGAGAATATACTAAATTATCAGATGTAGCAGCAAATCAACAAAATTACTGTCAAGTAAATAGAAAATTAATTAATGGTAGAATAGATGATAGTGAAAGAAAATGTGTTTTACCTTCAGATCAAAGGTTCTTTTATGCTGATTTTAGCGAAAGAGAAATGTTAATAAATATGGCTAAATTCTATTATAACTGGGCAATTAAGAATCCATATCCAAATGATGATGGTACTGTAACTATAGAATATATAACTGATATTAATTATGTTATTGCATCATCATTATATACTTGTGATATTATGTGTACAATGTTAAGTAAAACATATAATCCTGTAACTGGCGAAGGTTATACTGAAACTTTTACATATGATAGAGATAGAAGATTTTATTATGCATGCGATAATAATATTGCCGCACCCTCACATTGGGAGGATCTTTATATTGGTAGTTGGAGAACAAGGGATGATGCATATGATTTAGCAGTACGCGATTTAAACGATTATATTCATCAAGGTTTTTTTAATAACAGTACATTAAGCGCAAATGTTTTACATACTGCATATATGCAAATATTAGATAATTCAAACCGCTATGTATTTATCTCAAATATTACAATGAATAATTTATCGAACGCTTCAATAACACCAACCCAATTAAATAGTTTAGTATCTAGTGATGTAAATGTAACTGAATTTTATAAAGGATATACAGATTCTCTTAGAAACATGAGTAATATAATTCAGAAAAATTTATCTGGTGGAACAAACCAGACTATTTATAATAACATTATGACTTATATAAGAGCTATTGATGTCGCATCAAATGCAATACGTGATTGGCGTTATAATTTAGGAAACATTACTACTAATAATCAATACACACTTGTGGGATGTACGCATATTGATGGAACTGGTTCAACAGCAATGAATCCAGATGTAGTGGGCCTTGAAACAGAATCAAGATATCGTTGTAATTTTGATGTAAAACCATATTTAGTAAGTTGTAGTGGTATCAACATGTCAATATCTAAATGTATAGATGCTTCAAATGTAGAATTAGTTATATATAAGTATTTATTACAGAATCCTACAAAACGTATTAAGACTATCAATAGTATAAAAGCAAAAGGAGTAAATTGTTGTGAATTTGTGTGGGATGAAGTGACAATGGACCTTACAACAAAGAGTGAAACAAATTTAAAAAGGAATGTGAATACACAAATATTATATCAACAGGATTTATCATCTTGTAGTTTTAACTTACCTCCACCTACATTAATAGGCTCTACATCGAATCATTTGTTCGGCTCACAAACTGGAACTACTGCGCCAATTTCTGCTCCACCAACATCTTTAAAAATGTTTAAAAATCCTGTTGTAAATTCAAGTGACCCAAATTATGGGAACTATACAACTTTAGAATATAAACCAGCAAAATTCAAATATCCGAGATTCACGCCCCCGATAACTACACCAACTAGTTTTGTAGAGTCAAATGTTGATTATATCCCTCGCTTTGATCCCGCAACATTTACACCTATGAGAGATTTAGTTCGTCCCAAAAAACCAATACGTGTTTTTTATCCTGGTGAAGACGAGAAAACTTTAGGAAATTACAGTAATAATTATTGTAGCGATCCACAAATGTTACAAAGATTTCTTTTATCCTACAATGGCGATTCAAATAATACTAATAAGATTACAACAATAGTTCGTACATACACATCTAGTTCAAATACATGTGACATGGAAGTTGATGTTCTAGAAAAACCTACAAATCATCTCAAAAGAGTAACAATGACAATGAATATGAGAGAAGGGTTTCAAAGTCCTGGCAGCAACACTCGTCCATTTAGATACGAATCGATAAATTCAAGCGGTACTGGATTAAATATTAATACAACTACAGATTCTCTTAGTAATCCATATGAAGGTGGTGTAAGTTTTGGGGACCCATACTTACGTAGTTTTCAAAGTGAAGTAGTTCCACTTACTTCATATTTTAATGATAATTTAATTAAAGATTTTACAAATAAAACAAAAACTCTTCGTAATAATACGAATCGACTACTCGTTGGATTAACTGGAATAAGACATTTAGGAGGACCATCATGTAGCACAAAATGTCAAGATAGAGAAGTTGTCCAACGTATTATTGAACAATATAATAAAGATGGCGCAGCTTCTACTAGATTTAAGGCGGAACAAGACTCTGTATTACAGGTTCTAAATTCTGCTACAAATTCTTCAAATACTTGCCATGTATTAATACAAAATAAAAAAGAATTTTATAACGATTTGTACGCTGGTAATACAGATATTAACTATCAAACTGAAAATAGACTAGCATTTAAAAAAGTTCAGATGGCAGATGCTGGTAACTGTACATTCTATCCAGTAGCCAATCAAATATATCAAGATATATCTGCTTCTGATTTAGCATTAAGTTCTTCTAGTAATTTTAATACATATATTACTCCTAAAAGATCAGGCTGCCCTGTAGTAAATTGTGGAGACTCTGCATTATATAGACCGGCAATGGAAGATTATATGAATAAGACTGGTAATCCTATAATACAATCAAATGTATTTGTTACAATTGGTCCTAATAAATGTGACTATTTAATTAAAACTGATATTCAACTATCTAATGGCTCTATGTTATCAGAACTTAGTGAAGATAGTGAAGATATTTTAGATATGGATTATGTATTAAGAGTTTCATATGATTCTCCAATATATACAGCAAACTCATCATCAAATTGTATAGCTGATATAAATTATCGCTATTCATACAGACCAAATAATTTTGTATTACAAACTCCAGAAGATTTATCTGATTTTCTAGATAACCCAGAATATTATGAAGTTGTTGATTCAAACAGCACAACTACATCACCATTATTAAGTGATATACAAGGTATACCAGCCATATACAAAGGTACCATTCGTTCATAATTTATAAATATTTAGTAGGTAAATGTTGTTATTAATATTATTAATAATTTTAATATTATTAACAATTTTAATTGTAAATACAGGGATGTCAGAAACATTTCAAGTTGATACTTCAAATGAATTTACGCGTGCTTGTAATGAAATAAATACTAAACGTTTGTTTTTAAGAAGTTATATTCAAAGACTACGATCGCCCGTTCAAGATTTAAGTGCTACACTCCTTAGCGGTTATTATGGCAAAAAAGAAAATATGAAGTATCAAAACCAATTTACACAAACATGTCTTAATAATGGCATAAATGAGCCGTGTAAAAAACTTGCATCTGTTGATATTTATAGTTTTCAAGTTTTACCAGATATATCATTGTTTTACAGAAATTTATTAATTGGGGGAATAGATATTGATAATCTTCTACAGCAATTAAATTTCTACGCAGAATTATTAAATTGTCCTCATGACCCTAATAGTAACGCTACTAAAGATACTTCTGGCAATGAAGTATTTGATAATAGCCGCGATATAGGACAAGTTAATATTGGTGGTCTAGCATATGAATTAGAAAAATTATCACCATATTATCTATCTCCGGATGTAGTTGAGTTTTTACTTAAGTTCTTAATATCTCAAGAAGAACTTAATAATCTTAATTTTACATCAGCAGATTATGTAAAGCAACAAAAGAGTATAATGTCTAAAGTGGAATGTTTATATGGTGTAAATCCAAGTGCATGTTAATATATATATATATAGGTATAAAGATAAATTATTGTTATAAGCAAAGATTAGGATGAAAGGAAGTTCAATATTCCAATTATTATTTGGAATAATACTTTTTGGATTAGCATATTATTTTCTAAAATATAGATCTGAAGAAGGATTTCAAGTTTCTGACTTACCATATGAATTATCTGATATGTTTTTAGATAATACATTAAATCCAGTAGTTGCTGATTTTACATCATATGGTTATAATTTAGATATAATATATAATTTTTTAAATTTTATTACTAATTCTAATAATTATGCGAAACCGAAAATATATCGAGAGATAGGATATGGTATTTCAGGAGGTTATTGGACTTTGAATACACGTGAATTCAAAAATGTGAGTGATACAATAATGGTTTATGGACCCAAACAAGAAAGCAAATTTCGGAAGAACTTTAATATATGGGATTCGGCAGGACTAAGCACAAAAATTAATCCTACAAATTATTTAGCAAGTAATTGGTATAGTGTAAGCAATAATAATGATATCAATAGTGGTTATAAATTTGTAGCTAATTATCCTGGCTATAGTGATTTTGTAATAAATATGACGAATCCAAATCTACAAAAGCTACGTTTATATGTATATGGAACATTTTGTAATTATCATTCAAATGATTTTCAAGAATCTATTCATTGGGGTAGTGCTTTAAATTTTAGTAATATCACTAATATAGATTCCTATTTAAATATAGCACATGATGATATTTATTTTAATGGCTCTGATGTATCGTATAGTTACGGTAGTTTTTACCCTGAATTAGTATCTCGTGGCGGCGCACAAGCATATTTATATGATTTAAATGTTGCTAATAATTTGAGTAATACAATTTATAAATGGCTTCGAAATGATAGATTAAATACAATTAAAAGACCTAGTTTTAGTGCACCTAATAATATTACCATAACAATACCCCGTTATCATCCTAATGGAACAACAACAAATACTATAAAGAACGTTGCTTATTATACTATTGGTTTACCCCAGGATGTACGATACGAAGACTTACAGCAACTATTTGTAGGTAAAATTACACCTAGAATTTTGGGAAAGATGCCAAATATTATGCGTCGTTATGTTACAAGCTGGGCATATAACAGAACTCAGAGAACTCTTGATGCTCGATTGGGTGATCCAAATTTACGTTGGTATAATGATGGGACTGTTTATAATATACAAAAAGCTGCGTATTTATTAACATTAGCAACAAATAATTTGCAAAAAGCAATACTTGACAATAATAGACTACTTGCAGCCTCATGGTCAAATTATCTAACAAAATATTTATATACTAATATGACTGCCACTAGTAATGCTGGGTGGTGCGATAACACAGCGATAAATGAAATGCAAAATAGGGATTGTATTCCTATAACAATGGATGGAATTGGAGTATTAGACTCAAATTCATTTAGTCCAAATTATAATATAAATATATTAGCAACAGTTGCATTGTTTGGAAAATATAATGATGCAACATATGGAAAAGCAACACAAGTTGTATATAGTAAGAATTTAAACCGTTATTGGGCTGGAAGAGGTCCTATATCAACCACAGACCCTGCTAATACTAGTCATTTCTATTACACTATAAATACAACAGCAGCAAACCCAAATCATTCCTATAAGACATCAGGCAATACATGGGATTTAAATGATAATACTATAATTTTAATGACATCAGATTTTAAAGCGAATATGTCTAAATTATTGCCAGATTATGGTATGGCGTCTACTATTAATATTCTTGACAATAAAATGTTAGATTCTATAGCACAAAGTTTCTATGAATATTCTGATGGTCTATTTGAAGTTACTAATATATATGATTTATATCTTGTTGGCTCAAATATGATGGATATTCGCTTTGATAAAAAACAAAGACTTGCGCCAAACACATATATTAATTTACGCAATCAATATATTCCTCAAATTAACGAATATAATAAATTATTAGATATATATAATAATGGAACATGGGTAGAAACATATTCAAATATTAAAGATTTACAATCTAATATATCAACATCATTAAAGAGACTTGACCCTGTATTAAATCCTATCTATGCAGTAAACAATGCAAATCCTAATACACTTCGCGCTCAGATTGATTCACTAACTACATCGAATATTAGTCTTCAAAGAGAGATTGATATTGCGACATTAACTACTGCTTCACGAATATCTAGTTTTAATGCTACTAGTAATACACAAGGATTGAGTGATTTTTTAATGTCAGGGACTTCAGCGCAAGAATTAGCAGATTTAAACTCGAAACTCGAAAATAACACGAATACTATAAATAAATTATCACAGGATATTGATGGCATTGAAACGAATGTTGCCCGTGTATTCTTCACTATGACTAGTAGTAGTAATCTTATTATAAATGGTATTGCATTAGGTCCTAATGCAGCGCTTACATATAATCTAAAATATTCTGGTGGATTACAATTGGATATGGGTCAAAGTTTAGGAAATGTAAATTATTCTCCAACAATTATATATACAAAAAATGTAATACCTAATATTAATCCTTCTAATATTGATTTTATTAAGCAAGCCGCACAACTTTATATGGATGGAATAACAACAACGTTATCATCATTTACAAGAAATATATACAGAAATAGTAATGGGAGTGTTCGTGTAGATAGAGTATATGGATTTAGTAAATTAGATGATACTACATGCGGATTTACATGGCAAGAATCTCAATATGATTTTTACACAAATAAACCAAATGTGCGAAGAATTGTAGATGTAGCACTAAAGTTTGCTTTTGATAATATTGAATATCAGAATCCTCAAATATATATTGATAATAATGTATCAAATATATATTTAAGTTCTTCTAATATTGCGTCACAATATTCTCAAGTAAATTCTGCAAATATTCAAACATATAATACTAAAATTATAAGCTTACAAAATGATATACGTTCATTACAAATTTTTAATTCAAATATAGTGGATACATTATCGAATTACTTAGTTTCTAACATTGTTGGGCATCAAGTTTTTAATCGTAGTATGTCTTATGAATCCAATGTATTTAATCCAGCATATGGTAATAGTTTTGATTCTAATTTTCCTAATATAAGATATAAAAATTATTATATGGTTGAATTATTTAATTTAACTAGAAGACCATTTACTTTTGACAATATGAAAGAATATTTATTAACAACCAATACTATACCTGAAGGGCCTACACCTAGTAATGTATATTCTATGCCAGAACCTATAGATTTAAGTAATTTTGATAATTTAAATTTAACGAGACCATTTGTAGATAGTTCTCTTTATCCAGTATGGTCAAACACAATTGAATATCGCAGAGGTAATCTTGTTAAATTTAATTCTAACTATTATATTGCAAAAGCTGATAATACAAACGTTCGTCCAAATAGTACTGCTATTACATCAGTATCAAGACCTGATGCGGAAGGACCTTTATATTGGGCAATAGGATATCCTGAAATTAGTTATGCAATTACAAATGCATTTCCTACTAATACTATAAAAGATAGAATCGATGCAATGTTACTTCGTAATAAGACTTCTAGTGGTGGCGGATATTTATATACCAATTTAGCAAATAGAGGAGGATGGAGGCCTCCCAACCAAACTAGCATGGTATATGGAAATAGTTATACAGAATACTTAAGTATAGGCACACCTGATACAAGAAAAGTGATAACTAATAAAATTTTAAATTACCGTCTAAATTTAGATAATTTATATCAAACATATAATAAAAATTTATATAGAATTAATTTAAAAACAACAGAAATTAGTAATATAAATAATGCTATCACAGGTATAAGTAATTTGGATAATAATATCAGTAATACATATGTTAATGGGGCATTCAAATTTGGTATTTTAGTAAATTCTAGTAATACCCCTTTTACATTAGTTAATTATCTAACCGAATACAATACTGAAGTATATTACCCCCCATTTGAGAGTATAAGTAATGCACGAGTTCTAAATCAATATTCTAACGCAAGAACTTTACTTGGTAGTATGCCAATGCCACGCGCGGGCTCGTACTGGAGTGGGTTTCGAAATGTAATGGATTATGTTTATAGAGATAATAATTTAAATGAAGTATTATCTGCTTATGGCCAGGATTATGTAAATATTGTTCTTAAAACAAGAGCATTAGGTGTTCCAAATGATACGGACCTAAATATATTGAATACTAAAATGTCAAATCTAAATGTTTCAAATGCATATATAGTTATACCATGGCAGCCACAAGAAGAAGAAACTCTAGATAATAATGATGGAGCATGTCCAGCAAATATGGTTTGTGGAAATGCTCAAGTAATGAATCAACTAATGGACTCATATAATTTAGATTCAAATAATAATGATAAAATTCTTCGCATATTAAAAGCATTTACACCAAATGCATTTCAATGCGATTACTCTGTTGAAATGACAGATAGCAACCGCAGAATAAAGAAAGGCACAATTAGTTTCGAAGTTGCACAAGACATTGAAAATTGTTCTTACGTTATTTCATCAAATTCTGGATTTAATACTGGATATTATATTCTGGATAAAATTAAAAATGTAAAGGATTCTAGTACAGATATATCTGGATACCAGTATATAACTACAAATTTGAAAGATTTTGCTAATAATGTACAATCATTAATTAGTCCATTAACAACAAGTGCTGCCGCTTCATGGAGAAAAATGTCTAATGCAGTAACTAATTCTCGCGCATTAACCTATACATCACTCGGTAAATTAAATACTATATCGAATATAGAATCATGTCAAAATCTAAATTATGATAGATTATCTAATATGTTTATGAATGACGAAAATTTCTTATATTCTATTTTTGATGCATATCCTTATGTAGATTCTCATATAAATAAAATTTTAAGATTTGGTATAACTGCTAGTAATATGATAGAAATAGCGTTTGAAAAGATTAATTTAGCAGTAAATAGTAATATAATTGTTCAAACATCTAGAGTTACTGCTGGCGCATTATACAGAATAATAGAAGGAACACTGGGGTATTGTGATTATAAAGCAGAATTTGTTAGAGATTCTGCGCCATCAATAACAGGTTCTATAAATTATAGCAATGAATATAATGGAGGCTTAGGATATTCGCGTATATACAATGATATCAATATATTGAATCCTAGAGAAATATTAAAAGTAAATCCTGTAAGTAAAAAAGTTATACAAACAATATTGTATGCTGTAGAACAAGATAGAAGCATAGTTCATATTGATGATTCGCGAAAAGAAGCATCTCAACAAAGGAGACTACATTTACATATTAATCGTATTCAACAATATGAATTTATTAATCCAAGAACAGTAGCATATACTGTTTTTGCATCTGCTGTCAGTCATCCTAATGATTCGTTTGATAGAGTAAGTTCAAATTATAACAATCCTACGTATACATCACTAACAAATGATTCAATGTGGTTGTCATATTCGCGTCGTCAGATTACAAATATGAAATTTTTACTTCTAATAAATTTTGCAAAAAGTTCAGCATATAATGTATTTAATATAGATAGTATGATATTTTCACCTTTTAATGATAATGGCAATAATAATACAAGTAGATATCCTGTTAGTATTACAAATCGTAACACATTTCCACCTACTGGTTATTTTACACAAGTGCCAAATGCTATTACAGAAATACCAAATAATTTCGTATTAACGAATCCAATAGATTTTAATAGCACATATATTAAAAGATTATCTGGGCTGCCAAACATAGCATCATTTAGAGTAGATCCTCTAAATAATAATGTTTGCGAATACTATCTAAATTTAGGAAATTATCCAATAGAAAGAAAATATTTTAAAGTTACATATTATACAGATAATTGGTTTGTACCATCTTCATCAAATGTTGCAATATATTCAATAGTGCCGGCAACAATAGAGAACTCATTGTTTAATCCTAATATTACAGGGGTTGATAGAAATACATTATTAAACATGTTTAAGTCATATTATGAAAGTAAATATACAGATGCAACTATTGCTAATTTTCACACAGTAGATTCAGTAATAAATAATAATTTAACTGCGAGTATGTCAATTATATATTATGATAGCATGAGTAATTATGATAATTCAAGAACTCCAAGTATTAAAGAATTTAATAACGAAAAATTTTTTAAGATTTATTACTATCAAGAACCTAGTAGCGATTGGTCAGAAAAACTTGCTTATAAAGTAGGCTCAATTGTTTATTATAATTCATTATATTATACTGCGAGGTTTGGAAATACGAATGTTATACCAAATAGTACTCAACTTGTAAGATATGGCGGTAATATGGTAGAACAAGGTCAATTATATTGGGGGACAGGTGTTGTTTCTGATCCAACTCTCAATAAACTTACAGTATATACATTTACTGAAGTACCTAGATTATCAAATGCTACAAATTTTACATATATCAATAGTACATCAATACCTACTAAAAATTATTATCTTGATAATATTCTATGGCAGTATATACGTTTTACACCAATACTTGATAATCCTGCGGGTCGTATTTCAGATTTTACACAAGCATCATTTAGAGCTCTAGATAATATGGGAAGAATATTGCCATACACTGGCCCTACTTATCAATTAAGTCAGTTTGAATTATATAAAAATAATACAAAACTCAATATTAACACAAATGAGTTATATTCAAATATATTTAATTATAATAATGTAAATGTTTCTAACAGTTCTAATGTTCTATATTATGAAGCACGGTATTATGATAGAAATCCCATATATTATGTTTTTAATGGTCAGAATAGTCGGGTTACTAGTTATGGGCCTATATTTCAAAATCCTATCAATATAAGTTTTGTACAACCTACAAATTTCAATGGATTTTCATTTACAACTGGTAAAACTATGAGTAAAAATTTCCCCAATTGGAAAATTGAAGCCTCTACAGATAAGTCCACTTGGGTAACATTAATGGAAAATAGTAATGTTAGATATTCTCGGCAACCATTTTATAGAACAAATGTATATAATTTTATAGATGATATACCAAATTATACTTTATCCCAAAATCCATACTATAAACTAACGCTTTACGAATGTGCAGCAGCAATTGCCGGCGATTCATTATTGATACGTAATTTATATAATTCTTATACTCTTGGAAATTTTAATAATGATATGACAACTGCTTTTTCAGATTACCCTAAAGCATTAAGATTACAAAATTTATCTTTAGTATATTTTTATCAAGATTCAGAGAATAATATTGTATATCACATATTAAAGACTAGAAATTTAAGAGAAAATACTGATGTATATTTCTTATATTATTTAGATAGTTTCATTGTCGAAAATGGTTGCGCAAGTTTAACTTCTTCTGAACCAACGTACTTATCAAATATTTCACCTAATGTTATAACAAAACTTAATGCAAATAATTCTAATTGTTCAAGCTGGAGTTCCAGTAACGATTGTATGTTCTATACTAAATTTACACAAACAACAATGACAAATGTCTTTACAGGTACAACAAGTAATATATTTAATAAAGCAAAATTTTGTTCTAATTATCATGAAAATGCTCTACTTGATATTATTAGTGAATACGTAGGGGGAAATGAGAGTGTTCGATTTGATATATCATATGAAATACGCTATAAGAAAACTGATACAGCAACAAATAGTTATTCATATATTATAGATAATTTATATTATAGAAAGATATATCTTTTAAATGATTTAGATTATTATGGAAAAATATACTATACTGAAGAAATGCCTATAGATACAATTGTTAATCGATATGTAACCTCAAATATTACTATAGCGGCCAGTAATTTACCTTACACCAATTTAGGCACATATGAAATTAAAATGAATCTAGCAACTTCCAATGATATGTTATTTGAATGCGTTACAAATACTGATGATTTAACATTCTTAAATTCTTCAAATTACACTGTAAATATGATAAATATATCTTCTTCAAATATTGTAACATACGCATCTATCAATAACTTTATATTACTTGGCACACCAATACAAGATACCATATATAATGGTCTTCATATGAGTAATATGGAAACAAAATTTAATCCATTTAATTATGTATCGAATATTAAAAATAATTGTGGAGGTCCTGGTGGAATTAATTATACTAATTCTAATATCTTAGAATTAAAGGAGCAAGTTCAAGTAACTGATGAAGATGGTGGTATTTACAATATAAACATTAAAAATCGCAGTATATTTAATAGTGATATTGTAAATACTTTGAGTAACACTTATAATTTGAATTTAAATAGTGATACAGACCCATATATAGCGTATGGCAAAGAAGATTCAAATGATTCTTTTAAATATTACTATATTGTGTGTATACCTGGTACTGATATTACAACCTCTAGTGATAGAGTAGTCTATGCTGAATATTCCATTAAATTCTTTTATGGAAGTAATTCAACGCGCAATTATTCTAATATTGCGTTTTATGGAAATTTAGAAGATCCTGAATGTAATCATTTGAATAGAACAATAACATTTTTAAATTTATATACTCAAACAAGTGTTAATACGCGTATAACAATAGGAAACTACCAAGAATATGGAAGAGTAGCACAATATACTATTTGTTCAAATTATATTAATACTACATACAATGGACTAAATGATTTTACAACTTCACCACCATCGTTTTATACTAAATTATTATACACAAAGGATAGAACAAGACTATACTTTAAAAAAGACTTTGTGTATATCACTTACAATCTAGGAAACTTAAAAAATCCAGAAATAAGAGAATATTCAGTAAACATAAATTCAATTATTAATTGTAGTAATATAGATTTTACATTTGATTACAGGAGAAATTTGACATATAATCAATTAAGTAATTTACCAAATGAAGGTTATATACAATATTACAATTTCCCAGCATTAAATACTCGTCAAGAATTAAGTAATTCTGGTATAACATATAGCAATATATTATCTAATTTTGGAGGTTATCAAACTGTTTATAGTCAACAGTATGGAAATATATTTTCTCAATACATGTATTACGACCCTATGAATATTGATTTCTACAATTTACAAAATATTTATGATTCTTATATGAATCAAACTTTTGAATCATATATCAATTTACAAAATCTTGATATTGATTTAGAGAATATAGAATCACGTACTGTTGCATATACCAAATATGAATATAAAAATGGAGTATCTATTTTTTCTTTTCTTGTAGCATTAGATGGGATTAGTAAAACATTAACCGATGATGCTGGTAGTCCATTAGCTGTTTCACCTGTAATTGATTATTCTATATATGTATTTTACAATTCAAGTAATTCTACAATTCCATACTGTGGAATAGAAATAAATAATTCTAATATTGATACTAATCTAAATACATACTCAATAAGCAATTCGTATATTGAAAATACCATAGGTATACCAGAATCTACTAGAATGAGGCTGTATGGTCTTGATGCTAGAACCCCATTATTTATAAATACAGTGAATAGTGCCTTATCCAATTTGAGATATAATGCAACATATCAAAATAATATTTTCACAATACAACATATATACACCGATTCTACAAATTTGCAAAATAAATATCTAGCAACTTATTGGCCTCCAGATACATTAATAACACTTGATGGGTTAATAGGAACTTCTCCACTTGGATATCTTGGATATACAATTACATTAAGTAATATTCTCTCAAGTAGTAACTATAGCTACTCTTTGAATAGTATTCCTGAAGAATATGCGGCGGATTTTGCTACTACTGGTTGGAGCAATGGGATGACAGGAAAATTCTATAAAAATGGAGTTCTAACAAATACGAATATAAGAGAACTTTCTTATAATGCAACCAATTGTTTTAATTATTATACTGCGACAAATAGCGATATTGTTTCTTTTCTTTTTAGTGGATTAGATGTTAATCAATTTTCTGTTACTCTAAATGGCGATCCTGTAGATTTAACTGAAGGAACTGGATTACCCTTAGGGATATATGCATATAAAAAAACTCTAAGCAATTTTACTTATATTCTTCATTATAGACCTGGAAGTATCAATTATTATCCTATAGTTCAAATTAGTCTAGCAGATTCTAGTGATTTTACAGCAACAAGTTGTACGGACTTTTTTACAACTTTTACATCCGCTAATGGTACATCTCTAGTAAATCTAGTATATATTTCTGGCAGTATCCCATCAGGTACTAGATCTACTTATGCGACAACAAATGGATATACAATAAACTATATCGCAAATACTCCTTCTGGCTTTCAAGATTATAATCCAAGCGAATCATTTGCCGACTATCACATAAGAGACCCTATCAAAAAGAAAATAGAAACATACACATATTTTTCTTTAACTGCAACAAATAATTTTAGAGTAAATGAGTTTACACTATATACAATTAGAGATTCTAAACTACCAACTACACTGGTAAAAACAGATGTTAATAGTATTATAGTCGAGAATCCTAGAAACTCAGTTATAGTTGGTTATTCGTTCATTACAAATTCTATTTCACCAATATATGATCCCAAAGAATGGATTCTCAAAGGTACCAACGACGGGCGCAATTGGACAACTTTAGATTCTAAAAAACTCGGAAAAGTTCTAACACGGAACTATCAATTACCACTGTTATATCTAAATGGAAGAAGCAAGGTGCTACCACAGCCAGTAAGTAGATTAGAAGAAAAGGTCGTTGAGCAAGATTATAGTATAGATAAATCAATGCTTGTAAAATACTATAAACAAAGAATTAACCCATCTATTATGCCAGATTATAAGAAATTTATGTATGATAGAAATAATAAAATACATTACTTTTTACATGACACATACGATTTGAATAAGAATTTAGTTGAAAAGAATGTAATTATAGGGTTTATATTACAAGATAACAAAGTGAAGAAACCAATTCTGTACGAGAACGAAGATGGAACCCAAGTTTCTTTTGATTTGACAAAGAACCACATGAAACAATTCTGGGAAAAGAATATTATGTTACCTTTGGTGTTTCAAGACTTTTAGATGCGTCCGGATAAAATATAAGACACTAGTAGATGAACAGAAAATATAAAGGGGCTGGCTGCGGATGTGGTGCTTCAAGGTCTTTAGGATTTCCTCAAACTGGAGGGCAAGAAAATGGTATGACTGGATTTTCTAGTAATGGTGGAATATTTAAAAATAATAGTAGTATGGGAACTAGTGGAAATAGTGTAAATATGGTACCTCAAAGAAAAAGGCAACGGGCTACTAAAATGAAAGAGGCTAATCAACCTATGAATCAACAACCTATGACAGGTGGCCAGACTGTGTTAAATTCTGCTAGAAAACTTTTTAATATTCCACCCACTGAAACACCTCTAACTGCTACTACAGGACCCAATACCTCATATCCTGTAACTACAAATGTAGTAAGTAACCCACCTCCACCTCCCACTTTACCAACTCCCAATGTTGCTACATCATTACCATCAACGCCTGTTGCTAATTCTAGTGTTCCTAATTCTAGTGTTCCTAATTCTAGTGTTCCTAATTCTAGTCTTGCTAGTGTTGCTAATACAAATACCCTCGAGGCTGCAACTGGTTTCTTTAATAGTTTAGCTAAACTAAATCCTTTTGGATCAAAACAAGGATCAAATGTTCAACAGGAAATATCTGGAGGACGTAGAACTAAACGTAACAAGACAAAGAAGTCTAAGAAGTCTAAGAAATCTAAATCTCGTCGTTAAATAGGTAAATGGTATACTACGCAATACCCTCATATAATAGACCAGATGGTCTCTATAAAAAAACACTAACAATTCTAAAAGATTATAATATACCAGCAAAAGATATTACAATTTTTCTACATTCAAATGAAGATAAAGAATCCTACGAATCTGTAATACCAAAAGATATGTACGGGAAAATTATAGTTCATGGATTACCAAAAGGTATCGGTAAAGTTAGAAATTTTATAATGGACCATTATCCATTAAATACAGAATATGTTTCTCTTGATGATGATGTAACAGGGTTTTTAGAAGCTGTAAATACTAAATTAAAACCTATTAAAAGTTTTAAAGATTTAGTAACTAAAGCATTTAGTTTGTGTAAAAAGAATAAATTTACACTATGGGGATTATATCCAGTATGTAATGCGTTTTTTATGAAAGGCGATCCCATAACAACAGATTTACGTTTTATAGTGGGAGGATGTATGGGAATGATTAATAAAAGAAGACATGTCACTTTAAATCTGAAAGAAGATTATGAATTAACATTAATGTCAAATAAAAAAGATGGAGGTGTCATCCGTTTCAATACTATATGTGTAAAGCATAATACAAATTCAAAGAAAGGGGGTATAGGTCAAGACCAAAAAGAACGAGTGAATGAATATAAAAAAGCGGCTGCTTATTTAATGAAAGAATACCCAGAAAGTGTAATATTAAATAAAAAAAGAGAAGGAGAAATTCTTTTGACACGCAAACAATCTGCGTCTAAGAATAAAACTTTAAAAAAGAAGCAAACATAATATGAGTGAAGATGTTAAAAATTTACGCACCCGGTGTGGATATATACCAAGTGAGTGTATTCAAACATTTGAGAAAAACTTAATGGATACTGGAGGAGTAGCGCTCGGTAAATCGTTACATTTTGGGATTGATTTAATTGTAAGTGGTGGTCTAAATTCTTTCTTTAAAATTGTATGGAATTATGCATTAAATCATATTAATATCGGCTCAGTACGTATCTTCATGTATCTAAAAAAACGTATGGGCGAGATAGATGAATTAATAAAAATATATCCCGATGAAACACTTTATAATAATATAGACTTCCAACAAAAAATTGGAGAGATTATTCTTATTCTTCACGATGCCCCTAAAGTTCCTAAACTTACTTGGCCAAAAGTAGGCTCAGAAACACACGATGCTACATGGATAAAAAGTATATCTACTGCTACAGATACTGAAATTGTAAATAAAGTTTGGAAAGGCGATGGTGATTTAATAGTTTTAAGAATTGTTGGAAATCAGATTTGTAAAAATTTAGCAGAATATTCTTTGGAGCGAGTTTTATTCTGGATGAAATGGACTTATGAAGAAGAGACAAGACTTAAAAAAGAAAATTCTAAGAGTTCTCTTACAACTGTTAATAGGTCAAATGGTAAGAATGGAAATGATGTATCCTATTATTTTTTATCTTTATTCGCAGAATTCTATAAAGAGTTAGCCAAAAAACAACAAATAAGAATGCATGAAGAATTTCAATATATTATTGAAGTATTTAAATCAAATGATGCTCGTTTTACAGCAACATTTAAAAAGAATTTATTGGGGTTATGCGCAAGAATATTATGTGAAGTTCCACGATGGAAAATTCCGGCAGCAACTACATTAATTAAAGACCCGATTGTATTATCAAGATCAGTATCTCAAACACCAAAGTTCTTTACAGAAGTTCTTCAATACCCTTCTGTATCTTCAACCAATTTACAGAAATTATTAAAGAATAAAGGGAAAGTTGAAAAAACTAAGAAAAAGTTATCTATGGAAGAACAGTTTGACGCTTTTGATAAAGCAATGGAGGTTTATATGATGAAATAAATAGTATAAAATAAAATACAAATTGACTAATAGATGGTATTAGGATTTGGTAAATTACCCTCATTTTCTACAAAATCAGGTGCAGTAGGTGAAACACTAGCAGCTGCTAGTTTAGCTGGACAAGGACCAACAGGTGTTGCTACAGCATATGTAGCAAGTAAGACTGGCGTACCTATGAGTACTGCATCTAAATTAAGTACATGGTTTAGGAATAATTGGCTAAAATTCAAAAACTTTACTAGTCAGTTATTTTCAATACCTTATACTGCCCCATGGAAAATACTAACATGGGCTATATTATTTGGAGTACTAGTAGTTATAATTCTTTTTGCTACTAAAACAATATCAATACAAGGGTTTGAAAATCCAAATATTGTAATAGATGCTGCAGATGCTTCAAGACGCGTAGATAAATTAATAGTGAACAGCACAGAGAATCATGAGAATAGTGACGACTATAAGTTTATAAATTTACAACCACTATGCTTCAAACAAGCTTCTTATTTAGGAAATAATGTGTTTGATTCTAACTCTGCAATACTTGAGCAATTACGTCTAGGAAGCCGTTTCTTCTTTTTACAAATTGATTATCTCGAATCAGATAATCTTGATAAAAGTTTATTTGGTAAAACTTATGAACCAGTTCTTATATGGAAGAAAGATAATAATAATTTAATTTCTAAAAATTCTGCTTCATTACAAAGTACATTTCAATCAATCTTAACCAACTATAACAATGATTCTATACCATTTCATAATTATCCAATTGTTATTATGTTACATTTTATTCGCTTACCATCTGATTCGACTGATACATATATGAATAAAGTATCTGATGCATTAAAAATATTTAAAGATGTAAGAATTACAGGATTTGCAAAAGCAAATAAAGAACCAGATTTATTTAATAATAAATTTTCTGATTTCAATAAACAAATAATAATTGGTACAAATATTAATACAACTCTAAAAGAAAGACTAGAATTAAATAAAAAAATACATTTTCGTTATTATGTAAAAGAAACAGAAACGGTGAACGCAACATCTGTTGCTGCTGATAATTCTGTAAATGCGTATATATATAATGCTGATACATTGTTGAATAAGAAAGCAACAGAAGAAGATAGATTTACAGAACTTCATATGAATAAATTTGTAATTGTAAAGCCGAGTAACGAACAGAATCTTACAAAAGATGAAGTAGATAGACTATTAAATAAATTCAAAGTAAATCTTGTATTACATGATTATTTCTCTGACGGATTAGATAATTCAAAGGGAATCTTTGGTTTATATAATAATTCATGCTATAAGATAAAAACTATAACTTAATTAGGTATGGAAGAAGATATTCATAATTCTAGCTTAGAACAAAAACTTCCTAAAGACAAACTTATAGAAACCCGATTAAAGAAAGCAGTAGAAAAAGCGGAAGAAATATTAAATTATGAATCCGCACATGATTCTGAAATATTACATGCATTAGATATTGTTAAAGATTTTATTGCTAGGAGAAAACGCATTTGTTATGGTGGAACTGCGATGAATGCTCTCTTACCTCCAAAACATAAATTTTATAGCCCAGATTATGATCTTCCCGATTACGATTTTTTAACTCCCGATGGAGATAATGATGTACAAGAATTAGTAAATTCTTTAAAACAAGCTGGTTATAATGATGTATATAATCGCGTTGGTGTACATGAAGGAACTAAAAAAATTCTAGTAAACTATATTGCTGTTGCAGATATTACAGAAATTAATGAAGATATTTATTATACATTTTTAAAGAATTCTAAAGTAATTGATGGAGTTCATTATACAAATGAAAATATGTTAAGAATGATGATGTATTTAGAATTAAGTCGTCCTCGTGGAGAAGTAGAGCGTTGGGAGAAAGTATTTAAAAGAGTTCAGTTATTAAATAAACATTTCCCTACAAAACCATGTTCTAAAGTTCATTACCAGAAACCTGTATCTGGAAAAGATAAAGTTTTAGAGTTTGTTATTACTCGTCAAAAAGTTTTAGCAAATTTAGATTTAGAGAGTTTGTATAAGCGCTCATTAACAACAAAGAATCTAACCTATAAACTAAATAATTATGGCCCTCTATTGTTTTACAGTTCTAATATAAAAAAGGATGCATTTGATTTAAAACATAGTATGGAATCTGATAATTTAAAAATAATACATTATGCTGGAAAAGGAGATTATCTTCCAGCCAGAGTACATGTATTAAATAAAGGCGCTACACTTGCTATTATAATTCAAGAAACTGCTTGCCATTCTTATAATAATATTAAAACAGAAGATAATAGAACTCTACATATCGCTTCATTAGAAACATTAATTACATTACATTATTCTTTCCATTTTTTTAATAAACATGAGAAAACTTATATATGCGACATTGGTAAATGTATTAAAACACATGGGCTACTCGTTGGTTCTAAAATGACAATCTTTGAACCATTCCCGATTCATTGTACTGGTTATCAAAAAGGGTATCCGACACTATTAAGAGAAAAGGTTGTAAGAATAGAAAAAGAAAAGACGCATAAAAAGACTCCAAGAAAGAGTGCTACTTTAAAAAAATCTGTTAAAGTTAAATAATAGAATGGCAACAGAAGGAGGTAGAATAGCACATATATTATATGCCGCACAAAGATGCGCCATACAAGATAATTTAGCAAAAGCCCGTGCTTTTCAAGGAGCAGATAATTGTATATCATGTAAACCTAATTATTTGGGAAATACAAATGTTCCTTCCGAAAGCGCTTATTTAATATCTAAAACAAATTGTTATAATTTTGTTACTGCGCCAGTTGTTCCAGAATCTGTTAGAATAGCAAGAGTTCAACAAGAGATTCTAAATCAAGAAATAAATCCAATGAACTCTAATACAAGATTTATAGACTACGCGCCTATTCCAACTATTGTACCTTGCCCCCCAATTACATATTCAAATGGAAGCGTACCGGCGAGTTGTGTTTTACCAAATACTCCATTAAATCCTATTTTGCCAACATAAAAAAATATATAGTATTAGAATGTCTACCGCAAACCACGATTCTTCTTACATAACTCTTCGTAGACAACAAGCAGCCTTATACGCTTACAATAATGCCTTAAGAACAGCTCAAGATGCTAATAGAACTGTATTAACAGAGCAGCCTACTCTACAATCTGGTGCAGTAGTTGTAGACCGCAGACAAGGTGGATGTACTTGCTCTCAGACAAACGCATATACATTTGCTCCTACAAATGTTAATGGAGCCGGTCAATAAAAAAGTATCTCTTTTATTTTTTTTTAATTAGATAACATTTATTTAATTATGAATTTACTTCTTGACAACAGCCTTAACAACCTTCTTCACTGTAGTAGTCGTCGCCTTCTTAGGAACCGCGATAGGCTCTACAATATCAGCCTCATCGTCGTCCATAGTGGGAGGAGCAGCTACGGCTTTAGAAGGAGCTAGTGCGGCATCGTCATTTACCATCTCATCATCCTCATCATCTTCTGCGAGTGCAGAGAAACTGTTACTAGAAGTGGTGGCTACTGGTGCTGGTGCTGGTGCTGCAACACGGCTAGGGGTAGCAGATGAGATATCATCTTCATCACGGAAAGCAAATCCACGGATGCTCTCAGGGAGATGGTCAGCCTTAATCTGCATCGCCTTCCATGAAAGACCAAACTTAGAGCCAGCAAACCATACGCCAGTACACTGGATGAGCGAAGAGATAGTTGCGCCCTTTACGAGAATGTCTTCTAGAGGAATGTCAGAAAGTGGGCGTTTCTTCTCATCGTATACGGCAGTCTCAAACTTGCCATCACGCTGCTTCAGCTGAACCTTGAGAGTAGGAGGGTATGGCTTTACATTACCCTCTGCGTCCTTGGAGAAGCGAACAGAAGGAGTGTAGAACGCCTTGATAATCTCACGAGATAGGTTATCCTTGAACCATGACTTAGAGTTCTTAACACCCATGTCAATCATATACTCATCGAGAGCAGAGAAGGCATCATAAATCTGCTTTACTTTTACATTGTCACCATCATACCCCTTGAGAGATAGGTCAACAGAGTACTTGATAGGACCGGCCTTGTCAAATACACTCATACCATAAGGCACAGATAGACCAGATACCTGCATCATCATAGAGTGGCCTTCATAGTTGATATAGGCCTGCTTTGCGCCAGAATCCATAACCTTGATAGGCGCGATGGTAACATTAGAGGGCTTGAAATCCTTGGGGAACACAATAGCACTAGACATCTTTTTGAATACTAAATTTTACGGGCGACACAAATCAATTTTTTAGATTTTTTGCGGAAAAAAATATTTTTGAAAATTAGAAGATGTCTGGAAAAGCTTTAATTGTTATTGATTATCAGTACTGTTTCTTACCCGGTGGAAGTTTAGCTACAAATGTAGAGGGAAAATTTACCGGCGATAATACTGGCGCAAAGATGGCTAAAAAGATTGATGAATTAATTAAGGATAATCAATTTGATTCTGTTTATTTTACCAAAGATATGCATCATAAAGATAATAAGAGTTTTGCAAAATCTCATGGAAAAAATGTATATAGTAAGGCAGAAAATTTATATAAAAAACACTTTACAAATGATACTACAAAATATAGAAGATGGCTAGGACATGAAGAGCAGCATCATCAGCACGTACTATGGCCAGAACATTGTATTGATAAAAAATATAAAGAAGCTAATAAGAGTAATTCTGGAAAATATGGGTGTGATCTGGCATTTAGTTTAGAAAAATATGATGATGGGGAACAACCAGATGGTGTAACTTCTGATATTTATGAAATACATAAGGGGCATGAAGAAGATGTAGATTCATACAGTGCTATAGCAGATGCCCGTAAAGTGGCAACCCCATATATTGCTATTAAAAATGGGGTAAAATCAAATAATGAAGAAGATAAATTCTTGGAACATCTAAAAGATAAAAATTATAGTGATATTTATATTTGTGGTATTGCGCGTGACTTTTGTGTGCTATGGACTGGAATGGATTTACTAGATTTATTAATCTTTGAAAATGCAAAAAAGCCTGTAGAAACTAAAATACATTTTATATTCAATTTAACTCGCCCTGTATTTGAAACATCAAAAGATGATATTATGAAAAAAGTAAAAGTATTATTAGATCATGAAGATATCGAAAGAAAAGATATTGATAATTTTTTTATAATAGATAATTACAATGATAAAAGTAAAATTATTTCTGGCGGAAGAAAAAAGACTCGCAAGAATTGTAACAAAAAACACACTCATACCAGAAAATGTTTTTCTAAATCTAAGTAAGGAAAATGGCCATGTCTTATTCTGAACGCATGAGATACATTCAAGAAGAAGCAAACAAATATGTAGCAAGAAATAAAGTGCGTGATTCATCTGAATTAACTCTTATGAAACAAGCAAGAGCTACATCTACGACAGCTCCTCAGATTGTTAGTGCTGTTACAAATTTACATACAAATCAATTAATGCCTCCTTACCAAAATCAAGATAGTTGTGCGGCAAATGTAGTCTATACGGGTGTTGGAACTTCTAATGATTATACTGCTATTTTACAAGGGAAACAGAAATGTGCTATATGCTCTGATGATGACCCCGTGTTAAATCAATATATTATAAATGCCACACCTTGTTTTAATAGATATGAATTCCCATTTATTCAAAGTGTGTCATCCGCTCAAGTGTATTGTAAAGACTCTGGCTTTAATGTATTCTTTCCCCCAGGGCCTCCTCGATGTGCTGCTTCTACAAATATTTATTATACTCCATCTCATTAAATAATAGAAGCATAAATCCAAGGAAAAGCTTCTGCTACAGAATGATGAACGTAGCATAGACCCATTAATACATACATTACACCTAATGAAATATGTGCTTTATCTGTACTAGATGATACTAATTTTTGAATAATATTTAAATTAAGTTTTTTTAAATATTTTTCTTCTTTATCGTTAATTTCATCTGAAAAGTGTTTGAAGAGTCTATTTTTAGAATTAAATCCCGGAACAATTGCATTCTTTTCTTTCATAGTTAGTCCAAGTCTATAATTCCATATATCATATATTTTTTTATAAAATTTAATATGGTCATCTCTATCTAAATCATGAAACCAATCAGAATTTACAATATATCCAGATTCTTCCATTTTTGTAAATGCTTCTAATACATTCTGGTTCCAGATTTGATCGCTTGTAAAAGATGTATTATCACTATAAATTGTATTATACTTTCTGTGTTTTAACCATTGAATTCTCACTTTAATTTTTGTAAGAATTTCTGGAGTCAGAATATCTCTAGTATACGGATTCTGGACTTTCTTTGATTTTGATAATAGATAACTAAGAGTTCTAATATCAAACGCCCAAATATTTTTATTAATATCGTGAAAACTGAAAAAATATATTTTAGGAATAGTTTCCAAAGGTTCAAGACTATATAATTCTGTATTATTATTTGCCAGATTATAACAATTTCTTGCTGGACCTTGTCTTGAATATAGTTTTTTTAAAGAATATTTCTTCCAACACTTTTGAATAAGGCTAGCAGAAATATTTAATTGTGAAGAAAATCGAATAGGATTCTTTGCATGTTTTGAACAGTATTCTCCTAATACAACTTTATTAGGGCATTGTATATTTTTATAGTGTTTGCTTTTAATATTCATACAAGTTTCTTTGAAGATAGTCATCCGATCCTACTCCATCCGGACTTTTCTTTTGGAGTGTCAAATCTAATATTTGAATAGGATTTTAATATGAAACCTTTATTAAAATCATGTTTTCAAAAAAAAAAGTAAATATCCTATAATTACCTAAAAAAATTTACAAAAAAACGCAAAAAATATATAAAATTGATTTGAATACGGCATAAAATTATGTATTCGTGCGTTTTATAATGAGTTCTAATTCCTCATCCTCCGGTATAATGTCTGCCCCTGTTGCCACCAAGACCCCTCGTAGCGTCGCTAAGAAGGCTGTTGCCACCCCTGTCGCTGATGTAGCTGTTGCTTCTCCTTCCCCTGCTGCCGCCACCCCCGCTGTTGCCACCCCCGCTGTTGCAGTTGCACCCAAGGCCCGCCGCACCACTAAGGCCGCTGCATCCTCCACATCCGCTGCATCCCCTGTTGCTGCATCTTCTGCCGCCGCTGCCCCCGTCGTTGTGTCCTCTACCCCCGTCGAGGCCGCCACCACCGCCCCTGCGGCCCCCACGACCTCTCTCGACGATGACCTCCGCGCCGTTGCCGCCAACCTCAGCACTCTCCGCGAGACTGCTTCCACTCTGCTCGGCCAGGTCAAGAAGCTCGAGAAGCGTGTTCACCGCGAGATGAAGGATGCTCGCAAGCGCCGCCGTCGCGTGCGCCTTGACGAGAACGGCGTAGAGGTCAAGCGTGCTCCTTCCATCTTCGAGCGCCCTACTCAGGTCACTGCGGAGCTCCTCACCTTCCTTGCTCGCCCTGCCGGCACTCTGATGAGCCGCTCTGAGGTCACCAAGGCCGTGAACGAGTACGTCAAGGCCCACAGTCTGAAGAACAAGCATGACATCAAGCCTGATGCGCCTCTCCGTGCGCTCCTCGCCATTGGTGTCGATGAGCCTCTGACCTACTTCAACCTCCAGCGCTACCTCAACCGTCACTACGTGAAGGCGGCGCCTGTTGCGACCGCCTAAACTAAAAGGTTGAGTGGTTAAAGGATGAAACTTATAAAAAAATGAAATAAAAAATACTTAAACATATAAAAATATAAATAATTGTGATATGAATAGTATCACCACGCAAGGATGATCGAGTCGGTTAAGATGCAACTCTTAAGAAGTTGTGCGTAAAGCATCGTGGGTTCGAATCCCACTCCTTGCAATTTTTTTTATATTTTACTTGTTGTATTTTATACATAAAGTAAAATGTTATTATCTAACAAATCACTTCTTCATAAATGTACTAAACATATATAGGGCATATAAAGCCATTAATCCCCCAAGCGCATATAAACACGCATTGATAATAGCCAAATAATACATCATATCTCTAAATACAGATTCTGAGCATTTGCAATTGGCTTTCTTAATATCTTCAATGTATAATAGTGTTACAATTATATTAGTAATCATTAAGAGAGAAAGCCCAAATATGGCCGCTGGGTATTTCGTTAAAAACTTTGTAACTTTATCCGTAAATAGTTGAGGGACGCCAAATAATAAACTAAAAATAGTATAAGCAAAAATAAACGTGCGTTTACTATTCATAGCACATTCACAACCAATCGTTTGGAGATTATTGAGATAGTATATAATACAAGCCTGTAAAGACATGCCTATAAGCAGTGTAAGAATCGAAATAGTATGTGGTGCCATTCTAGTTCTACCAAATAATTTCTAAATCTTTTTCATAATAAGCATGTTGATTATCCCAGCGTACAGAAATAGCTTTAATATTTACTCCAGCTTCTAAAGCTTTTTTACACGCTTCTTTATAAGTAGCATCTAGCTTTGTTACGCAAAACTTTGATACATCATTGCGTTGAACAATAAATAATAAGGTACATTTGTTAGAATTAGCAAGATTTGTTAACTCTAATACATGTTTTAACGCACGCTCTGACAATGGCTCATTTGACACTTTACGCTTTCCAGCAGTAGTACAATAAGGGAAAATTGCTATTTTTTCATTATAACTAGGATTTTCTTTCAAATAAGTTTGAACTTCTTTTGTAGTACCGTCAATATAATCCGCAATAGGAACTGATTTTACTTCAATAATGAGTGTAGTATTGTCAGATTTAGCACTAAAATCAAACCGACAGTCGCCAAATGTTTTTTCTGGCACAATATCTGTTGTGTTAGGAACCAGTAATTGTTTTTTTAACATTTCATGTGCTATTTTATTTGCAACAAGAGGATGACAACCAATAAATACATTATTTTCTTCAATAAGATAAATTTCATGAGTTGATTGAACTTTTACTTTTGATTTTTCTTTTTTAAGAACCCATACAATTGAACCTTCTACAATATGGCCGCTACAACCAAGAGGAGCAGAATGACATAAATATTCTACATTATCAATAAGAATATCTGCTAAATAAGGTGACTTTACTTTTTTTGATGGGCGAGCAAGAACTTTTGCTTTAATAAGAGGTTTAGGAAGACTATATAGTATATTCATAGTGATAAAAAATTATTGTCACATATTTAATCAATTTTTTATTTATTATGAAATTTATATATATTTATCAATATTCCAAGGAATATCATTTGAAAGTTCTAGAATTTTCATAATTCTATCTGGATGTAAAGCAGCCGCATATATTTCTAGTTTCTCTGGATTACTGAGACTTCTTCTCTGGTCTCTATAAATTTCATCATAAATTCCTAATCCATATCTCTTTGCTAACCTATTATAATTTTTATAACTTAAAAATATATTACAATTTAAAAAGAAAGGATTATTTTCAGGATAATCTTTATTGCATACATTACATCTATAATAATTATCAATCTTATTAAAGCAACACGTTGATACTAAATAATCTTTCATAGCATGAGGATTTTTATTTAGTAGATATCCCATTTTTTTATACTTTAATATTCTTGAAAAATATATTGGCATACATTTTCTATATTCATTTTCTTGTATTTCAATTAATTTATAATTAGATTTATTATCTAAGATTTGGTAGGATATTGATTTAATATGGAATTCATTTTCCATGAAATTTCTCTAATGTATCTTTATGCTCTGGTTTTAAATATGTAAGAGGATTTTTATTAGGATAGTATCTTTTTTTTATTTCGGAAATATCAGTATTATAATTATTAAATAGATTCTCTTGTTTTTCATATAAAATTTGAATAGAGCCATAATGGCGAATAAATGTTGCCGCAATAGATAAATCATCACATGAGAAGATTCTATTATTATCAATACCCATTAATATAGCAATTTCTTTGAATTGCTCTAAATTAATTTCTTCAAACTCTAAAATCTCACTAAGAGTTAATTGTTTAAGAATATGTTTAACTGGTACAAATAGTATATTCACACCTGCTACTAAATAATCCATATCACTTGAAAGAACAGCATCAATAATGTTATTGTAATATAAATCAATAAGAAGTGAATCTGCTTCTTCCACACTATTTACATATGTTAGACCTTTAGAATATAAGAACTTTTTAAAACTCTGTCTAATTTCAAATGTTAAATACCAATTATCAAACTCTAATTCTTCAATACGTTTTTTAAGAATAATATTTGTTTCTTCGCTGCTTACATTTTTTAAACTTGCCTTAAGTTGTTCAATACGATTATCTGCAATATTTTTAACTGCTTTACGAATTTCTATTTCTTTTTCTTTGTATTTAGGGGCTTTGCCGTCAAATACAAAGATTAACTTGTTCTTTAAAAGAGGAGTTAGAAATTCATAAATCTTATTGAAATCTCCATGAAATCTATATAATACAGAAGATGCATCAATGCCAACTCTATAGTTTCTTACATCTGGAGGTTTTAAGAATGCTTTACAATAATGAAATAAACCACGAACACCCATTTTGAATAATATAGTATAGTTTAATATTTAATCAATTTTATTATTATTACTCAGTAATATCAGTCATATTATCAAATACATCAACAAGTGTATTCGTATATGAACCAAAATACATCGTATATTGTTTACAGTGCTTCATACTATAATCAGTTTGTAAAGGTAAAATTAGTGTAATTAGTTCTCTATATTTTTTATTAATAGTATAATATACAGATAAATCAAAGTTAAATTCAGGGTGATAAAGTTTTGATACTATATCTTTAATTCTTCCTAATGTAGTACAAAACTTATTTGAAAAATAATAAAATGATAATTTATGTTGGTTTAAAAGACGTTTTTCATTTACACATATTGTCCATTCATCGTCATTTGTATTGAATCGTTTATTTATATATCTAAGAATTTCTTCATTCGCATAATCTAATGGCATATTAAATGCTTCAACTTTAATATATAATCTTATTTTCATTGTATCATTATTTATATAACATTGTTGAAATCCGTTATCTGCCGATACAAGAATGTTAAAATGTTCATCAGGTATTTTATATAATATATATTCTTTTAACGAATCTTTTTCATAACGAATAAGATACATCTACATTAAATATTTATCTAGTTTGACTGAAGTAAAGCGCGAAGAGTTTATCTTTTGTGCTTTATATTGAGGATCTAGGGCTACACCAAATTGTTTAAAAACTTCTTCTCGTAGAGTTGTATAACGAGAACCATAATCTTGTAATGTATTAACATTATGATAAGTTCTTACAGTATGATTTAAATCTTGTATATAATGGTCTTGTATTTTCCAAAGGTCATATACACTTTTTATTTTAGAATTTTTAGAATTATTTTGTTTTTCAATAAGACCTTTCGATAATAAAGCAACTAAAAATAATTCAGCCCATGCTTCTGTTGCGGCTTCTCTAAGTTCAACTGGTTTTTCATGGTCATCAGTACATGCCGCATGTAGAAGCTCATGTATTAATACGCGGGTTGCTTCTTCATAGCGATATACAACAATACAATCTGGATTACAAGGATATGTATACCCCCCATTTAAATGCTCTGGTCCTATTGGACCATTTTCTGGTAATATACGTTTAACATCCGATGAATATAAATATACTTGCCATAGTGACCCAGTATTCGGTTTTCCAAACCATTGAAATACTCTAGCCCATGTATCCCATGGATATGTTTCATCTGGGGTTTTAGTTAATATAACAACTCTAGCAGCAGATGTTTCCTTTACAATAATAGTAGCCTCGCCGTTACTTAACGAATTATGTAAATTACGTTTTAAATTTAATTTATCAAATGGTGATTCTTGCATTGCTTCATTTTTTAAAATTTCTTTATCCTTATCTGTTACAATTCCATTTATCCATTGATATGCCGGTTCTTCATATAATCTTTTAACTTCTTCTGTTAGAATTTCTAAAACTGGAATCCTAAGCATCTAATATAGCGTTGCGAAGATTAATAAAAAGATTCTCCCAAACAATAGGAATACGATAACTCGGGAGTGTAATACCACCACTTGTTGCTTCTGTTTTTGATAGAACTTCTAGCATGCGAATACGTTGTTCTTCATTAAGTTCTTTCATCTGTAGAATTACATCCAGCAAAAAATGGACGCATTCTACCATACGTAAATTTCTCATTAAAATTTCATACACAAACTTTTTAATATCTGCCACTTCATCTAAATTTGGTTTATTATTCTTTGACCAGGTCAATAATTTTTTATAAAACACATCAGGCCAGTTATGCGTTTCATCTTTTGCGACTTTTTTATATATTGCAAAATTTCTATCATCGCCTTGTACTGGAACTTCAACAAACCAGTCATTAATACGTTGTGCGACAGGCATTTCAGATGTCATCCATAATGACAAATCACCATCATTTTGTTCTAAGACTGATTGAATAATCAATATAGATTCTGATGATAGTAGATGCGAGTGATATAACACTATAATACGGTTTCCACGACCTTTATCGCCAGATAATACATGGCTGCCTTTACCATAATTTGTTAATACAGGCCGCAATATATTCTTATCTTGCATTGACATTCGCGCAATATCAAATCCAATATGAACTAAAGATGTTTCATAATCGATTGTATGACTATCTGCTTTTACATCATCATCATCTTGTTCTCCTTTAGCAACAGTTGATGCATTACCAGATTCAAATGAAAGTGTTTTCATCTGAATATTAAATGGTAGTCCGCGATGATTTGCGATTAATTTTAAATTTCCTAATAATTTAGTTCTTTTTCCAGTACCCGCCATACCTCTCCAAGATATACAAAGAGAATCCATTATTTAGTATTGATAATGGCTTTTTAGACCTGTTAAAAAGGATGAAACCCGTTATTAAAACGATGTTTCACAAAAGCCCCATCATATGGTTTGAAATCTGAAAATCCAGATACTCTTTTATTTCTCATATTATTTCCCACATTATTTATTACATTTTGAAGAAGTGAGTTACCATTTTGATTTCTAAATAGTTCTGGAGGGCTATTTATGGCTATGGGTACATCAGATGGAGGAACCGGTGGAGAATCAGATAGAGGTATGGGTACTTCAGATGGAAGAACAGATGGAGGAACAGATGGAGGAACAGATGGAGGAACAGATAGAGAAACAGGGGGGATATTTGTAAAAATCCATTGTAAAACAGCAGCGTTTAATTGCATAGGCGTGTGAGCTGGCGTTTTTGTTAGTTCTCTATATAACATCTCAACATATCTACTATACCACGCTGATATATCTGCAGGAACGGGTGGAAATGGTTGGGCCGGTGGACTTTCTGTATAATAGTATCTTTCAACCATATTCAGAAACATTACACCTACAAATCCTGGCCCTTGACTAGAGCTACCTGCGGCGTCCATGAATAAATTAACTTGTGCATCTGTAATATTTGAACCATTATTATTTATAAAATTAATTATTTTAGAATATGTAACTCCAAACTTTGCTGTTGATCTCATAAGTGTTGAAGGATCTACTAGTGTTTTAAAACGATTCAATGTATCCACATCCATTAATGCAAGTTCAGCACTTATTCTCTTCCTTAGTCCATCAGGTATTAAACTTATTATATTAACATCAGAAATATCATTAATCGCTATATCACAATATGATCCAGAACAATCGGCTGGTAAATTTAATCCGGGGCGTCTATTAATCGGTCTTGACGGTCCACAGCCCATTGTTTCTATATATACCTCTTATTTAGTATTAAAAATTAATACGAAATAAAAAGCTGATTGACTTTTACGGTTTCGGTGGGTTTCGATCCCACTACCTTGGAGTTAACAGCTCCACGCGCTACCAATTGTGCCACGAAACCAATGTGCTTCCACACAAATTATATTAGTTCTTTATCTTTAAGTAATAATCTCCAAATCCAAATATTTATGAAAAATTAATTCACTATGTTCTTCATCAATTCTAAAAAATGTCCACCATTGATGTAAGCCCATTGGATCATCTACATAACATGATTCTGCAACATACTCCATTCCTTTCATAAATTCTGGCATTTTATATTTAAGAGCTTTAATACCTTCTAACGCATAACAATCTTGCATTAATGTTTCAGATTTAAAGTTCTTACATATATCAAGCATAACAGACCTTTTTCTATAACTCATTCCACCACCTGCTGAACTTTCATCCCATCCATATGGCGCAGCGACATAGTCATATTCAAACATACTTTCATCAATCGGTTTTCTTAAATAAGAATCCATTTCTACAAAAAATAAATGCTGAGCATCTAACAACTGATAAAAAAATTCTTCTTTTAATATATCATTATATTGAGCTCTTCCTTCATCTCTGCTAGGATTCCCTTGAAACACTGGTATTATTTTTACATTATCAGCATTATTCGTACAAATTGTTTTTATGTAAGCAAAATTTACATCAGAACATATTACTGTAATAGACCAGTCACGGGCATAATAGAATACGTTATGAAGTATGAACGCAAGATTTTCATGTATTCTTCGCTCAACAATAACAATTGTTTTATTAGCGTCTTTCACTACAGAATTATTACGCCAGTATTCTTCAAAAAGTCTAAAATATTTTCTTTTTAAAATATCAAATATAAGAGGCTCAAGATGAGTTCTTTTTAAATGAAGCCCTTCTTCTGGTGTAATTCCTTCAAATTCATCAAATATATGTATTGTTTCCATTTAAATAAACTATACAATATATATTTAAATGGAATGGTCAATACCTTTACAAAAATTAGAAGTAGGGAAAGTTCAAATTGGTGAAATACAACATAATGAAAAATCTTTAGTTCCGCTTGCTTATTTTGATGGTCAAAATAATTTCTCTAATCTCAATATTTTTCTACCTAAACTAAAAGTTGAAGAATTTGATGAAAGTTCTGGGAAACTTCTTATATCTTTGGCTGATAGTAAAACGTGTGACACTAAACTAAATGCTTTACAAAGCACTTTGTTAGGCGCAGTATTTATTCAACAGCGTATTTGGTTTCCAGAAACATTTTATACACATGAAGCTCTTAATAATTCATTTAAGCCTATCATTAATAATGGATTATTAAATTTGTATTATCCTGTACAATTTACATCAGATATTCACATTTATAAAGATGGTGTTTGGCACACAACTTATACGCCGGGATTAATCAATGCAAATGATTCTGTGCGTATAATGTTTCGTATACAAGGAATTTCTTTTCATAAAAATAACTATAATAAACTTTGGTCGGGGAAATTTAGATTACAGCATAGAATTTATGCAATATTGGTTAATTAGTTACTTTTAATACAGAATAAGAAAGAGACATTAAAGCAAGCAATAGTGTCACATGTGATATTACAAGAATATATGGCTGAAACATCGAAGGGTTGCCTTTAATAAATATCATTGATAATGCCATTAAAATAAAAATTAATACAAAATTAACTATAAATATTGTTTGAATATCTTTTTTAAGTTTTTCAAGTGTTTCCTTACTTATGTTATTAAGAACAATTCCATATCCTGTTCCAAAAAGACCCATTGCTAATCCGCCGATAACAATTAAGAGTACATTACTTCCACCATTTGCTTCTTTAAAACTTTGTATTGTTCCTGAAAAACGACCAGACATTATCTAATATTATGAGGCATTTTCTTTATAAGCGCATGAACTCTTTCAGTTCCAATAAGTTGTACAGAAGAAAGACTAAATAGTACATATATAAAAAATCCCAATAATATTAATACGCATATAGGTAATACTACATACCAATATATAGAATTATTTACTTTTTTCTCTTTTGAACTCATTCTAACTTACTATTAGATGGGAAATAATAGAAAAAAACATAAAACAAGAAAAGGAGGTAATAGAAATAGTAGAAAAAAGAATATAAAAGTTGGAGGTAATAAAAGTAATTTCCCAGATCCTGGACCAGAGCAATGCCATCCAAGAGTTGGTACTGTAAGACCAGAGCAAGGATGTATCCCACAAGAAGTATTAAATGAAGTCGCAACTAAATTAAATGTAGAGGCAACTCGTAGTGCTATTGAAACAAAGTTAGGTGTTACACCAAAGAAAGAATACAGTTTTGTAAAGGCGCTGCCACTTGATGAATCACGTAAGAATGAACTTATAAAACAATATCTTCGTCCCAAACAACCGGATGATTGGAAAAATGATCCCGATAAATGGTTAAATAACTTAGATATCGAAAATGTAATGAAACACTATATTGAATCATTTCCAGAATTTATATTTATGGGACCATATCCTATTGATTTTGCAGCACCAGACCCTAATGCTGGCCCTGGCTCTAAAAAATGTCTTATACAAGAAATCTGTGAATTAAATATTACAAATGCTATACAGCAAGGTAAAAAGTATATTGGTATTATATATAATTTAGATAAACACGACGAAAGCGGCAGTCATTGGGTCGCAACCTTCACAGATTTAGTAAAGAATAAAACATACTACTTTGATTCTTATGGTAAGTCTTCTTCAAAAGTTAAAGGTGTAGAAATACCCGCACAAATTCAAACATTTATGAGATGGCTAAAAGAACAAAATAAAGATATGGAGCTCTTATACAACGGCCATAGGTTTCAATATGGAAATAGTGAATGTGGTATGTATTGTCTATATTTTATCATAAGAATGCTTGCCGGTGATGATATAACAACTTTTGTAAGAAGAGAGCCTCCGGATAATTATATGCTTGATTTACGCGATTGGTTATTCTCAACATAATAGTAATTCTTGTTAGATAGATGAGTAGTGAATTCTTAACTCAAAAAAATGAAGCTATGTTAAACCGGTTAGTGTATGGCGATTTTGTTAGACGTACTGATAATCAAATTAATGAAAAACAAAAAGAACGTTTAATGCGAACGGTACATCATTATATGGGTGAAGTAAATTCTGCGAATCCTAATGGGTCTCTTCCAGCCATGAATAAAGAAGTATTAAAGGCAGTTGTAACAGATTTCAATTCATATTTAAATCGTGGCGCTATTTCATCTTCTTCTGACGCTGATACACGTATGAAAGAGCCACCGCTAAGAGAAGATGTCGGCTCTAGATTTACGGCATTACAGAATGAAAGAGGCATGGGAGAACAAAAAACACTAATGCCTTCTGCACCAGATTTCAGAATTCCTATTGAGGATTCCAACGATGCGCCTGCATTATCATTGTTCGAACAGGCTAAAAAGAGCCGTGAAGCCGAAGCAAAGAGAGAAGAGCAATTCTCTGGAACTTTCTTAAAGGACCTTATTCAAGAATCGCAAGGTTCTGGAATTGCCACTGCAAATCCTACATTAGCCAAATCTGAAGCGATTCGCATCAAGCCAGCATTAGCTCAAGATATTATCATTCCTCAAGATGAAATTCTGTCATACAAAGAAAATGAATACAATTTAGTATTATATTCTGCCGACCGTGACTGGTATAACAATCAAAGAGAGAATCGTTATAACTTTTCAGTTACATTCAATCCTGCCAATAACGGACAAGGATTCAAGATGTCTCCATCCGCTAATATGCGCTTTCACAATATTACTCGCATTGAAATGGTAAAAGCACTAATACCAAATGAATCTGTAAATACTCTTATTACAAACACTGGTACAGGTGCTTCACCTACATATGGAACAACTACAAATCTAAATATATTAACTGAGCCTGGTATTATTGTTCATGTCGATGAACTAGAATCTAATGTGTATGGTACAGATGACCAGCTCGATAGGTCATTTGCTACTTTACAATATGACGCACAATGGATTTCTGATAGTACAACAAACAATCCCGGATTCTTAGCAATGATTCCTAAATTTTTAAAATGCCAAAAAGTTTACTATCCTACACCACTTGCTACCCTTACAAAGATGACTATTCAATTACAGAGACCCAATGGCAACTTAGTAAGTGATACACTTGATACTCTTGATATTAGTGGTATCTTTGCTTCAACTGTATTTACTAGTTACACAAGTAATTCTATATATGTAAATTCTGCTGTAAGAGATTCTGCTAGTAATGCAACATATTATATTATAAGAACAAAGACATATTTTAATAGATTTGCTTTTGCTAAAAATGATAGAATTCGTATTCAAGGTGTAAATACTGATTTAATTGCTGGTAATGCAGCCGCTAAAGCAGATTTTAAAGGATATTTAGAACAATCTGTTGGATTATTGATTGTAGCAATTGGTTATACCGCTGGAACTGTTTATACAGATGGTACTAATAATGTTGGTTATTGTAATACTATTGTAATACAAGCACCATATGTAGACCCCACAACAGGCTCTGTACTTATTTCCCCTTTTGGTGGCACTAATGCCGCAAATCAAGCACTTGCTACTGCTATTACAAATGTAAACTTTGGTGGTGCTCGTCTTATTAATTTAAGTAAGCAGACTCAACTTACATTTAGGGTAATTACTCGCGATATGGATTCTGCTACAAGAATTCGTTCTAACAATGCCTAAATAAAAGACTCTATAAAATAACTAAATGGATTGGCCTAGTGAAATAGAAAAAGTTTATGTAATCTGTCATAGCGAGAAAGAAAAAGAGCGCTACGACCGATTGGTGAAACACCTTAATGAATCTGGAATTCCAGAATCTGTGATTGAATTTATGGCTCCAGTATGGAGTGACGAACTTACAAATGATATTATATTTAATGTATATGATCCATTTCTTCCAAGACCTGTTCCCGGATTAACTTTCAAGGGACGTGGATTATCAAAAGGTGAAATATCACTGGCTATTAATTTTTATGCCTGTGTAAAAGATGCAGTAGAATTTAAATACAAGAAAGTTATTGTTTTGGAATCTGATATTTGGTTGCGTGATAATTTTGTAGTGAATCTAAAAGATTTACTTGACGATTTGAAAACGAAATCATGGGATTATGTAAGTCTTGGTGAAGGTGTTGGGACTAGACCACCCGAAGCACCATCGTCATATTATAGTAAAACAAAAGCGTATGTACCGCCCCATCAATTTGTATATCGCTGTACTGATTCTATGATGTTTCAACTTCCTTATTTAGAAAAAATCGTCAAAACATTTATTCCATTCCGAGAAATTATTGACTGGGAAATGAATTACCAGAATATCTTAAATAATGGTATCGCATTATGGGCGGATCCTCCGCTTGCGGAGCAAGGAACTTGCTATAATCGGCTTCTAACAAGTCTTCCCGCTTAGTAGATGGTAAACTATACAAGAAAAAAAGGAGGAAAGTATCTTGGAGAAGGTACCTATGGTTGCGTATTTGGTGACCCGCCATTAAAGTGTAAAGGTGATGCAGAACGTTCAACAAATGATATTGTATCAAAAGTTATGGAAAGAAGAAATGCTAAAAAAGAATTAATTGAATCAGAATTATGGAAAAAAATAGATCCAAATCAAGAATTTTCAATTACAGCTATTAAAATGTGTGGATTTGATAAAAAATATAATAGTAAAAATGAACCTGAAAAATGTTTATTACACTATAGAAATAAAGCGATTCGAAAAAAAATATTAACTAAAAGAAGAGATACACTAATATTCTATAAATTTGGTGGAACTGATTTAATGAAACTAAAACCACATGCTAAAAATTATAAAAGTTTATTTATGGCAGTGCTGCCTTTATTAAAAGGTTTAGAAAAAGCACATGATAACAATATCGTTCATTTAGATATTAAACGTGATAATATTGTTTCAAACATTGAAAATAATAAAATTGTTCTACGTTTTATTGATTTTGGATTAAGTCTAAATATAAAAGCATTAAATCCTGAAAGACCATATCCGAGTGTATATTACAAAAATGAAATCTTGTATCCATATTGGCCTTTTGAACTTGGCTGTTTTGACAATGAAGGTATATTAGATGCATATTGGAAGATTGAATGTAAAGTGGGAGAACATATTAATAGAACTAATACAGAAATATCATTAATTGATACTTTGCCTAAAATAAAAACTCATCCACAAGAGTTATACACAATATATAGTAACGTTAATTTTAAGAATTACTCAAAAGTATTAAAATCAGTTGATATGTATTCAATTGGTGTTTTATTATCCTCACTATTATATTCTTATTTTTCACATGTTTTAGATAGTTACTTTAATGTATATTATTATCATAATCATAATGGTTCCTCCAGCAGATTTGAAACTCTAAAATCAAAAGGATGGATTAAAGATGAACAAATTGATTTTCATAGTAAAATTAATGAAAATATATCAAGACCTATATCTAAATTAATTGCTTCTTTATGTGATATTGACCCAAATAACCGTATTACTGCTAGTGAAGCAGTTAAAGAATATGAAAAATTATTGCCAGTATTTGAAAAATATCTTGTTTCTAAAGAAATCACTGAAGGACTAGATGGGCAACATATACTAAATAAAGCAGCAGTTATACCTCATATTGAAACACCTATTGCTGAACCTTTAAAAAATACAAAAACACCTTAATAACTAGTACAAAGTAATAGGTAATGCTGGTTTACCATCTTTGGATAATGCTTCTCCTACAGGGGTTTCTAAATTATCAGGATTATAAAGTTTAAATTTATTTGTAGATTCTTCTTCTAGAATCGCATAACGTACCCCTTTATAAGTAGTATATCGTGTTTTCTTTTCTTGTTTTTGTAACCCTTCTTTCTTTTCTGTTAATTCAAACATAGATGCTGATTCCAGTATGTCTTTTTCAATATCAGGATGGTATAAGAAATCTCCAACACTTCCTTTTAATGGATAACATTTAAATGTCCCATCTTTATTTTCCGCATAATTGATTTCACAGTCAATAGCTGCGGATTTCATTGTATTTTCTAACTGCTCTATAATATTCTTCTTTATTTGACTTACAACATATAAATGTTCATCTGATGTTAAAGTGTATGATGTCATACCTTCTTCAATAGGAATCCCATAATTAATTGCTTCTTTACTTGAAACACCGTCTTTCATAGAAACTGTTTCGTCGATTTTCATAGGACCACTTCTTGATACTTGTGATTCTTTAGAAAATATACTTACATATGTGTAAATCGACACATTGCGGTCTTTTGGTGGTAAATCTAAATGAGAACCAATACGAATAGCACGCCCTTTCACTTGTTTCAAACGAACATCATTCCAATAAGGCTCCATAATATGAACTGCTCGCACATTCTTTAATGAAATACCTTCAGCACCAGCACTTGTAATACAAAATACTCTACATATTTGTCCTCGTTTATTATCATTTTCTTTGAATCCAGATTCTAATAAAACACTCAATAAAGATTCTGGTAATTCATTGAAACGAGCATTGAAAATATCAAGACCTAATTTACGCACATCCTCTTTTTCTTGACCTGAGAACGTTATATAACGAGATTGTAAAGTACCCTTTTTAAAAGAAGCAAGTGTTCTTTCACTAAATTGATAATTTCCTTTATCTGTTGATAATATTTCAATAGGAGCATATCCATTTATATCCATTGACATACGGAAAATACCAATACCTTCCATATCTAAGAATTGAGAATATACTAAACTTGACCCTGGTGCGTTTTGAATATTATTTAACATTGCGACATACTTTGCGCTTAATAAAGTTAGACCTTCAGGCCTATCAGCGCGTAAATTATCTGACGCAAATTCTATTAAACATCTCTTAACTCTATCAATCGCATCCTTATAGAGTTCTCCTTGTTTTCTACCTATTTTACAATCACTTAAGGTTAGTTGTTTTGCAGCAGTTAATGCCAAAGCTTCTTTGGCTGTCTTTGGTTTTACTGCTGTTGCGGGTTTAGCTTTTCTAGTTTCTAACATTGCTTGATCTCTTAACAATTGTTGTTGTCTTTCTAGAATTAACCGTTTTTCTTTATCATATTCTTCTTTAAAATATTCTAATGTAGGCTCTGTAAGCTTTCCTTCATCTACTAATTTTAATTTGACTTCTTTCTTAATTACTTTCTTTAGAGCTTTTTTCTCTTCAAGTGTTGCGCCTTCAGGTAATCTTTCAGATAATATTCTTCTTACTCTCATTTTAAAAAATTTCTTATACATTTTTGTTACTGGATCTTCTTCTACGACTTCACCTTCACCTTCACCTTCACCTTCTTCATCACTTTCTTCACCTCCTTCTTGGTCTTCTTCAGTGTCGTTATCACCACCTTCTTGTTCAGCATCTTCTTGTATTTCCTCTAAAGCATCTTCTTGCGCTTGTATTTCTTCTCTAGAAAGTTCTTCAGCGTCATCTTCAAGTTCTGGAAAGAATTCATTATTCTCAGAACCATCTGGTGCTGAATCTACAATATCTTCATCTGGTGGCGCTTCTAATTCTAGTTCTTCAATATTATTTGGTCTTGGTCTTATAACCTGAGGTGGAAAAGCAAAATTACATATTTGACGTGAAGCCATACGATACGAATTTGAAGTGCTGGTTTCATTCATTTGAAACACTTCTGACATAATAGGGTTTGAACTTTTTTTACTTTTTGATTTCTTATCTTTATCTATTTCAGCAGCTCTTTCAATAATATATTTATTCTGTTGATATTCTGACATAGGAACACGAACAACTGTATCACGAACCACTTTTGGCATAAGGTCTTGTCTTGAACCTTTATAATATGATACAATGCCTGTGAGTCTTTTCATAAGAACAATATTATTAGTAACCTTACCAGAAGGGTCAATAAATTTACTTATAAAATCATCATGATAAATTGGTAAAAGAGGTTTTGCGACAAGTTGTGGCTCTAATGAAAAACGGAACCCTTTTTGACTAAACATAGCTTTTAGTTCAGCAAGAATTTCTTGTAGTGTTGGAATCGAAACACCTTCAGGAAATCTTTCAACCCCAATATCATTTGATATTTTACGAACTCCTTCTGGTAATAAAGATACTAAGAATCGAGTTCCAGAACCTGCAGAATCTGCCTCTACACGTACAAAATCTGTATACGCAAATTCTAATAACATGGAATTAATACGTTTTAGTATTTCATCACCAGATACAGCAACAATACCTTCAATAATAGGAATATAACCGTGAAGAATATTTGCTAAAATTCCTAGCTCTTCAGGAAAATTTATAAGTGGTGTTCCAGATAGTCCAATAATTTTAGAATTTCTTGCTGATAAGAATAGTCTGTAAAACAAATAACCTCTGCGATAGTTACGTGGACTTAGACATAACGAAGGTTTCCATTTATCTGCTCTAACTGTTTCTTGAATGATTCTTCGTTTAATTTTATCACCGGATTTTGTTGTTTCACTTGTCAAATACGGTTCAATCTTACCAGTCATTAAACGTATAAGATTATGTATTTCATCAACTACAATTACTGCGTTATCAAAATATGTAGGGTTATCACATGCTATTTTTTTTAGTTTCATAGAATCAATACCATTATAACTAATAAAATGAATTCTTCCAGTAGGGTTTGTTTTCTCGTCATAAATTAATATTGATAATATTTGCTTACGAATTTCAGTTTGTTCGTCTGGTGATAAGGAATTGTAATTGGGTGGTTGTTCAAAATCTGGCACCCAAATACTTGTAGCCTTTTTTAAATGGGCATCTGATATATTTAATACAGATTTCGCAAATGCTATATGCATAGGTACTGTTTTATCAAGTTTAACCCAATAATTCTGTAACTTGTAATGACGGAAACCACAAAATGAAATTTCATTTAAAAAGTTTTTACGTAAACTTCTTGGTGTCATGACAATAATTTTTTTGTTTGATCTTGAAAATAATGCTTCAGAAGCAGCAATTGCAGAGCATGTTTTACCAGACCCTAAGCCGTGATATACTAAAATACCTCTATATGGGGATGCTTGTCGTATATACTCGCGAATAAACTTTTGATAAGGATATTTATCACCAGGGGCGACAGGCTCTTGTTCGGATACAGGCTTTAACATAAATGTATCAAATTCATCTTTAATAAAATCTGAAAATCCTCGCCTTGTATCTGGCACATAGGCTTTTGGAATCTCATTTACATAATGGTCACCTTTCTCTTCTTCTAAAATTAATGTGCCGAGTTTTTGTAAAGCATCATCATAATCTTCTTCTAAGACTTCTTCTAGTTTTAATAGAGGCTGTTTATTTTCTTCTTTTTTAACTGCTGCGCTTTCTAACTTCTTCTCAATCGTTGCTGTTACAATAATAGGGGCTAATGATTTCTCAATCGCTGGCTTTGGCTTTCCAAACATTTGCTTTACGGCAGTTGTAAGAACAGAAGGCTTGGCATCTAGAAATTCTTCTTGTTGAGCGGCAACACTTTTTAATTCTAATGGGGCTTCTTTTGCGAGTACCTTTTCACCTTTTTTAATAAATCCTTTTAATTTGAATCCCTTTTTTTCAGTCTCGCTCATTTCTAATTAGTCGTAGAGAAGTTTTTTAATAAGTAAGCGTTGTCCTGTTAGGCAGTTTGTAAAACTGCTAATGCAAGGCGGCTTGGGGATTGTTAGGCAGTTTGTAAAACTGCTAGTGAAAGACGGCTTGGGGATTGTTAGGCAGTTTGTAAAACTGCTAGTGAAAGACGGCTTGGGGATTGTTAGGCAGTTTGTAAAACTGCTAGTGCAAGACGGCTTGCGTCTTGCTCAGCAATCTTCTTATTCTTAGCACTAGAGCTAGCAATAACATTACCAGAAAGGTCCAAAATACCAATTGTAAATGTTCTATCATGAGTCGGCCCTTCTTCATGTAGAACTTTATATGTTGGCGGCACATGATATTGTGCTTGAAAGAATCTTAGAATCTGGTCTTTGTAATTTGTATTCGATGTAATAAGGTCAACAAAATCAACATGCTTTTGGATTACAGATACTACAAATGTTTGTGTTGCTTCAAACCCTTTTCCACCACCTCCTTCAGAATAATAAATTGCTCCAAGCCATGCTTCAAATAGTGAGCCTAGTAAGCGAAGATTACGACGACCGTTACACACTTCTTCTTGATGCCGACTAATAATGAGATGTTTTCCCATATCAATCTTTTCAGTTAAATGACCTAGACTATCATTATTCACGATAGCAGTGCGCAGGCTTGTAAGAAAACCCTCGCCTTGCCCTCCGTATCGTTGCTTGAGATAGTCAGCTACAATACCGCTGAGTAATCCGTCACCGACATGCTCTAGTTCTTCGTTATCACCACTTTGCAAAGGTAAACAATTTGCTGGTTTTTCTAGCAAAATCATTGGTTCCGACTGTTTTGCCCATTCATCTGATTTATCTTTATAACTTGTGTGTACGCACGCTTGTTGGAACAAAGAAATATTTTTATAAGATTTCTTTATACCATAACGACTCAAAATATTATGTACGTCTTTGTGATTCAATAAACGATTACGATTATTCCATGGATTACAAATCTTGGAAGCACTCATCTTACTATATATGTAATGTGTTTTGATTTTAAATAGTTTTTATAATTAGGTATAAATGAGTTACAATCCAAGATGTGATAGTATAGTTAGAAAATGGTTAGATACTATAGTTAAAGATAAAACAAAAATAACAGATGAAGAAATTGATTTTATAATAAAAAAGCAGGTATCAAGAGATGAATTAAAAAAATGTATTGATTTTTTTAAAATAAATGGAGAACCAGAAATAAATCTACCAATTGAACCATATAAAATTCAAAATAGTAATGAATGGAATGCCGCAAGGGAGGGTCTAAGAAAAACAACTTTAAAAGAAGATGAAAAAGAAGCAAAAAAAGCAATAGAAGCAATAGAAGAAAGTGTAGATGATGTTAGTGATTTATTCCCAGAACTAGAAGTTATTTTTATCGGAAAACATTCATTTGATAATAAGCAAATTATTGAAAATTTTGGACCAATCGATGGTTTTCTTGAACAGCATTTAGTCGCTTTACTAAAAAAAGTATTTCAAAATAAACATCCAATTACAAGAAGCCATGGGCTACCAAAAATACCTTCAAAAGAGAACGATAAAAAATTATTATTAAAGGCATTATATAATTATTTTAACAATTTACGTGGAGAAATTATTAAAAATAGAAAACAACAAGGAAATTCAATGGCGCTTCGTGAAAGTATCGGTCATTTAGATGAAATTAAAATGCTAATAGAACACTTTGAACAAGATAAAGCGAAATTTCCTTATCATCAATTTCGAGATTATATGAATAACGCAGATTATTATAGCAATGAAGGAGATATGCATGAACAACTGGTTAAACTTAAAAGAAGAAAACATAGTGAAGATCATGTTAAAAACTTATTGAGACAATTCGCAAAAATATATCTTTTAAATGAAGGAAAAGGAATTATTACTCTTAGTGGGCCTGGCGTAACGCGAGAAGATTTTGAAAAGTTTAGAGCAACTGTAGATAATATTCCTCCAGTAATATCAAGTTTAATTGATTTATTAGAAGGTAAAACCAAGGAGTTGGAAGATAGTGGTGAAGAAGTTAGTTATTCAAGTTTAATGGAAGTAATAAAGAGATTAGATAGTGAATTTACAACTATTAGAGATGGTGTGACACCAGAAGCTCAGGCATTTGCTTCAGTGCAGAAAGGTGGTGACAAAACAAAAGAATCTGAAGAAGCACTGGTAAAATTAGTAAATAAAATATTTGAAGATTATAAAGTATTAAAAGATAGAGAAAAAGAAAAGATTACTACAACTCAAGGAGAATTAGCAAGTATAGAAGCTACAACTAGAGAATTGACTGAACTGCGTAATAAATTAAAGCAGGCTGAAACGATAAGTGAAGGCTTAGATCCTAATACCATTCTTGAATTAGATAAAGAACTAACTAAAACTAAAAGCCTTTTAGCAATAGCACAGCCTCAACTTGAAACATTAATAAGAGAAAATCAAGAACTTAAAGCTAATTATGACAAAGTTCTTGCTGACGGTAAAGGCTGGGTCGCAGCATATGATGCCTTAAAAACCGAAATTGCTACGTTAAAAGCAGAACATGAAAGACAAGATGAATTTTCAAATAAATTAAGTGAATCCGCAATAACAAACGCAAAACGTACATTAGAGGAAAAACATAAAAAATTAATTAGCCAAATGGAATCTGAATTACAACAATATAAAGGAGATGGTTCAGAATGTGCTGTAGCATATGGTAAATTAAGTGATGAAATAAGAGCTTTACAATACACACATGAAAGACAAGAAAAACTTTCGAATGAAATTGCAATGGGTGCAATAAGAGATACTGAAGCAAAATATGAGAAAAAAATTTCAGAATTAGAACCATATAAAAAAGATTCTGAAGAATGTGCTGTAGCATATGGTAAATTAAGTGACGAGTTAGGAAGATTTAAAACAAAGAAAAAAGAACGTACTGAGGCTAGAAAAATGCCACAAAATACGGCTGAACCTATAGGCTCATTATTTGGTAATAATACAAATAGTTTTACAAATACAACTAAAGAAGCTGAAGTAGCAGCAGCACAAGCAGCAAAAAGAGAAGCTGAAGCAGCAGCAGCAGCAGCAGAAGCAGCAAGAAGAGAAGCTGAAGCAACAGCAGCAGCAGAAGCAGCACAAGCAGCAGCAATAAGAGAAAAAAGAAAAGCAGCAGAAGAAGAACAAAATGCATTATTAAAATCTGCTAGTGTAGGCTCATTATTTGGTAACACAAATAGTGATTTTGAAAATACTACAGCACCTATTACAAAACCAAAAGAATTATTAAATGCATATATATTATTTGGATTTCTTGATGAAAAAAATTCTAATGGTAATCCTCCTAAGTTTGATAATATTCGTAAATATTACACTAGAAAAAGTGGTAATGCTAATACAAATCTTATGAAATTAGATTTCAATGATATTGCTAGTATGATTAACCAAATAAATAGTGTAATGGCCGAACATAAAGATGATCCAAAATATAGTGCTGCAAAAACCCTAATTATTAATGATTTACAAATTACTCAAAAAGAAATTGACTCGGCAAAAGGTATACTAGAAGCCACAGAAAAAGCATATGAAAATGGCCCAACACTATCTAGTAACAATGATGACTTTTTTGGTTCTACATCAACTCAATCAGAGCCTAAAGCTACAAAGGAAGCAGACATAGGGACTTCTTACAGAACAAATAATGGTCTTGGGGTTATGAAAAGAAGAGTAGGTGTAGGCTCAAAAGGTGGCGCAAGAAAACTCCTCGACTATTCCATGAAAGTTGCCGACAACCGTCTAAATGATTTTTTAACTAAAGAACCTCTACCATTTGCTTCCTTAATAACAGATTTTGAAAAGTCATCAAACCTAAACATAGTTCGTGAAATAAATGAAAAATACATTCTAGAAGAATTTATACTATACCAACTAAAAACTTATTTTAAAGATGAAAAGATGAAAGAATTTTTCTATGAGTTTAATACTCTATTTGAAAAAATGAAGTTTCATGAAATGATTAACATGTGTTTTTCATTATATGAAATATGTAATGCTATTACTAAGTCAAAAGAGAATATTGATGTTGTACGTCTGGAATCTAAAGAATATAATGGACTTCTCTACGAAATACAAAATCTTTTGAAATCATGTACGTTCGACTTTTATGAAGTCGCATCAAAAGAAATGCTAGAAGTAAAATTAATAGATATAAAGTATCATGATAAATATATATATTTTAAACCAGATACAAAGTCATCAGTACATACATATAGTATAGATGATACTCTCAAATTGACTACAAAATCCTACGATTATAATGAAGAAATATATACTATTAATAATAAAGTGTTATACTTCTTTTTTATATTATCAGCATATAATATTGTTAGAAAAGATATAAAAGAAAATGAAATAGTACAAACTCTATTAAAAAATACACGAACGTTAAAACGCAACTATAAAAAAAAATCTGCGAAAGTTAGATGGCAAATGAAATAAACATAGGATTAAAAGCAAAATATTCTTTTTATTCAACACTTATTTTTTTCTTAATAGCAAATCCTGAAACCTATAAAGTAACTCAACAGATTTTAGGAAATATATTTACTGTGTCTAGTGAATCTGGTTGCCCAACGCCATTTGGATTTTTCTTTCACACTTTATTCTTCTTTTTTGCACTTTGGGGCATCATGTTATTTCCAAGAGACCCTTAACACTTTCATTAACATATCTTCATATTTAGAATCATAAGAAGTCTCCGGCACATATTCGCGTGTTACATATATGTAAGAAAGTGAATATGAAGTATTTGTATCATAACCTAAATGACAACATGTAGCATACAGTGATGCGGCCTTAAACATTTGTTCATTTGACCATGATTCATCTCCAAATGTTTCATCATAATCATAGAATTTTCCGTAACGAAATACTTTCATTCTATACATATTAGTACGTCCGTTTAAAGTAAGTTTTTTCCCTAATAATTATAGTATGAATTGGAAACTAATTGTTGTAGGCGTTGTAGTCCTAAGTGTTCTTGTGGGAGTATCATTTTATTTCCGTAACGAAATATCTAGGTTTGCCCGTCAGGGATTCCAGAATCCTACGACCGCGCCATCGGTAAAGGAGGAGTTTATTCTCTACTACGCAGACTGGTGTCCTCATTGCAAAACAGTTGTTCCAGAATTTAAAACTCTTGCTCCGAATGGAAAGGTTGTAGTTGGCGGCCAAGAAGTGAAAGTCAGCGCTTATGAAGTATCCAAGGAACCCGAGAAGCACAAGGCCGCAAATGTAACCGGCTACCCTACAATTAAATTCTCTGATGCTGATGGCACAACTACAGAATACAAGGGTGCTCGCACAGCCGCTGCTTTCTTAGAGTTCTTGAATCAAAAATTGGGAGGTGGAGTTTAGGAAAAAACTTGATTATTTTTCCACCACTAAATGTATATAACAAAAATGGATCATCAAGATTGGACTGAAGTAACTGTTAAGAAGCGTAGTTCAAAGCCTCAGCATTCTCCTACAAATCCAGAAGTTACTAAAATAAAAAAGTTAGAAAATGATGATATTTATGTGAAACCAAAAATGTTTTCACAAGAATCTCGTAATACAATTGTTCAGGCTAGAATTGCAAATAGTCTATCTCAGTCTGATTTAGACGCTCGTTGTAGTTTTCCTAAAAATACAATCCAGCAACTTGAAGCAAATAAAAGAGGGCCTACATCAAAGGAACTCCAGACATTAAATCGTATTCTCAAAACCGGTCTAACACTTAACTAACAGAATAACGTCTTGATGGTTTTAATGAAAACTGTTTTAAATTAAAGAAATCTTCAATTGCTTTTTTTCCAGTATCAATTAATTTCAATCTATCTTCTTTTGACGCATTAAAATTCCAAATAGGATAATCGCCACATCTTACTATAATTATTTTTTCATTATACAGTGATATTAACTTTTGTTTTTTTAATTTATAACTACATGTATAGATTTGATTAAAAAAATTAATAATAGTCGGTATACTTTCTACGTTATTATGGTCTTCACTAAATGTAAATCCTAAAGTATTTTGTATTTCATTCTCAGATAACAAATCCATAGGAAAGTTATTCACTAATCCTCCATCAGAATACATAACATTATTTATATTTCGTGGAATAAAATATCCTGGTAATGACATTGACGCAAGTAATCCATCAATAACTCTAATATCTGGTGTCTCCTTATAAGAAAACTCTTGATATTGACATTTATACATGTTTGATGCAAAACATCGAAAGAAAAATTTTGTTTTTTTATATAATTCTAAATACGTTATACTTTCTACAAACCCTTTATTTTTTAACATACTTATTAGCAACTTTTCTAAATTATTACCATTATCAATACCATATGTACTAAAAACTTGAAACGCAACATCTGGTTCAATATTTTGAATTAAACTAAAATCAAATAATTCAACAAACTCTATTAATTCATTTGGCTTAAATCCTATATTATATGCTAATCCAAATAAAGCCCCACAACTTACTCCCATAATTTCATTTACCTTTTTTAAAAATCCTCTTTTTTCTAATTCAATAAAACATCCTGCATAGGATAAACCACGAGCTCCTCCGCCGCTTAATACTAAACGTAATGGAGGAATTGACTTCATCTATGTTGTCACACGGAACTGTTTTGTTGCTTTTAACGCTAGACCATTTTGTTGTTTAAAATTGTTAATATCAAAATTACTACGCTCTGGCTCGGCAAATGTAAATGGGGAAGATTGTTGTAATTGTTCAAAAATATATCTATGAGTTCCACTTCCCGGCGGGGGTGTTGGTGGAGCATATGATACAATTGTATCTCCAGAATTTATATTACCACTCGGGACATTAATTACAAGATAATGTAAATAAGTGCCACTAGGAGCATCTGGGTCATACATAATTAATGTTGAATAAGGCATTTGGTATAGACTAATAATAGGCTTATTCTTAGTAGAATTTTCAGTTGTTTCATTATTATTTACTGTGAATCTGGGATATCTAACTTCCATACTATTAGCACCTCCTTTCTTTTTATACTTCTTTGTTTTACGTTTTAGAGTTCTACTACGTTTCATCTACCTATATAGATGAGTGATTTACAGCCCCCAAAGCTGCAACCTCAACATTTATTTGAGAAAAGAGAGAAAAGAGATAAATCACGTTTAAAAGCATACAATCAACTGCTGGAACAAATACAACATCGTATTTACACTACGTCACAATTACCGGGAAATCCTAATTATTTAGTATATAGTGTTCCACCATTTATTCTCGGATTACCAGCGATGGATTTACAAGATTGTATTGTATATCTAGTGTTTCAACTAAGAACAAATGGATTTGAAGTAAGATTTACATATCCAAATCTATTATATATTTCTTGGGCTTCTTACGAAAAAGAATATTTCATGAAAAAGAATCCAATCGTTCAAGCAATGATTCCTCCAAAGCAAGAAATTATAAATAAGAAAGGAAAGAATGTTAGAATTCAAGAACAGATACAGCCTAGTCAGCCACAGATACAACAAATTCAGAATCCATATACCGATACAATCACTGTCGCACCAACAAGGAGCGCGAATGATTATATGCCACCAACATCATTTTTAGATACTATTCAAAGACCATTACCAAACCAATCTAAACTCGCTAGTGGTGCTGGAAATGTTGTTGCTGATTTGTGGAATTTTTAGTACCACTGACTTCTTTCATATGTTGGCGCGAACATACGTTCAAGCTCCGGTGTATACTTGGTATAATCATGTTTATCCATACGAGTTCTCACAGAACTATTATAGAAAGGGTCAGAATCTCTTAATACATCTCTAGCAGCTTCAGGAACAACAGTTACATTTTCCATATTATCTTTCGATTCTATTGCACTAGCATCACCTAAGTCATCTTCGTATTGAATTTTTTCATCCTTTCTACGAGTTCCAACAATAGTATATACATTTGTATCTTTCTTATACTCTACTTCTGGAATGAGTCCTTTAACATCATATATTTTCTTAATAAGAGTTCTAGCATCTTCAATATCATATGTCTTCAAGTCATTCGTATGTTTAGGAGCATAGGTCTGAAGAATCTTGCGTTCTTCAATTTCTACACTATCAGTATCTGGTGGGTGTAAATTACCTCCATCAATAGTTCTAAATACAATTTCATTTTGAGATAAATCTATTGCCATAGTATTTTCAACAGCTTCTTTTTGACCTTTTGTAAAATAAGAAGAGCTAGCCGGTTGTGTGGACCAATCCATAGGATATTGTGACATTAACTTACTTCTTAATTCTTTTGTTATTTCTCTATCATTCTCATTTTCAAATACAGAAGTGTGTTCGTAATCATCAAGTGAATTGATAGGGTCAGTCGCATATGGAGTGCTGTGGCAGTCAAGTGTAGTATCAGTTTGATTTACAATATGTTCTATTGGGCTTACATCAATTGGAGCATCTTGAAAATCCTCGTTCAAATAGATACGGGATTGAAGATAATAAAATATATAAAGGAATAACAGACCTATAAAAAGCACTATGCCGGATGGTCTCCCTTTTAATGCGGTATATACAACATAAATTACTATAGAAAGAATTACCAATCTAAAACATACTGTTAAAACCATATTCAAAGTTGTATTTGAATTATCCATTCGTCCTGATAAGAAAATAGAAGATAATATTAGATGACAAGAAAAACTAAAATGGGTAAAATTAAACTACCAATGGATGTAAGAAGTCCTAAGGACATTCCGGCATTTGAAGATATGCTTTCTGGCGGTCCTATGGCGGTTGTATTAGTGTATGCCGATTGGTGCGGTCATTGCGACACATACAAGAAAAATGTATGGTCTCCTCTAAAATCTATGAGCAATAGAACTGTAAACTTAGCAAGCGTCCATCACGACCAACTTGAAAAAACAAGTCTCCAGGGCTCTAAAATTGATGGCTACCCAAGTATATTAGTTGTTGGAAAAGACAAGAAGCCTGCCACCTTTAATACTCGTTCTGGTGAAACAAATGCAATGCCAAATACAAGTGAAGTTTCCACAATGAAAAGCCTTATTACAACACCAGTGCCTGAAGAAGCAACTAGTATGAATGCGAATTCATCTTTTACACCTATTCCCAAGGAAGCGACTAGTATGAATGCGAATTCATCTTTTACACCTACAATTAACGGTCAACCTATTGAAGAAGGCACAAATATAAGTACTTTACGTACTGCTTTAAATGATAATACCAGTACTAGAAACAATAGTCTTAGAACTAATAGTCTTAGAAACAATAGTCTTAGAACTAATAGTCTTAGAACTAATAATGCTAAAACTCTAACAAGTCTTAGAAACAGCCCTATGACCACTGATATGGAACCTATAGATGAAGAAAAGTTTCCCACTATTCTTCCTTCTAGCCCTAGACATGTTAATAGTGTAAATACACCTGTTGTTAACTCCTCTAGCAATAACACAGCAAATTTTGCTAAACCAACAACACCTACGGCAACAAATGTGAGCCCTCCTGAAATTGATAGTGATGAAGCTGAAAATTCAGAGCCAAAGGTCGTCCCGGTAAACAACCAAGGCAAAACACCTCTGAATCTAAAAGGTGGTCGTCTGTTTAGAAAGTTATCACACAAAAAACGTAAGGCACGTAAATCTACAAAGAGACAATCAAAGCGCAAAAATTAAAAAAATTGGTTATTATTTTTTAATTAAGTAAGTATCACAAATGGTCTCTTTTCAAATTCTTGACGTTCATTCACAAGATAGAGATGTTACAAAAGAGACAGAAACATCAAAAGAAGTGATATATATTAAACGAGAGGAAGATGAAAATGAAGAAGTGAAGCCTCATTACAGTCCAAATAAATCTGAAATGGTAATTCATTTATTTGGAACGACTGAAGAAGGTAAATCTCTTCGTGTTAGTGTTATCGGATTCGAGCCATACTTCTACGTCGAGTTACCAGATAAGAAATCTGAAAACTATTTCAAGGCTATTCTTAAAAACTCTCTAAAGCAACGCCTTGATGTTTTCAATAGTCTGAAAATCGAATACGTTGAAAAGCAAAAACTATACGGTTTTACAAACAATAAAGACTTTCCATTTGTAAAACTTTCTGTTCCCAGTCTTTCTCACTTCTATGTTCTTAAAAAAGTTTTCCTAAATGAAAAGAATCATCCAATCTTCAGTATTGATAATACTATTTGTAAGATATATGAAGCAAATCTTGACCCTATGCTTCGATTCTTTCATCTAAGAAATATTCAGCCTTGTGGATGGGTAACTATTGAAGATGAATATGAACCGACTCTAGAAGTATATTATGAAGATATTCATCCGCATAATGGTCCTGGAATTGCCCCATTTACAATTGGCTTTTGGGATATTGAGTGCTTTAGCGCAAGTGGTGATTTTCCTTTAGCAAAGAAAGACTATTATAAACTTGCAAAGCAACTTCATGAAAAGGTTGTAAACTATACTGAATTAAAAGATACAATTATTAAGTGTATTCAAACTCCTTATACTCCTCCCAAGGGCATGGATGGTATCTTTCTTAAAACTCCTATTCCGCCATACCATAATCTAGAAACTATTCTTGGCGACACAAAATTTAAGAATCAGATTCAAAACTATTTCGAGAAAGAATATAATTTAGATACACTAAATAAAACTCTAAAAAGTAATCTTTCAAAACTTCTTCCAATTGCTGGCGACCCAGTTATTCAGATTGGTATTGTTCTTTCTGTGAATAATAGTATCAAAGAGCAGCATATCTTTGTGCTGAACGGCTGTGATGAACTAGATAATATTATTGTACATAATTACACATCAGAGCGAAACATGATTCTTGATTTCATCAAGTTCCTAAATCAAAAAAATCCTGATATTCTTATTGGATACAATGTATTTGGCTTTGATGAGCGATATCTATTTGAGCGTATGGAGGAGCTTGATATTCAGAATCATGTTAGTTTTCAGAAGTTGAGTCGCATTGAAGATATTGTGAAGTATGATATTCGCAAACCAATTGTAAGCCTACAAACAAAGTTCTTATCTTCTTCAGCACTTGGCGATAATAATTTGTATATCTGGACAACCACTGGAAGACTACATATTGATTTGTACTTTTACATTAAACGTATTGAGAATCTTTCATCGTATAAATTGGACGATGTATGTCGTCATTACATGAGTGGCAAACTGTCTGGTATTGAGATTAAATCTGATAAATGGTTCTTACAAACAAAATCTACTAATGATGCTGAGGTTGGAAAGTATCTTGTACTGCTTGATGAACTTGGCGATACAATTGTTGAAAAGCGAAAGATTATAGAAGTTATTCCTTCAAAAGGTATTGTAATTGATGGCGCAGATAGTTCATTTGAAGAAAGTGATTTAACAACAATTGTAATGTGGGCGATTGTAAAAGACGATGTATCTCCGGCAGAGTTATTCAAACTTCATCAGAATGGGGGTACATCAGGTCGAGCAATTGTTGCAAAATATTGTATTCAAGATTGTGTATTAGTTCAACAACTCTTTAGTAAACTTGATGTATTTAATAATGCTATGGCCATGGCAAACACATGTAGCGTACCTATTAGTTATATCTTTATTCGAGGCCAAGGTATTAAATGCGAAAGTCTAATCTTCAAAGAATGCTCTATGCGTAACCAATTAATTGAGGTGCTGCCTACACCACTTCAAAAAGAAGATGATAATTATATTGAAGAGTCTTATGAAGGCGCAATTGTATTAGACCCAAATCCTAGCTTTTATGCTGAGTCTCCAATTGGTGTTGCCGATTTTGCTTCTCTATATCCATCAACAATCATTTCTGAAAATATTAGTTATGATACTTTGCTATGGTCAAAAGACTATGATATGTCTTATAATTTTACAGGGTATTCGTTTGGCTCTAAAGATGCAGAGAAATATCTAACATCTGATGTAAAATTCACAGATATTGAATTTGATATTTGGGCACCAGACCCGAATGACACTCGTAAGAATCCTGAGAAGTTAAGAACAGGTATTCGTATTTGTCGGTACACTCAGCAACCAGACGATAAAAAAGGCTCTCTTCCAGATATTCTTACAAAACTTCTTGCTGCACGAAAGTCAAAGCGCAAAGAAGCAGAAAAGGAGAATGACCCTTTCAAGAAAGCACTACTTGATGCCGAGCAGCTTGCTTATAAACTTACAGCCAACTCTCTTTACGGTCAGTTAGGCTCTCCAACTTTCAAGGTTCGTCTACAGCATCTTGCTGCTTCTACTACTGCGTACGGCCGCAAACAGATTCTCTTTGCTAAAGATGTTATTGAAAAGTTTTACGGACCTGGTGCAAATGATCCTAGATGTGAGGCATTGACGGTATATGGAGATACAGATTCTCTATTTATCAACTTTAATGTAAGAAATCCTGAAACACAAGAGCGGCTACAAGGAACTGAAGCAATTGATAAGACTATTGAGTTGACAGAAGAAGCTGGTAAGTTTGTAACTCGCTGTTTAAAGAAGCCTCATGACTTTGAGTATGATAAAGTCTTCTATCCATTTATTATCTTTAGCAAAAAGCGTTATGTAGGAAATAAATATGAAGGCGATTCCAAGCACTACAAGCAAACGTCTATGGGTATCGCTACAAAGCGTCGTGACTATGCTGGTATTGTGAAGAATGTATATGGCGGTGCGATTAAGATTCTACTAAATGAAAAAGATGTACTCAAAGCATTTAACTTTGTTCAAAATACATGTAATGATCTTGTAGATGGGAAAATCAGCGACCATCAACTTACACTTACAAAATCGCTAAGGTCTGAATATAAATCTCCAACGCCGCCTCCTCATAAAATTCTAGCAGAGCGTATTGCGATTCGTGACCCTGGTAACGCACCTAGCTCTGGCGAACGACTTCAGTTTATGTATATTCTTCCTGAAGTAGGGCAAATCGCATCAAAACTACAAGGTGACCGCATTGAGACACCTTCTTATATCAAAGAAAATAAACTTAAAATTGACTATAAATACTATATTGAACATCAGATTCTCAACCCTATTACACAGTTATTTGGTCTCTTTGTTGAGCAGTTGCCCGGTTACGTAAAACCCAGACATACACTATGTGTCGAGGAACGAGAAAAATATAGTGGTGAGTTACTATTCAATGATATCTATGGAAAATGTGGTAATCAGAATGTTAGGAGTTTTGCAAATAGATTTGGCTTTAGTGTAAATGAACCAGAAAAAAAAATAAAGACAAAAACAGTGAAACCAATTTCTGCGCCAGTACAAAATAAAAAAAAGCAACTTGTGAATTATCCAAAACTAGATAGATACTTGATTCAGCAGTATGATGAAGAGATTAAAAAGCGTAAAGATAAAAAGAAAAATAATGATAATAACACAATAGTTATTGAAGGATGAACGATTTAAAAATAGCAGAAACAATTGATTCATATATTCAAAAATGTAAAGATAATTACAATAATATGTTAGCCAGAAAGTCTTTTGCTTATACTACTGATTATAATAGTTATTTTAGTGTAATAAGAGATTTTTTACTGAAGAATCCTATTTTTTCTTCTGTTAAAGTTATTCAATTAGATAGAAGCGCTGAAAATGGTTATCCTCATACCAGACCCGAGATAATCTGTATTCCCAGTAATGCTAGATTTCCTAGTCTAGAAACAACACTCTATCATGAATACGTTCATATCCATCAGCGTAGAAATATAAATCTATGGACTACATATTTAAAGTCTGAAGGTTGGGAACCTATACATGAAGAACTAATACCAGAGCGATGGAAAGAAAGAGTGCGTTTTAATCCTGATACTATTTATAGTCAGTATTGGTGTTTTCAAAAACGTTATGTTCCTTTACCAATCTTTACTAATTTAGGAAATCCAAAAATGGAAGATGTTAAAGTAATGTTTTATGATTTAGATTCTGGTATTTTAGAGCATACTATGCCAGATTCAATGATTACTAAATATAAAAATAATAGACAAATAGAGCATCCGTTTGAATTATACGCAGTAATGATGGAAACTAAAATTAAAAGTGATGAAGATATATTATTATTTATGCGCACGACAACCTAAACATACATTTATAGGTAAAAACAATGAGTTGGGTTACTATATTAACACCAGTCTTCAACGGTATAGAATATCTTGAAGAATGTTATAAATCTGTACTTGAACAATCTGATAAAGAATGGTTATGGATAATTGGAATAAACGGTCATGGAGATGATACAAATTTAGTATATACTACTCTAAAGAATAATATCACAGACCCAAGAATTATAGTGAAGAATTATTGCACAAAAGGAAAAGTGGCAACATTAAATGAAATGATGAAAGATATAAGTACAGAATATATTGCTCTTTGTGATTGTGATGATGTATGGTTTCCTCAGAAACTAGAGATTCAAAAGAAGATTTTAGAGTTGAATCCAATAATAGATGTATTAGGAACAGGACTACAGTATATAGGAGAGCTAAGCCATGTTCCAGAATTACCGCATGGTATAATAAGTCTAGATACTCTTTTTAGTGTAAATCCAGTTGTAAATTCAAGTGTAGTTATGAAACGAAATATAGCATTCTGGTATGATAATTTTGGATTAGAAGATTATGATTTATGGTTTCGTCTTTTATTAGAAGATAAAAAAATATTTACAATCAAAGAACCTTTTATTTATCACAGAATTCATAAAGAATCTTATTTCAATAATTCTGGGAAACAAGATTTAACTGGGTTATTAAAATATTATAATAAAAAGGTAAAAGATGTTACAGTAGTGACAGCATATTATCCATTCAAGTCTAAATTTTCTATTAGCCATTATATGGAATGGTTACAGTTTTGGAAAACTCAACCATGTAATTTAGTATTCTTTACAAGTGAAGAGTTTGTACCTTTAATAGAAAGTTTGCGTACTAATTATACAAATACAAAAGTAATAGGGCTTCCATTTGATAGTCTAGAAGCATTTCAAAAATATTCTAAAGACTTTTGGATTCAGCAAAAATCACTAGATCATGAAATATACCATACATATGAATTATATGCAATATGGTATGAGAAAAAAGAATTTGTAAGAAAAGCGATTATATTAAATCCATTTTCAACAAGTAAATTTGTATGGTGTGATGCTGGTATTTGTAGAGATAAAACATGGATTCCAATAATAAAATCATTTCCTGCTTCCAATAAAATACCAGATGATAAATTTTTAGTATTACGTATAACAGATTTTGAAAAGCATGATGATTTTTTAAAAATAAATTGTGTAGGAGGAGGTATTTTGGCTGCATCGAAAGAATGCTGGATTGATTTTTGTGACAACTATGATATTATGATTGATAAATACAATAAGTCTAATAAATTTGTAGGAAAAGACCAAAGTATTATTGCTTCTATGATAAAAGAAGAGCCAAATAAATTTGAGTTAGTAAAACGTATTGAAGGATTTGATGATTTTATGTGTTGGTTTTCTTTGTTATTTTATCTTCGCTTATGAGTTCTTCCTCTAATTTTATATAAATATTTATATTTAGTTCCACCAGATTGATTATTAGTTTCTGGTTCAGAATTATTTTCTTCAGAATTATTTTCTTCAGAATTATTTTCTTCAGAATTATTTTCTTCAGAACTATTTGGTTCAGAACTACTCTTCTTAGAACCTAACAACTCTTTTCCTGCTTTTGCCAATAATGCCATACCTTTATCATAATCACGTTGTGCGTTAGCAAGTTCTCTATTTGCCATTTTTGTAGCTGTTTGCTGTACGTAACCTTCTTTTAGTGAATTAAATACATCTTGAGAAAAGAAAAATACTCTTTGTTCTGAATCATCACTAGTAAAGGTTGTAGTTTCTGGTTGAATTAACCACGTATCAGAATCAACCGTCATATTTACAGTAATTTCATCATCTACAGATTGCATTAATGTTAATATAATTTCTGACCTTAAATTTTCCGCTAAATTAGAACCATCTACTTTAGAAGCTAAACTTTCATATGATACATCAGAAAGAGGAGTAGTAGGAATATCTTCATCTTCAGAATTATCTTCAGAATTATTATCAGACTCATCCTGTCCTCCTTCAAAATCTGGTACTACTTCTTCATTATAACTTTCATAACCACTATCATATACTGGCTCGATAATATCTTCTAAAGCTTTAGAAAATTCATCTTCATCAGCATATATTTGAATAGGTATAGATGGATGAACTGTATTTATAAATTTCTTATAAAATTCATCAGCATAAAAAGGCTCAACTGTTTCTCTATATTTTTTATAAAATTCATCAGCATAAGAAGGCTCAACTATTTCACCACCTTTTTGTGCTTTATAAGCTGCAGCTTTTGAAATACGTTCTAACCTTTCCTTAAATGTTTCAGGTTTCGCATATGTTTCTAAATATGATTTCATACGACTTATATCATTTGAAGTTGTTGGATATGCTATATTTGGAACAGGTTTTTGTACCTCTGACACCTGACCCTCTGACACCTGACCCTCTACATTCTCTACATTCTCTACATTCTCTACATCCTCATCCTCTACATCCTCATTATTAGAAAATGACGGTGCTTTTAGAGCTTTAACTTGCTCATCTGGTTCGAGTTCTTGAAATTCCTCATCGTTTACAAATTCTGTATCAAGACTACAAGTAAATGAAACATATACTGGTTCATTCCATTTATCTTTTGGAAATGTAATTGTATCTTGATCTAGATCTAAATAATCATTTGATGTTGTTATAGTGAAAGTTACATCTTCTCCAGGATCATCTTCTAATGTAAAAGCAATCCCGCCTACAATAGGGGCTTCATCATCTTCATCTTCATCTTCACCAGGAGGAGGAGCCTCACTATTTACAACACGAGTACCAGTACTTACTGGTACAAAATCTGGCGTTGAATCTGGTAATGGAAACACAACTCTATTAGGATCTATTGCAGGAGTATTACCTCCTGGCCCATCATCATCAGTACTTGGCCAACGTGGCCCCATTCCTCTAAATAAAAATGGTAAAAATAAACCTAATAAGTTCATTAACATATCACTAATCTTATTTAAAAACTTTTTAAATTTCTCTTTAAAAGATTCTTTCTTTTTTTTCATATCCCCACGTGAATCTTTAGCTTTTTCAGCATCACGTTTTCCTTTATTTGATGCATCATTATCCTTTTGATTCGCTGGTTTTGTATCGTCAGGGTCTCGTGTTCTTTCTGCTCTTTCTCTTGCTTCTTTTGATTTTTGCTCTTTCTTTTTTGCATCTCTTTCAGCTTTTTCATGTTTCTTCTTAGCATCATCTCTTTTTCTTTTTGCTGCATCAGCGTCTTGTTTTGCCTTTTCAGCTTCTCTTTTTAGTGTTTCTCTTTGTTCTGGTTTTGTTGAAGGATCCCCATCGGCCTCATCTGCTCTTTGTCTAGCTTCCTTTGCTTCTCTTTCCTTTTTTTTAAATTCAGCTTCGCTGTCATCTAATTTTTCCTTTGCATCTCTTGCTTTTTGTCTGGCGTTTTCAGCGTCAGCCTTTGCCTTAGTAGATTCAGTTTTTAATTTATTTGGTTCACTAGGATCACGAATATTATCAGCTCTTGTGTTAGCTTCTCTAGCAGCAGTTTCTTTCTTTCTAAATTCAGCTTCTTTGTCTCTTAAATGTTTCTTTGCGCTTTCTGCTTTTTTTCTAGCATTATTTGCATCTGCTTCTGCTTTATCTGCTTCTGTCCTTAATGTATCTCTATCTTTTGCTGATAAATTCGGGTCCTCAGACCTTTCTCTTGCCAACTTTGCTTCTCTTTCTTTTTGTTTTGCGCTGAATTCTTTTTCTCTAACTTGTTCATTGACCCTATCTCTTGCGTTTCTAGCTTTTTCAGCATCTGCTTTTGCAGCATCTGCATCTTCCTTTATTTTACTTTTTTCATGAGGCTCACGAATATTATCAGCCCTTGTTTCCGCTTCTCTTGCAATTCTCTCCTTTTCCTTTACTGCCATTTCTTGTTCTTTTGTGCGGTTCTTAGAATTGTTATATTCTTCTCTTGCTTTTTGTGCCTCTGCTTTTGCCTCATCTGCATCTCTTTTTAATTGATTCTTTTCTTCTGGAGATTTAAGTTGATCTGCTCTATTTCTAGCCTCTTGAGCTTTTAGTTCCTTTTGATGTGCTTTTTCTCTTAATTTTTTGCTTTTTCCTTGTGCTTCTTTTACTGAATTTTCTGCCTTTACAGCATCTCTTTCTGCAGCCTTTGCCTCATTTTCAGCCTTCTTAGCATCTTTTGCATTTAAATTAGGGTCGTTTGCTCTTTCTTTAGCAGCATTCGCTTGTTCTCGTTTCAACGTAGCTCTTTCTTTAGCCTCTGTAATTTTATTCTTTGATAGATTGGCTTTATTTCTAGCAGCATCTGCATCTTTTACTGCTTTTTGCTCCTTTAGTTTTGCCGCTTTCTCAGGACTGTGTAGAGAATCTAATGCATCTTTTATCTTTCTTTTTGCTGCAGCAAGAGCATCTGCCAATGAAGCTCTTTTTGCGGCAGTAGCTGGATTTTCTAAATTAGCTCTACTAGCTGCAGCATCTCTTTGCGCTTTTGATACTGCCGCTGCTTGCTCATCTGATTGTTTTAATGCTGCTTGAGCACCTTTTTCTTCAGTAGTTAGTTTTTTACCAAATGAAGAAGCTTTTTTTGCGGCAGCTTCATCTGCCGCTCTTCCTAGTTCACCATCAAATAAATCCCTGAGGCTTGACTTTTTAGCAGCTATAGTAGCAGCTTTTGTTTGACCAACTATTGCGTTTGTTACTGCTTTATCGGCCTGCTGTGCACTTTCTAAAGCAGCCTTAGTGGATTTACTTTGTTTTGCAGCAGCTTTAGCAGCATCGGCAAGTTCGCTAGCATTAGCTTTTACTGATGCATTTACTGAGGATTTCTTTTTTCCAAATAATTTTGCTAAAAAAGAATCTGGTTTACTAGGTGTCGCTTTTACAGCCTTTACAGAACCTGTCTTTGGTGTTGATGTTGGTAATAAAGAACTAAGTGATCTTTTCTGACCACCCTTTTTCCTAGTAAAATCTTCTGGAATTGTTCTATTTTTTTTTATTGTATTTACCATCCCTAATACAATTACCTAATTAATAGTGATACTCTTGACGACTATGAACAAAAAGTAGTTTTAGATAACAAGGTAATAGAGTCGTTTTCAACGACTCGTCCAAGTCTGCTCGCAACTGCTACAGATGTAAACAAACTTCAAATTCTCAGCATCATATTTAATTACATATACCTTGCGCTCATCCGTGCCTTTGTTAGAGCCACACTGATTATTCGGGCATTTCAAGTCTTTTAGATATGGTAGCGTAGGATCTTGCCGGGTAAATTCATTAAGAAGAATCTTATATGATTCAGAAGAACGATTCTTGATATAACTTTCCATAATCAACCCACCTTTATCGTCTTCCTCATGACCACATGTCTTACAAACTCTACGAAGTTTATTATCTTCAACTACAGCATTAAGATAATAACGACAAGTGGGACAGGTTTTAAAATAATCCATTTTCCTAGTAATACTTGATTATATTGTTTTAAACTTTTAATTTTTTATGTTTTCTGTTTTATACTTTCTGTTTTATACTTTCTGTTTTATACTTTCTGCCATTTTTTTCCAACTCGTACTTCCAGTCATGGAGTAAGGCAGAATTGTATATAATACTTCATGCGTTTTCGCTTTTTCTTTTATTTTTTCTTTTATTAATTCATAATTATTTTGTATAGTAGTTTTAAAAGTTTCATCTTGTTCAATGTATTTCTTATAGTAGTTGCTTTCATACATACTTAAAAATAATTTACACATTTGATGTTCAATAAAAGATGCATATTGTTGATTTTTTGGATGAGATAATGTTGTTAATTCATATGCTGGTTCTTGTGTAAGAGGATTATTTGTCATTAAAGAATAAATTGATAATAATATAGTTGTAATATTCATAGAGCTTGCCCATTTTGGTCCAGAATAGGTTCCCAAAATCGATAAGCATACCTTTCCGTCCACGTAAAAATTGGGGTGGAATCTTGTTTTTCCGTCATTTGTTCTATATAAAACAGATGGAGGTGTAAAAGGATAATCATCAGGAATTGAAAAACTATATTCTAATGGGCAGAATTCATAAGGCGTGTCCTTTGGCCCGAACATAATACTTGTTGCTTTTGTCATATTTTCGCCTTCAAGAAAATAATATATACCGGTTGTTTTTAAAGTCCCATCATTCATATGGAGTAATTCTTTTTGAAGTCTCTTAGATATCATAATTAAATAGGACTAAGTTGCTTTATGCCCTAAAGCAAAAAAACAAAAAAATTGGGTAAAAAATTTGCCTAGTGAAAGTATAGAAAATGAATTCCTTACTAAGGAATCATGAGTTGTTTTCTTTCTTAAAAGAGCATGCCTCTGGTATTAAAGAGGCAAATTTCACAGGCATGGGTGGAGAAGCGGCTGGAAGATGGTCGATTACAAATGAAGATTATCCTAAATTTTATGATCTTCTTCATGATTATCTTTGGGTAAAGCAAGGAACACCAGTAAATATGGTAGAGCGACCTCGTAAAAATGAATCAAAACCTCTTATGATTGATATTGATTTTCATTATTCTCTGGAAAACAATAAGATTCGTAAGTTTAAAAAAGAGCAGGTCCATCAGTTTACAAAGCATATTGGAGAAACTCTACGTAAGTTCTTGAAAATTGAAGCCTATGAACGTCTTCGATTCTTTATTACTCAGAGACCTGCACCATATCGTGAAGGAAGCAAGCCATTTATCAAAGATGGTATTCATATTCTCTGCCCTGATATCGCACTAAAAAATGAGAAACAGAAAGTGATTCGCAATTACATTCTTCAAGAAGAATTTCTTAAGAATAGTTTTGAAGGGACAGGTTATATCAATAAGGATGAAGAGGTATATGACGAATCTATGACACGCGATCAAGCGTGGTTTCCATATGGCGAATCAAAACCTAGTATTCCTCCTTATCTTCTGCAAAATGTATTTGTATATGACCCAGTCAATGACGACTGGTGTGAAGAGGAACCAACAAACTATTCTAATCGCGAACTAATGGAGAAGCTGAGTATTCATTATAATATTCCGGATGACAGCGCAGAGGTTAAGGACGTTGTAAAGGAAGAGTATAACACGCTACTAAATGGAAGACCATTACCCGAAGTTGAAGCGTCAGAGATCCAACTTCCTAATTTTCAGGATTTCCTTCTTTCTCCTCCGACCGAACAAGAAAAGTCTCTAATCGAACGTCTTGTTCTTGAGTGTCTCAGTGTAGATCGTGCTGAAGGATATGAGTCTTGGATGCGAGTCGGTTGGGCGCTACACAACATTGAAAAGTCTGAAGAAATGTTCAATCTCTGGATGGATTTCAGTCGTAAATCTACTAAGTTTCGTAGTAACAATGTCGCTCAACTCAAAGCAGATTTCTTCTATAAAATGAGGTCGGATGGGCCTCGTCTAACAGAGCGCAGTCTTCATATTTGGGCGAAGAAAGATAATCCAGAACTATACAAGAAAATTGTTGATGAGTGTATTTACGAATATATTCGTCAAGAAGTCGATGGCACGCATTATCATATGGCAAAACTGATTAAGAAAATTTACAAGAATAACTATGTGGCTTCTATTAACAATCGCGATACAGATTGGTATTATTACGATGACCAGATGAATATGTGGAGACATCTAAATCAGGGTATTCAGCTCAAGACAAAAATTAGTACTGAGGTTGCTGGATATATTGCGCAAGTCCAGCACAAATATAGTATGCGGGCATGCGATGAGCGAGTTTCAAAGAGTGACCGTGAAGTCGCAGTTGCAGAAGTAAAGCGATTTCAAAAGATGCAGAACTGTCTATTCACAAATGGCTTTGTAGAATCCACTATGAAAATGTCAGAAACTGTATTCTGTGATGAAGACTTTACAAACAAACTTAACAAAGACCCATATCTATTTGCTTGTAAAAACGGTGTTATTCAACTCCGCGTAAAAGCAGAAGGCAGTAATGAAGAATCTGTAATCTTCCGCCCGGGCATTCCAGAAGATTATCTCAGTTTCTTGGCCGGCTATAACTTTCCAGAACATGACGCTATTAATTATGTGCCATACGATGAAAAGAATCCAGTGTATAATGAAATCTTTGATTTCTTTGACAAGATTTTCCCAAACAAAGAGTTGCGTAACTATTTTCTGCGACTGCTAGCGAGTTGCCTAGAAGGTATGAATCGAGAGCAGTGTTATTACACATGGGAAGGTGTTGGTGGTAATGGTAAGTCAAAGATTGTAGAGTTGATGCGCCTAACCTTTGGTGACTACCAGACTTCTCTCCAGGCCACTACTTTGACTAGGAAGCGCCCAGAATCTGGCGCAGCAAATCCAGATATTATTGCTATCAAAAATAGACGGTTCATCTATCTTCAAGAGCCTGATGACAAAGAGCCTCTCAATACTAGCCGCATGAAGCAGTTTAGTGGTGAGGATATGGTAGAAGCTCGCGGATTATACAAAGACCAAGAGAAGTTCAAGGTTTCTGGTAAACTAAATATGATGTGTAACTCAAAGCCTATTATTCGCACAATGGACCGAGGCACTTGGCGCCGTATCCGAGTAATTCCTTTTGAGAGTAAATTCGTATCAGAAGATGATCCAGAATATATTTCAAAGAAAAAGAATGTATTCCTTCGGGACAATGAACTAGATAATAAACTAGTACAGTGGCGTGAGCCTTTCCTAAGTCTTCTCGTTCATATCTATACAACTCAGTATTTGAAGACCGGTCTTGAGCCGACTCCAGCGATTGTAAAGAAAGCAAGTGAGGAATACAAAGAATCAAATGATTCTTACGCAAAGTTTGAGAATGAGCGTATTCGTAAAGATGAAGGAGCTAAGATTACATTCCGCGATATTGAGCGTGCTTACAAAAAGTGGGTTGAACTTTCTGGTGGCTCTGCACGTCGTTTGAATTCCCAAGAGTTGCTCAAACGAGTGAATGATGAATATGGCGTACCGAATGATGGTAAGTTTTACTATGACAGAATTGTCTTCAATGATGATGAAGATGTAGAGCAGTTTGATTCCGCAAAAGCGGAGTCAAGTGTATAGAACTAACCAAATCTTTGAATAAGGAATACTATTAATATATATACAAATGTCATTAATAATAAATACATCATAGTCATAATAACTGGTGCGTTAGAATAACTTAGTATATATGCAAGAATTGTAATTATAAATATACCAAGCCCAGAGAAAAGTATTAATAAACTATAGTCTTGTATGCTAGTTAACCTATTTTTAATAGGATTTGCTTCTAATTCTTGTTCTCTTTCTATATACTCGCGATTATATGTCTCAGTAGCATCTTTAATATCTTGTAAAATTACTTTTTTACCTTCTATTGATTGTGTTTTTAACAGAGTTTTAGATTGTAAATCCTCTTGATTTTGTATTGTTAGTTTTGAATTTAGATAACTTGCTGTATCTAACAATAATCTTGCATCTAAATCGCTTGCCATCTAATATTAACCAAATAAGTTTCCATCAGATGTTTGACAAGATGTTGTACATGTTTGAACTCGGGATGTTCCAACGTTTCCTGTTTCTGTTCCTCCAGCAGTATGAGGCACTGTAGGATTTAAAGTTCCATCTCCAAAATTATATCGGTCCCAAACAGTTTTACTACGTATTCTAGGAAGTACAACTGCTTTATTTAATATAATAACAATTAAAAGAAGTATTAAAATAATACTAACAATATATAATGCAATCTTTGAAAATAGACCATAAAAATTTAAATAATATAATCCAATAAATATTAATATTACTATGAATGTAATTTGTAATATAAATATTGTATCTATTCTGCTATTATATTGATATTCACCAAGTTGATTTATTCTTGAATAAAATGCATTATCATCTTTTTCTTGGTCAGTAGGCATCTTAATTAATATTCATAAAATAAAATAGTGTGCCAAGAGCTACTAAATTAACAAAGTAAAATGCTTGTATTTGTGTTTTAGCAATAGAATTTTGTTGTTTTACATTATCAAATTGTAAATGCGATACATATGTATCTACAAATGACTCTTTTAAAGGAGTTGTAAATCCTTCATTAACAATATTGCTGCTCCAAAATTCATTAGTAAAATCACCACCTGTAATATCAGGTCTCATTCTATTTACACTATAATTATTTATAAACCGGGAAACATCTCTTAAATCTTGGATACGCTGGTCTGTTATTTTTGCGTCATTTAATGATTTGGGGTCATTAACATAATCAATAGAATTATTAAGATATGTATTGAGATTTGTTTTATATTGATTTTTATAGAATAATAATTCTTTGTTAATTTTATTTAATGCATCATTTTTTGAATCAGTATCTTGAATTGGGTTTCCTTTCGTGGCAAATGAATTAAAAATAATTTGTAAAGAACCTGCTGTTAATAAACCGTCTGTATTTCTAGATAATCCAATAATTGGTATTACTGTATCAGCTGGATTAAATGGGTCTGAGCCACTACCATCGCTTATTACTTTTCTTGAACTACATTGATATAATGAAGTGTATAAAGAAGGGTCATCTTTACATTTTTCATATAATTCTACACTTCCAGCACATATTTGTAAATTATTACACCAAGAGCAATCCGGAGATTTTAAACAACTACTACAGTCTTTATTATTAGAACATTTTCCACCAAATAATGGACTATTTATATTTGCGCCAGAACTATCTACTAATGAGCCAGCATCACAGCTAGCTGAACTTGATGCAGTTGATTCTCTAGGACATAGTCTATTAGAGGATAAATCAGAGACACATTTTCTTGTAGTTATACACCAGACGCATCCAAACGAATCTGCACATGTTTCACAATTTCTAATAGATGTACAATTCCGAAACATTTGAAAATACTCATATGTTTTATATACTATAAATCCTACTATAATTATTAAAACTATAGAAAGAGCTACTAAATTTATTTTAGATTTGGCCATTCTATCTAATTATGCTTTTCTTAAATATCCTACAACTACTACTATAATTAATGCAATAACTAGTAATATTGTTCCGTATCCAAAAGGGAATATTTTAGCTAATTTATCTAACATAGGTGAATCTATTGTCAATGTAGTAGTTAAATTAAATGTAAAACCAATAGATGATAAAATTACTAAAAATACAAAGGCGTAAAAAAATATGCCAAGCGCAATTAATGTTATATTTGTAGATGTCCGTAAAGGTCTATTTAATGGAAACCAGCTTTCATAGTAACTTGTTTTATCTTTTTGCCTTAGTGATTTTACACGTTCTTCTGCTATCTTCATATCTTCTTTTGCTTGTATAATCTCTATATCTAAGTCTGTATCTGCTTCTATTTTTTCTTGTAAACTTGTTGCTGGATTTGAACCTACCATTTGTTGTAATGTAGGTAACAATGTACTGGTAATGAAACCTTTAATTTGAGCAGAACTAGGGCCATCAAAACTATTTGCTCTTTTTACAGGGTCTGTTGTACTTTCATAATTATACCAATTTATAAGTTCTTCAATCTTATTATCTATTTGGTCAGTAGTATACGCCAATAAATCGTCAGAATTTGGTGTTGTAGGTACAGTGCCACTCATTACTAATCTAAGGGACACAAACTCTATAAATTGTTTCTATACCAGCAGAAGCGCTAGGTCTTGTAATTTTAAGAACATCACCGGGAACTGCTCCAAGAATTCGTGACTGAATATCTTGATGATAACGAATAAATGGAAGATTCGAAATACTTTGAATATTAAGATTCTTTTTTAGAACTGGAATTTCATCCTTACTTAGAATTTCGTGAATTGGCACTAATACATGTTCTTGAGGATTATTCACAAGTGAATGTGCCTGAAAGAAGTTTAGACGTAGTTTCTTCTGGAATGTATTTAGAGCTGCATTATGAAAGACATCAACATTATTTACAGGCTCTAGTAGCATTACAATAACTTCAGTAGATTCAGGATTCACAATATATTCTTCAGATTCTTCATCAAAGAATGCGCCAATAAAACTTTGAATACTCTGTTTTAGACGGTGTAGACGATATACAACAATACATCGCTGAATATCAGATTTTTCAGAATCTTTCTTCATCAAATCCATACGAAGAGAATTTTTCTTTTCATTCTGAATCATAGACTCAATTTCCCAAGGCCCAAACTTTTCATAAGGACTAATATCATAACCCTTAGTTTTTAGGATAGTTAGAAGAGTTTTGCGGCTTCGGTATAGCACTTCAAACACTTCAGCATTCATTTTAACTATTAATTATAGTTCTATTTTTAAATCAATTTTATTGATTTTATCAAATCACTCCTCTTTCACAATATTTACTCTCATATTCGATGAACTTGGCGATGGAGAGCCGCTATTACCAGAACCACTTTCAGATGAATCTAATTTATTAATCGAGAATGTTGCTTTAGGGCTATTAGTTGTTGGAGAAGTACTTGCTGAGCGGAATCTTGATGGAGAATTTGGTCTCTTTAATATTGACCTTGGTCTTAAATCCTCTTTTAGAGTCGGTATTCCTTGTGCTTGCATTGCTTGCTGACTTGTATCTACTACCAATGTGGCTGGAGCATTCGGCACTTGTGATTGAACGGGCATCATCATCATTACTGGCTGCATTTGCATTGTTGCCATTGGCTGCATTTGCATCTGCTGTATTGGTTGTTGCATCATCATAGTTGGCTGAGACTGAACTACAGATTCACTTACAGATATATCATCAACATCTTCTTCATTTAATAGAGCATCCACTTTTTCTTTTGCCGAGATAACACTTAATTGTGGCAATTTCTCTATTGGAGCATCACCTTCTTCTAGAACCGGCTCTTCATTTGCGCCAAGTTGCTCTAATTGTTCATCTGTTGCAGTAACTTCTTCTTCTTCTTCCTCTCTAAACTCTGGCTGATTCAGATTTTTATATACACGTGGCTGTAATTCAGCATTTAATAGTTCTTTTACTTCTTTTTCATTTAGTCCTCGCAGTGGTGTTCTTCTCAGATGTGTAACATCCTTTGTTGTTAAATAGCGTAATCCTATATTCATATATGTATTTAATTCTTTATTGAGTACTTCAGATGAATAAGGTATTTCTATTCTACTAAATGTACTTGTGCTACGTTTTAATGTAGGGAGTAATTCAAAATTATTAATATTATCACCTACAAATTGTACGGGACCATCGCATAAAGAACATAAATAAAAATTATTCTTTACATTATAAATTGGTACAGTTCCACATCCATTACATACTATCATTTCTGTACCATCTGAGCGTTTCATTAATGTTTCTCTAAAAAAGTTAGCAATACCATGGCCTTCTAACGCCCATGTTTCCATTTCACCTATACGTAATCCGCCTTGATTGCCACGACCACCAGTTGGCTGATGAGTACGCTGCTCTCGTCTTCCTTCACCACGTGCATTCCATTTATCTTCTACCATATGTTTCAGTCTCATAGTATATACATTGCCCATAAAAATAGTGGATGGTATCATAGTACCAGTTGTGCCATCGTATAATATTTCTTCACCATATTTTTGTAGACCAAATTGATTTGTTAGCACGTTGCCAATATTTTCTTCAATACCGCCTTCGTTCATAAAAGCAGTTGCGTCTCCAATAAACCCTGCTAAGCATGCCGACTTTCCTAGTATAGATTCTAAAAGTTGAGCGATAGTCATGCGTGAAGGAATTGCGTGGGGGTTCATAATCATATCTGGGACAATTCCGTTAATAGAGCGAGGCATATCTACTGCGCGAACTAACATGCCAATTGTACCTTTCTGACCATGTCTGTTACTATTACCTGTAAATACAATTCTTCCATTTCTTCTTACTAAGAATACTTCTGATGGAACACTTATACAATAGACTTTACCTTGATAACGTTCAATAATTTCCTTTTGGCCATCTTGTTCATTTACATGACCATGATTCATAGTAGGTCTTAATCTTGTTTTACGTATACCAATTGCCCATGCATCAGCATTTGCCTTGAATTCTTTCCCTTTACTATTTAATGTAGGTGATACCCAACCCTTTTCATATCTAATAACAGAATATGATGTCCAACCAGCATGCTGGATAAGTTGCTGTATATCATCTTTTAATTTACTTGACGATGTGAAATATTTTAATGATGTTTTTGTTTTGTAACCATCACCGATACATAAACTCTCTACTAATAACTGGGACTGAGTTTGAGATAAATTAAATGTCCATTTTGGTAAGGATTTATTAATTGCTCCAACACTTAATACATCTAAATATTTAGCAATATCTTTTTCATTTACATAAAATTTATTTGTAATTATATTAAATGAAAAATTCCAACCTAGTACTTCACATGACTCTTTTAATTTTGTTCTAACAATTTCCTTATTTGCTGCAAATTCAACTCTAGATATATAGTCACTTTCTTTGATATATGTCCAGCCTTCAGCAATCCATATTCCAAAAAATGTTATCCAAGCATTTGCTTTATCACCCTTTGAAAAATTATAAGCTTCTATACTGATATCATTTTCAGGAATATTAATTGGTGCATCAGATTGATATCTTACACGCTTACCAATAATATTTTTTGCTTCTACTAAATCGTAATATTTATCATTTCTTCCTTGAATCCACATTCTATGATTCATTGTCGCTTTAAGACTTACTCCTTGCGATTCTACTTCATATAATTCTTCATTACAATCAAATACAAACTTTTCTTTTGGATTTATATATTCCATAGTATTATTTTCTTTATTCAACTGTGCGACTTTATCATCAATTGTCACATCTTTAATTGACACCCATCCTCTCGCTTCAGTTAGCACATCATGGTCTTCTGTTAAACAGAATTTATCCCCTAACTCTGGAATTCTATCTTGTAAAACACGAATTTTTACCAAGGCCAACCCTTTATTATTCACTGTAACTACTACATCTTGAACTGTTCCACTCGTCCATACTTGCGCAGTAACAGAAGCATCTTTCATATCTCTGCCTTGTGCTTGAATATAACGCCCAACAATCACAGTATTTTCATCTACATATTCACCTTTCTTAATAATACCACGTTCATCTAGTTTTCTGTAATCTACCCCAGCCTTTAGCGCCGTCCAGCCTGGTACATTAAGAGGGTTTGCTATTCGTGTCTTCGTGTGTGCTTTATCATCATCTTCTTCAAATGCTTCATAACTTCTAAATGTCATATTTCTAAACATGCCACGTTGAATCGAATCGGCATTAAATACAATACCGTCTTCTTGATTATAACCAGTGAAACAGCCCATTGCTAAAACTAAATTATGACCATAGCCAATTTGACCATCTGCAACATAATCATAATATAATGTTCGAACAAGAGGTGCTTCACCATAACATAACAAATGCGTTTGATTATCATAACGATTCATATAGTTTGTTGAATATATTGATATACCTTGTTTCGATTGACTGCATGATAATTGATTACGAGGAGATTGATTGTGATTTGGAAATGGAATCATTGATGTAAGAAGACCAACCATTGTGGAAGGATGTAACTCAACGTGCGTTGATTCTTTTGTAATTAATTCTGGATACATTGCAATATAGGCTTCATTTGATTCATATGGATCTACATATTCAATACACCCAATATGAGGAGCTAGTTTTTGTATATAATCTTCATAAGAAGGAATTTCAACATTTACTAGAGGGTCGGTAAATGTAGTGCTATGTATATCATATTGCTTTGTTAGCTCAAACGTGCCCATTACTAATTCACGCCATGTACTTGCGCCTTTAATTTTCTCATAAGGATATTTACCATTTTGTACAAAAACAATAGGACGGACCGGTCTTCCTTCATCGAAATAAAATGATACTCTTCTTTCACGAATATTAAAAGTAATAGAACTATATGCCGGTAAACATCCAGTATATTTCATTAATTTACAAATTTCTACTAATTTCTGTGGTTTCAAGCAAAATCCAATAATACCACTATTTATATAAACTGGAACCGCAACTTTCATCATAAGTGGTGTTAAATTATTTGATTCAAGAATTTCCATTTTATTATATAACCATTGTGTAAATATTTGCGGCTCCATAGAAATACTAATCGCAGTAAGAATAGATAGATTTTTTGTAATACCAATACTAGAACCTCCAGGGGTTTCTGATGTACAAAAATAACCAAATTGCGTTGTATGTAAACGACGAGGGCCTTGTAAGCCCATACTAGTATCAAAATCTAATACTACACGACGGCAATGAGATAAGAAATCTAAATACGACAATCTAGACAAAGGCTGTAACACTCCAGATTTATCTTCTCCAGCACCAGCACTCCATTTGCCCTTAAATCCTCGATTAATTCCTTCTGTAATATATCCTATATTGAATAAAGTATTAATGTTTCCTGGCAAGAAAATATTTAAAAAGTTTTGACCAGAATATATTGTTGTATTATATTTATATTCTTTATCTATAGTTCGTGCAACTTGTTTTGTCCATGTGTTATATGCATTTTGAAATAACATTCTTACAAGAAAGCCACTTGTTAAACAACGTTGATTACGAATATCATCTTTATCTGTACTTGTATCATAGTTTGCTTTTACTCGTAAAATCTTACGTACACAATCCGCTAAATACAATGCTTTATTCATAGGAGCGTTATCAACATGAATAAATGTTTGATTATATAATATATCATATATATGCGATTCAGAAAATCCTTTTGTTAGAACCTTCATATATTGAATTGCTGAATATGTATCGAGCAATGGATGCGCATCAAGAAGACTCTCATGTAATAACGGTGCTAAAATCTTTGCTTCAGTATCATTTTCATTTGGAAAGATACAGCGTAAAATATCTTCATCTGTTTGAACGCCAAATGCTCTAAATAAAACAAAAAGTGGAACTGCTTTTCTTACAAAAGGAATTGTTATTTCAATTGTATTTTTATTCTTCACTAGATTAAACGCAACACGTTTTACAAGTCGTGTTTTAGGATTTAAGCATTGGATTGACGCAAAGATTTCAGACTTAGGATTTTTTTCTTGTTTTGTAATATATAATGTATTAAATGCTTGTTCTTGACGAGTAATAAGAACTTTCTCAGAGCCATCCACAATAAAATACCCACCATAATCATAAGGACATTCACCAACATCTTTTAAAAAGACATTTGGCTTATCGTGTAAAAGACAATATCTTGAATGTAACATAACAGGAAGTTGAAATAGAGGAATCCGTGCAAGATAGTCATGTTCTTTATTTGTTGCTGGATCAAATAATACTACATGCTTTTCTAGTTTCCCATATTCATTTGGTCGAACAAATGTAACTCTAATAACTATTGCGGCTTCAACTGTAGAAGCATATGTTAAATTACGAAGACGTGCTTCATTTGGATAAAGAATACGGATTTCTTCATTATTTTTTAATGAAAGTGTAGGTGAACCAATAAAGAATTGATCGCCATTCAATCCTCCAATGAAAATTTCTACCTTGTAAGCATATTCATCCGTATTACCAATTTTTTCTTCTAAAAGTAAAATTGGATTTGCGGCTTTAATAATGGCAGAAATATCATTAGAAACAAATTGGTCAAAACTATTAATCTGATGATGCGTAAATGGATATGAAAAAGTTTTAAAGTATTTTTTCAATAAAGATTCAGCATAATACCTTGAATCAAAGCTTTGAATAGACATGATTCACGACCTAATGATATAGTAGTTTTGTTTTTTAAAGTCCTCTTTTATACTTATACTCTTGGTACTCTATTGCTAATATCTAATACACTAGAGCCTGGGCTTAATGGAATACTTAGTCTCATGGATTCAAAATCTTGACCTAAACTTGCTGGTATGCTTGCTGGAAACATCCGTTGTCCGCCTTTCATCACTTCATTTGATCCCATTCCAGAACTGATTTGTGGCGTAGTATCTATTTTACCACAATCAGCATCCATTGCAATCTTATTTATGTTATCATAGAAACTGAGACCGCTGCTTACATATGGTAAATAAGAGCCATGGGTGCCATCTAGTCCGGGACGTAATGTATAGTCAATTGGCGCAGAGCCACCGCTTTGTTTTCGGTTCTTTCGTGTTCCTTTACCACCGCCACTTTTCTTTTGTAGTTCTAAATATGATGCTGCCTCTTTCTCACCAATAGGTTTACCAAATTTAGATTTCCAAAGTTTTTGAAATTCACTAACAGTCATTTTGGGGTTTGCTTTTACTTCTCTATCAATCTCTTCAAATAGTCTGCGAAGTTGTGGTATTGTTTTTGGTTGAACGTGTGAATTATTTCCTCTAACCTTTTTGCTTCTTCCTTTTTTTCTTGTTAATCTTGGCATCTACTTATACTTTATAATTGTTTCTCTAGTTCTATAATCTTTTCAATAGGAATATTGGAATATTTTGGTTTATCAGAAATAAATGCTTGCTCTTTTGGTTCAAATACCGTAATTTTAGGAAGTGTGATTTTAATATTTGTAAATATATTTAGAGTGGCAATTAAAATTCCAACTGTTATTATAACACCAAATATTATAGGTATATAGTTTTTCAAATTATCCCTCCAAGGTGAAATTAAATATTCATGTTTAAACATCATATAATGAGCGTATACTGCTATACAAAAAAAGATTACAGTTAATATAAAAATAATTTTAGGTGTAATTTTAGGAACTATTGCAAAAACAAATACACCACTCATTAATAAAACAAATAAACTTGGTAGAAACAATTCCATTTCCTCTATATCTTATCAATTAAATCTATTTGCGTAATAAAGTGTTTTCTACAGCAAGCGCGTTTCAGATTTAGTTTATCCATAATTACTTTTTCTGGCGTAGTAGGAATTGTATTACCATCAAAATAATACCTCTCAAGTGATTCTCCTTTCTTTAGTTTTTTAATTTCTTCTTGAAAGTATCTCCATTTATCGGCAATCATTTTGCCACAACTCATACAGCGAATTGGAATAATCATTTCTAGTATAATACAAAATATATTTAAAGTATTTTAATTTTTTTAGTTTTTTGTATGATAATTATCCTGCGCTATAATTTTTATATTACATTGTATTTTGCTTTTAGAAATGTCCTCTGTGTCTAATGCTAGCGGCAATAACTACCAGGGATTCAACCCCGTGGGGCGTAAGATTCGTGCTTTAGAGGCTATCGTAGAAACTCTACGAAAGGAACTTGATGAACTGAAAAATAGACCCTCTCAAAGCGGCTCGGGACAGGCTGGCCCTCCGGGTCCTATTGGTCCTGCTGGTCCTCAGGGTCCTCAGGGTCCTAAGGGTGAAGTAGGACCAACCGGTCCTCAAGGTCCTAAGGGCGAACAAGGACCTTTAACATATATTGCTATGCCCCAGAGCAATATGACCACGTCAACTGTAGCTCCTACAGTTTCTACAAGTGCTTAAATCTCCTTACGAATTGCTCGTAATGATGATTCTGAAATCTTAATATCTTCATTTTGGTCTAATTCAAAAGCAAGCCGTTTGAGACCAAGTGATGGGTACTTTTTAAAATAAGAATGAATAATTATTATTTCTTCATTCTTCCATTTTGACTGCCTTAGTGGCTGTTCTTTTATACTAATATCTCGCTGTTCCCCTTCACTTGTTATCTTGAGGCTACCAATATGTAATTTACCAGCGTGATGTAAATCATGACATGACTGGCATACTACAATTAAATTTCTAGAATCATCTTTATGAAGCCCATCTGGTAAAAAACCATTTGCATTTGCTTCTTTCTGCTGGACGATATGATGAACTTCTAACATATTGCTTCTAGAGCATTTACATACTTCACATTCTTTTACATCAATATTTTTGTTATAAGAAGTATGTTTAGAAGTTTCATTTAGAATCTCTTTACGAATCTCTTGAGCCAATTCTAAATATTCAGATGGAATATTCATAGCCTTTGCGACTTCTAATCCATAATATGTACTGCCAGGACCTTCTTCAAGATTTCTGTCATATACTAATAAATCCTTTACAGGGTCATAATGAACTTTCAGATGGTAAATTTTTAGATTTGTTAACTCTTGAATCTGTTTGATTTTATTTAATCCATGATAATGTGTTGCAAATATGAAACATGTACTTTTTCTCTGAAGCCAAATAATACCAGAAGCTACTAATGAAGTGGCAGATACAGACTCTGTTCCAGAACATAATTCATCTCCTAGCACTAAACTGTATTTATCTGCTTTTTTAAGAATTTCACGCAATTCAAGCATTTCTACTGCAAATGATGAAAGACCAGCATAAATATTATCTTGATTTAAAATTCTTGTATAAATTCCTCTAAACGGTTTTAATATAAATGAACTTGCTGGTACATAGCAACCAACTTGCGCCAGTAGCACAGCAATCCCAACAGCTTTCATGAGTGAAGATTTTCCAGAAGCATTCATGCCATAAAGCAACCATCCTTTCCCAGAATTTAATGATACATTATGTTTAACATATTCTACTCTTGTATTTTGTGATTCAATAAGTGGATGTCTTAGTCCAATAATTTCAACGCCAGAGCCATGCTCATTATCTTCAAAAATAGGTTTTGTAAAATTCTTTTCTTTACAAACTTTTGCCATAGAAAATAAAATATCAATATCAGAAACATAATCTTCAATCTGTAACCATAAATCTTTAAAAGTATCAAATAAATTATTACAAATTGGCGGCAATTCTTTTGACACAGAATCTTTTAATTTTAAACGTAATACAAATACTATATTATGAATATCCTCAAGATAAGAACTGGAGAGAGAGCCGTTTGATTTACGAATATTAGTATTAATGCTTATATGAGGCCATAATTCTTTCTTCGTATTTTTTAGCTTTGTATCAACATTGGTAATAATTCTTCGTGAAGCATCTATGGAAAACATATTTGATTCTTTTTCTTCAAACTTTAGAGATTCTCCAGTAAATTTATTTAGAGAATTTAAAAAAGTATTTGCTTTTGTTTTTTGTTCTTGAATTGCTTTTTCAAGTTCATATGTTTTAGGCGCTAAACTATTGTTTAAAAACGAAATATCATCACATGATTGTTTTGCTTTTTCAATATCAAATTGTGTTTTAAAATTTTCAATATAACCAATAAATGAATTACGTAATTCATTATTTACATGTAAAGGCGTGCCTTCTAGCATATTCATAATATCAAGAATTCTTGTATAACTTTGTTCTAGATTTAAAATATCTGTAGAATTCAAATTATAAAGTGTAAATTTATGATGAATTCTTTGTAAATCATATATTTGTTTTAATGCAAATTCAATCTGTTTCTTAGTAGAAGCATCTAAATTCATAGCAAGTTCTAAACGGTAAATACGCATAGATAGAACGCTAACATCGCTTAGCGGATATAATAGTCGTTCAAGAATTGCTCGTTTTCCCAAAGGTGTAAATGTTTTTTGGAAATAAGAAAGAATACTTTCATTTGTTGAAGAAATCATATTCAATTGATTTAATACATTATTTCCTAAATAAACATTATCTTCTGGCTTCCATACTGTATGCTCTTCCAGAATCTGTTTTGTAGATGGAAAATGGTCTTCAATAAACTCTAGAAGACGCACAAAAGATATTTCAATATTAGTGTGTGCACTAATATTTAGTTTAGCGTAAATTGAAATAATACTTTTATTTGAAAAGAATCTTTTAAAAACTTCTTCAGAATTAATAATTTTCTTTAAAGAATTATATTCTTTGATATGAAGAATTGTTGTAGGGATTCCTAGATTTTGTTTTAGATACTCTTCGTTTGGTTTTTGATATGTATCACCATTCCATAATACAAGACATTCACGAATAGGATGTACTTGGAAAAAATGTAGCAGTCGGTCAAAGTTCCAACTATCATATTTACCTTCTAGCTTCGAGCTGTAACTCAAACAGCGACCGGTAGAAATATCACTTACGCTAATAGAAAACATAGGCGCTGTGCTCGTTACTTCTTGTAAATACAAGCAACCAATAAATACAGAATCAGAAGAAAATGCTTCAACATGAGTTCCTGGTGAAAGAATCTGTGAAACCTTTCTAGAAAGAACTTTGTTTTGTATACTTTTTTCTTGGTCTACTACTACAACCGTCCAACCTTCTCGTGTAAGAACTGACGCAAATTTATGAAGACTTTGTTCTGGAATACCAGCAAATAAATCCTTGTTTTCTTTGTGTGTTAGTTGAATATTTAGTAACGCAACTGCTCGTTGCATAGATGTTTCACCTAAGCCTGTTTCTGGATGAATAGAATCATACATTTCATAGAATTTACCTACTTCTAGAAAAATGCATGTATTTGGGCCATATATTTTAGAATGCTCTTTATAGAGCCTTTGATACTCTTCTCTCATGGTTGCTATATTAATATAGTGATAGTTCTTTAACTTCTTTTATAATGCCTTGTGCTTCAGTTTTTTGCTTAGCAAAAAACTTTAGCGTAAAGGCTCAAAGAGCCTTATGCTTCAGATTTCTGAAAGAAATCTTTAGCGGGAAGCTTTGTTTACAAAGCTTTGTGCTTCATACTCATATAATCATTATAAATCTGTCTTATCATTATTTCTGGAGCCTTAGAATCTTTCTTAATAAGTTTCGCATCAGATAAAATCTTTTTGATTTCTTCTAAAGATTTTTCTTCAGAATGTTTTTTAATTGTTTTAGCCACCCCCAACTTTTTACGAAGATTCTTTAAAGAAAACTGAATTCGTTTAGAAGATTTACGTGTTTTGTTTTTACTTGTCATATAAGTAGTAGGCTTTAATACTGGCAAAGTCTTCGCAACAGATAATACAACCTTCTGCGTCTTTTTCTTAGGAGCATTTAATACAACTTTTACCTTAGGAGCTGCGCCTCCAGTTAATACAGGAGCAGAAATCTCAGCAAGTTTAGAAGGATTTACTCCTTCATTAGGAACTTCTGCCGTAGAAGAAGAGGAAGTCGTAGATTGAAGTTGAACTATAGCGCCTTGTGTAGAGCCACCTCCATTTTGATTTTTTCGCGAGCGTCTTTTTTTAGAAGATTTACCCATACCATCTATGGCTCCACCTGTTAAAATAATTTCTTTGGTATCTGACATTACACTAATAAATGTAATATTTTTTAATCTAGCAAAAAAAAAATAAAATTAAATATTAAAAACTAAATAAAACCATATATCAAAAATGTATCCTTCATATCATTCTGTGCTAAATAAGTATTTTAGCCAATGCGAAGGTCGCCATATCATCTTTCATCAAATTGAGTCGTTTAACACATTTATGGACATTGACATCCCAGAAATTATCAAAAATGCAAACCCAATTATTGTTCGTGGCTCTCCAGAGGTTCCTCTTTCTGGCCCACGCTCCGCACTTGCGTCAGCCACTGGGCTTTCTACATCCGCAGCAAATGCTCTTATGGGTTTCAAAGCTGATAGTATTAATGCTCTTGGCGGTCCTAAGTTTGAATATGAGATTCACATGAGTTTCGAGAATCTTGCTTTTCGTAAGCCTACTATTTTCGAGAACAATGGCGCAGTACTTCCTATGATGCCAAATGATGCGCGTCTCCGAAATCTTACATATGCTTCCCCACTATTCGTTGATGTTCGTATCAAGACTATCTTCATTGACAACACAAAGGACGGTTACCGCAGCATGCGTGAGCGACTATTTCCTAACGTCCATATGGGTAAGATTCCAGTGATGGTAGGTAGCAAGTATTGTTTGCTACATGACCAGACATACGTACATCCTAAAGTTCTTGGCGAATGCTCTGAAGATGCTGGCGGTTACTTTATTGTCTCTGGTGGTGAGCGAGTTATTATCAGTCAAGAGCGAATGAGTGAAAATCGTCCATTTGTATTTCGTAACAATAAATCAAATAACAAAGATATTGAGGCCATTGAAGTAAAGAGCATTGGTCCTGACAACGACCAAGTGCCTAAGAGTAACATGGTAAAAATTGTATATCATCCTAAAAACTCACAAATCCATCTTCTAAAAGCAAATATCCCTCGCATCAAGAATGATATTCCACTATTCATTCTGTTCCGTGCATTTGGTGTTGCCAGTGATAAAGATATTCATGATTTGATTCTTGGTAAAGATAGTGACCCCAGTTATTTCAGTCTATTTGATGAATCCATGCAAGAAGCAAATTTCATCAAGACACAAGAAGAAGCAGAAATCTATATCGCAAATGAGATGAATAGTTCTTCATCAAAAGCATCAAAGCAGAACACAATGAAAGTTCAAGATCTTCTTCACAGAGAAGTATTTCCCCACATTGGCCTTACTGAAGGTGATAACTATGCGAAAGCATGCTATCTTTCCCACATGACCCGCAAGCTACTATGGGTTGATTCTGGAAAGATTCCTATTGATGACCGAGATGCTTATCCAAATAAGCGTGTTGATTTGCCAGGGTTTCTACTTGCTTCATTATTCCGCACATACTTCAATAATAAGATGGTAAAAGATATTCGATCAGGTCTTTCTAAGGAAATCCATAATGGAAGTTGGCGAGCGTCTGGTAATTTTGAAGATATTGTCAATTTGAGCAACATTAATAAAATTATTAAGAGTGTTATCATGGAAGTTGGTCTTAAAACAAGTCTGGCAACTGGTAACTTTGGCTCTGCAAAGATTGGTGGACCAACAAAGATTGGTGTAAGTCAGGTTCTCAATCGTCTGAACTATGTTGCGAGTCTTTCCCATTTGCGCCGTGTTAGCACACCAATTGAGAAGACTGGTAAACTAATCGCACCCAGAAAGCTTCACAATACTCAGTGGGGATATATTTGTCCTTCAGAGACTCCAGAAGGTCATAGCGTAGGTGTTGTAAAGAATATGAGTAATACCGCAAGTGTAAGCATTTACTCAAATGTAAAAATTCTAAAAGAGTATTTCAAGAAACTAGGAGTTTTAATTCCACTTGATAAATCAACAGTGGAAGAAAAGCATGCGCTTGTGCGTGTCTTTATGAACGGCGCATGGGTTGGTAGTCTAGATAACAAAGATGTTACTAGTACAATCAGAAATCTAAAGCAAGCCAAGCGTTGTGGCAAGATTCATATGTTCACTGGTATTATCTGGAAGCCTATGTTCCGTGAGCTTTGGCTTACTACTGAGGCCGGTCGTCTTCTACGCCCACTGTTCTGCGCTGAAACTATTCGTGAGATTGCATCAGATACTACTGGAGAACTAAATAAACAAGTGAATGAACTGAAGACATGGAATGATTTGCTACTTTGGACTAGTCCATCTGATAACATGCTTGTAGAGTATATTGACCCTGGTGAAACAGAAGGTTCTTACATTGCCATGAAATTTGATGAACTAACAGAAGATCATACACATGTAGAGATTCACCCTTCTACAGCTCTAGGGACTCTTGCTTCAAATATCCCTTTTCCTGACCACAATCAGTCTCCCAGAAATTCTTACCAAGCCGCTATGGGTAAGCAAGCAATGGGAATGTATGCGTTAAATTTCAAAGATAGGTTTGATACCATGGCACACGTACTCTGCTATCCTCAAGCACCATTTGTATCGCCATATATGTCAAAGTTTTATGGCTCTCAAACAATGCCATCAGGCCAGAATGTAATTGTTGCTATTATGACATACACTGGTTATAATCAAGAAGATTCTATTATGATTAATCGTGGTGCACTCGACCGAGGTCTATTCAGAAGTATCTTCTACCGCACATACAAAGATGAAGAGCGAAAGAATCAGTCTTCTGGAGAAGAAGAGAAATTTGTAAAACCTGATAACACTACTACAAAACAAATGAAACACGCAAATTATGATAAACTAGATTCGGATGGTTTTATTCCAGAAAATACATTTGTGGATGCCGACGATATTCTAATTGGTAAAGTTGTTCCAATTCGTGTTCCAACTGGTATGGTTGTTCCTGCTGGCGCAAAGCGTCTTCGAGATGTATCACGCACGATTCGTAACAATGAGACTGGATGGGTAGATAAGATTTTCAAGAATCGCAACGGCGAAGGTTATAGTTTTGTGAAAGTCCGTGTGCGTCAAGACCGCATTCCTGAGATTGGTGATAAGTTCAGCTCTCGCCACGGTCAGAAAGGTACTATGGGTATGATTCTAAATCCTGAAGATATGCCTCAGACCGCATCTGGTCTAATTCCAGACATCATTATTAATCCTCACTGTATTCCTTCAAGAATGACGATTGCGCAGTTCATGGAAACATTGTTAGGAAAAGTAGCGTGTGAACTTGGATGTCTTGGCGACGGTAGCCCATTCAACGATGTAACAATTGAGGGTCTCTCGTCTATTCTTCGCGACAAACTTGGTATGGAGCCATACGGCAATGAAATCCTATATAATGGATTCACTGGAAGTATGATGGATACCAGTATCTTTATGGGTCCTTGTTATTATCAGCGTCTCCGCCACTGTAGCGCAGATAAGATTCATTCTAGGTCATCAGGCCCTCTTGTTATGCTGACTCGTCAGCCGGCAGAAGGACGAGCGCGAGAAGGTGGTCTCCGATTTGGTGAAATGGAGCGTGATTGTGTTATCGCCCACGGCATAAGTGAATTCACAAAGGAACGCTTTATGGAATGCTCTGACTTATTCCGCTGCCATAGCTGTAAAGAGTGTGGTCTAATTGCTGTGACAAATCCAAAAGAAGGAATTTGGCTTTGCAGAGGATGTGGAAATACTACCAATTTCAGTTCAATTGAAATTCCTTATGCTTACAAACTACTGCTTCAGGAGTTAGAAACCATGAATATTAGTAGTCGCATTATTACTCAAACAAAGTTACTAAAAATGGCAAATAAAGTCTAAATGTATAATAGATTAAATGGCTAGTGCAGTTCCATCTTTAAGAATTACTAATATTAGTAACATAGTATTGCCACAACAAAGTGACGATTTAACTACATCATATACTACAGTATACTTGGACAATTCATCTAATGATTTAAGTAACTACATGGTAAATGATAATATTTCTGTACAATATGATAGACCCTCTAATAGTAATATTGTTAATATTAAAATAAGAGAAGCAGCTCCTCCTACAGGTCTAGGGAATGTTTTTATTAATGCAGCAGATATTCTTTTTTTAAATCCAAATAATAATAATCAAGGAAAAATTAAAGAAATAAATAGCTTTAGTGTTCCTCCTACTTTAACATATATAAATGTGATTAGTAACATACCTACTGATATTACACAGGTAAGTGGGACAAATGCGGATAATTCGTATAGTAATATAACTGGCATTATACGTATGAAAACTATGGCTCCTAGAATAACCCCAATGCCAAGCCCATCACCAAGTCCATCACCAAGCCCATCACCGATGCCAAGCCCATCACCAGCACCTGCAGCACCAATTACATTTTCTAATGCATCATATAACTCTCGTAATATAATTTTATCAAATGTTAGTTCAAACGCTCTTGTAGTTGGTGATAAAATTAATGTAAGATTTACTTCTGGCTCTGGTAGTTTTAATGGTGGAAATGATATTCCGTTTATAACAATTCCAAATAGAGGAGGTCCTGATACCAATCCCTATACTATAAATTTTAAAACTGCTAGTTCGATAAAAATACCAACAAATGCAACTTCAATTGAAGGAGCACCTAGTGGCATAATAACTTTTGTTTCTAGCATGCCAATATCACCAAGTCCATCGCCAAGTCCAAGACCAAGTCCATCGCCAAGGCCAAGTCCAAGACCAAGTCCAAGACCAAGTCCATCGCCAAGCCCATCGCCAAGCCCATCACCAACACCAGCGCCAGCACCAGCAGCAATACGTCGTATATTAAAAACAAATTTGTATTTAGATCGACCTTCTAATTACGACAAAATTTGGGGTAGACCTACCACAAACGATCCAGCTTTACGTACAGTACATGATTATTATAGTGGTGGCAATTATAGTATTTCATCAAATTATAAAATATATTATGATAATGGTTTAAATGCTACAAAATATATAAGTGGTAATACTATCACATTAACAAATACAAATATTGGTAGTTTCTTTATTAGTGCAAATTCCCTTGAAGGTAGTATGGTGCCATTATATCTAAATGTTAATGCTTCTAATATAATTTTATATAGTAGAACAAATAATTCAAGTGCTTATAGTGCAAAGTTAAGTCCATCATTATCTGTAAAGTTAACAACCAATGGAATTGATAGTATAACTTTTGGAAATTCTCTAACATTATCAAACGTACCAGCTTCTGAATATGGTAGTTTGCCGCAAAATAATACATTAAAAGAACTAGTAGGAGCCCCTATAACTATTTTAATGGGAGGTAGAAAAAAAACAAGAAAAACAAGAAAATCTAAAACTAAAAAACTAAAACGTAAAAACTAAACTTTCCTATGTTTAATTTTACGTGTTCGTTTCTTCTTACGCCCCCCTTTAAAATTACTCATAAACATATTTATCTTTTTATTAATCATCTCTAAATTTTCATTAAAAGTGAAATTAGTATTTCTATCGGCTTTAGAATAACGCATATACTCACTTTTTAAAGTATCTATATTATTAATTTTCCAATAACCACCATTCATATGATATAAATTAAAGAATTTTTCTTGTATATCAAGTGGTTGTTTTTCTAATAATTCTTGAAATACAGCAAATATTTGTTCTAATCCATTTCTATTTATTGAACTATTATACGGAGGAATTAATATATAATTATTTTCATTTAACTTATTTTTAAAATCATCATGTACTATATCATCAACAAATAAAATATTAGTATTAGTAATTTCTGGAACTATTAATTTGATAGTATCTATTGTTTTTTCTCTGTTTTCAATTCCATTAATTACACTTATTTTATCGTACGTGTTTCTCAATGGATGATATCTATGTAAGCATTGTAAAAATAGATTAGAAATATTAAACATTCTATCAATACTTCTTTTACAATATTCTAAATTATAAAGATTACCATTATTTGAATAAATTATAAAACCTTTAATTTTTTTATCTTTAAATTTATTAATTAAAGGAGTTAAAATTACTTTTAGTTCTGGTCTTAAAATACCATTATCTAAACCTCTTTCATTAAGTGTATTTTCAAAATTATCTCTTAATTGTTTTAAAAATATTTTTATATCATTATCATATGATTTATAATTATTCTTTACATCTTCTTTATTAATTAATTCAGGTTCATATATTGAACCAAAAAAATCAATTGATCTAAAGTCTCCAAGAGTTTGATCTAAATCAAATACTACCACACCCTTGCTCATCTAATACATATTTTTGTTAAAATTGATTATTTTTTCCATGCGGCGTAGTTATTCATCAATTGTCAAAATGTCTCTTAGTATGAAAGTACAGAAACGCAACGGCTCTTTTGAGCCGATTTCATTTGATAAAGTTCTTGGTCGTATTCGCAAAGCATCTAAGAATCTTCAGGTAAATCCCGATTCTCTCTCCCAACAGGTTCTTGCGCGTATTTATGATGGCGTAAAAACTAGTGAGATTGACGAGCTCACCGGCCAACTTGCCGCATCTCTTTCAACAACCCATCCGGATTATGGTATTCTTGCGGCGCGTATTTCCATCAGCAATCACCAGAGAAATACAGATCCATCTTTTACAAATGTCATGCTATCACTCCATAATCAGATTGATCCTAAAACAAATGAAGTTAGTTCTTATGTTTCAGATGAAATGGCTGCTGTTGTAAAAGAGCATGGTAAAGAAATCGATGCAAAGATTGACCATGACAGAGATTATCTCTTTGATTATTTCGGCTTCAAGACTCTAGAAAAATCTTATTTGCTACGTGCCGCAAATCGTAAAATTTTAGAGCGCCCTCAGCATCTTTGGATGCGTACTTCTATTGCGATTTGGCCTCATGACCTCAAGAAAGCATTTGAAACTTATGATTACATGAGCCAGAAGTATTTCACTCACGCTACTCCAACACTCTTTAATGCCGGCACACAACGACAGCAACTGTCTTCATGCTTTCTGCTTTCAATGGCAGATGATAGTATTGCTGGCATCTATAAGACTCTTGGTGATTGCGCAATGATTAGTAAGCATGCTGGTGGCATCGGTCTTCATCTTCATAACGTAAGAGCACGTGGTTCTCTTATTAAAGGCACAAACGGTACTTCGAATGGTATTGTACCAATGCTTCGTGTGTTTAATAATACTGCACGCTATGTTGATCAATGCTTTACACCAGATACTCTTATTTATACTCAAAATGGTATCAAGCCTATTGAAGATGTAAATATTGCCGATAAAGTTCTAAGTAGTTCCGGTAATTATGAAACAGTAAATACACCGGTTCGCCATGAATATAAGGGAACTATGTTAAATATTCAAGTAAAAAATGCAATCTCTAAAATCAATGTGACCCCCGAGCATCAAGTCTTTGCTTTGAAAGGTCAGGCAAAGGGTGTTAATTTTGATGTAATTCGTAATCGTCTTGATAAAAAGATTGTAGAGCCAGCATTTGAAGACGCAAATGACTTAATTGTAGGTGATTTTGTTGTATATCCTATTCCTACATATGTAAATGATATTGAATCTCTGAGTGAAGAAGACTGCCGTCTATATGGTATTCTAATTGGAGATGGACATATCTCAGAATCAAATGCGTATGTATCGCTTCATTCAGAGAAAAAGAAAGAGGTCGCTACATTTGTTCAAAATTATTTCGAAAAACGTGGCGTAACGACACATACAGAAGAGCGTGAAGATTATGTTACACGCATTCGATGGTCTCCTAATAATGTAGGATTCAAGTTCACACGTTCTCAACTATATGATTCGAATAAGGAAAAACATATTCATACTTCTATGCTACATCTTCCTGCTGTTAAAATCTCTCAAATCATTCGTGGAGTTATTGAAACAGATGGATGTATTGGAACAAAAGAAGTAAGTATTGAAATGTCATCAGATAATGTTATTGAATCTCTACGTTATATGTTGCTGCGTCTTGGTTCCCTAGCATCTGGCTATGATAGAGACAGAATCGGTAATGTAAGTTCCTATAAAAATATTACAACTCGCAAGACAACCAAAGTGCTTCGTATTCCACGAATTCCAGAGATAATGGTATTCTTCCCTGAATCGCCAGTGAGTGAATTTGTATCATATCTAAATCACAATGGTTATCTATATTCAAGGATTGAAAGTATTGAGAAATCCGAGTATGATGGTGTAGTTCATGACTTTGAAATTGCAGGCCCTCATGATTATACAGTAGCACATCTCGGAATTGCTCATAACGGCGGTGGAAAGCGTAACGGCTCATTTGCTATGTATCTAGAGCCATGGCATGCCGATGTAGAAGACTTCTTGCGCATGAAGCAAAATACTGGTGCTGAAGAAGAGCGAGCACGTGATTTGTTCTATGCTCTATGGATTCCTGATTTATTCATGAAGCGTATTGAAGAAGATGGAAACTGGTCACTATTTTGTCCAAATGAAGCACCCGGTCTTGCTGACGTAGTTGGCGCTGAGTTTGAGGCTCTTTATACAAAGTATGAGTCTGAAGGACGCGCGCGAAAAGTGTTGAAAGCCCAGAAACTTTGGTTTGAAATCCTAGACGCTCAGATTGAGTCTGGCACGCCATACTTGCTTTACAAAGATGCTGCAAATCTAAAGTCAAATCAGCAGAATCTTGGTGTCATTAAGTCATCAAATCTTTGTACCGAAATTCTAGAGTACTCTAGTCCTGAAGAGACCGCAGTATGTAATCTTGCGTCTATCGGTCTTCCTACATTTGTAAGAAAAGGCGCATTCGATTTCCAGCTCTTGCGAAAGGTTGTAGGAATTGTAACTCATAATCTTAATCGTGTAATTGATATTAATTACTACCCTACCAAGGAGGCACATACTTCCAATATGCGTCATCGACCTATTGGTCTCGGTGTTCAAGGTCTAGCAGATGTGTTTGCTATGCTGAAACTATCATGGGAAAGTCAAGAGGCAGCTGATTTAAATATGAAAATCTTTGAGCATATGTATTATGCCGCCTTAGAAGCATCTGTTGAGGCTGCTAAGAAAGATGGTGCTTATTCTACTTTCCAAGGAAGTCCTGCATCAAAGGGTATTCTACAATTTGATATGTGGAATGTGAAACCTAGTAGCGACCTAGATTGGGATAAGATGAAAAAGAATATTATGAAGTACGGCTTACGTAATAGTCTTCTTGTTGCTCCTATGCCTACTGCTTCCACAAGTCAGATTCTAGGATTTAATGAGTGCTTTGAGCCGTTCACTACAAATATTTATAGTCGTCGCACTCTCGCTGGTGAATTTGTAGTTGTTAACAAATATCTATTAAAAGAACTTATTGACCTCAATATGTGGAATGAAGATATGAAACAGAAAATTGTAGCCCATAACGGCAGCATCCAAAATATTGATGAAATTCCAAATGCTATTAAGCCTCGTTACAAGACTTCTTGGGAACTATCTCAAAAAATTCTTATTGACATGGCCGCATCCCGAGGAGCATATATTTGCCAGAGTCAGAGTCTAAATCTATTTATCGCAGACCCAAATTATGCCAAGCTTACAAGCATGCACTTTTATGGCTGGAAGAAAGGTCTGAAAACTGGTTGTTATTATTTGAGAACAAAAGCCCCGGTAGCCGCACAGAAATTTACAATTGACCCTCGAATGCTTGTAGAATCACTAGAAGACAAAAAGAAAAGAGAGCGAAAAGAGCTGATTGACAAACTAGCAAACGAATATGAAGAAGAACGAGTAAAAGCAAAAGAAGCGGTGGATTCCGGTGAAGGCTGCTTATTTTGTTCTGCCTAATATATAGAATGAATCAGATTGATATTGTCTTAGCGACAGTGCTATTCATCATAGCTAGTCCCGGAATGTTAATCACAATACCTTATGGTGAAAATAATAAGGGAATTGGTGGTGAAGAAACAAGTAATGTTGCTGTACTGGTTCATGCTGCTCTTTTTTTCATGTTAAATAATGCAATATCAACTGACTGGCTTGGTATTTTTGGATATTTCAATAAGATTACTGATGCACTTGATGGTGAGGGCAACCCATCCCGTAAAGTATCTACCATAATAGCTACTTTACTTTTTATTATTCTTTCTCCCGGTCTAATTCTTACAATCCCATCATTTGATGGTGATATCTTTTTTAGTGATGAGACAAGTATACTAGCCATCATAGTACATGCTGCTGGCTACTACGCTTTACTACGCGTGTACCACCACTATTCTAATACTGATGCTGTCAAGTGGATTAACGATAATATTGCTTCTGGACTCTAAACAATCTTCACTCCTACAAGTGAATGAACGAATATTAGATATTCTTTTGGAAATCCAAAAAAACAACTAGGCTCTACATTTTCAGCAGATGGTATTCTGCGACTTGATGTATTTTTATTATGTGAGAACGCAACAATAATCTGTTGAGGAGGAATTTCAAGAACTTCATGCTCACGCCCACGAATTAAAGTTTCACCCTCCCCAACTTGAATATTTGATTCTAGCTTCTGGGCTTGATACCAAGATTTGTAAAATGTAAGTGTAGCTTCAGAAATCCGCTGTCCAAGTGGAATATCCATTGGTGGAACATTTACTGCAGAAACACCTTTGATTAAATCATAACATGCTATTGTTGTACATACAACCGCTTTTGGTTTAGAATGATGCTTTGTTAACCACGCAACTCGTCTTCTAAATGATGTTTCAGGATAATGATCGTCGTCATCCATAAATAACACAATATCATTTGAAGAATTCTCTACACCAATATTACGTTTTTGAGATACTGGAGTCTTTTTCAAAAGAGGCACATAACGAATATCCATATCAGTAAATTGCTCTTGCGTTTGAATAATTTTATCAGAGCATTGTTCATTTACATCATCACTATCTTCTACAATAATCCATTGAATTTTATCTTTAGGATAATCTGATAGAAGCATATTATGTTTGGCTAAATCAAAGAATCTACGACGATTATATATAAGTGTTACTACTGAAATTTTAGGGCAGTCTCTTCTATCTAACACTGGTGGAAGATGTTTTTGTTTGGTTCTTTCCTTCAGCGTATCAAGAATTTTTAATAGATTATACTTATAATCTCTGAGTTTGTCATCATTTTTACTAATAGTTGGCTCAAAAGATTCAAACTTAGAAATCGCGCTATCTAGTTCTTCAGATGAGATTTCTGTATTATTTACAAATGAACCATAAGTACATGTGCTAGAAGTATTAGAAGTAGGAGTAGTGAGCCATGCTATATTTGTTGACGAACTATAATCTTGAAGATATACTGGTAGAGTATTTAATATAGTGAAAGCATTTACATAGTTCGCTTCTGCAGCACTAAAGCCAAATCCTTCAGAATCTGAGCAGCATATATGGCCTTGATATGTTTGCTGTAAAATATGTCGTTTTTCCTTTTTTAAATCTTCAACGTACAGTTTTACGTTGCGACTAGGCTCTAACTCTAGACTCTCAGTACTATATACATGGAGTGTTGGATACGATTCTTTCCAAGAACTAATAATACGTTTTGCCATAGAGCGTTTATTCTTAGAGCCACCAAGTAAATATAAAAATTCTTTTACTGGAGTTACTTTTGTTTTAGTAAATCCTAGCGTTGCCCAATGGAGAATATGAGCGCCTTTTATTTTTAAATCTTCTTTTGTAATAACTAAATCAAATTGTTTCATATAAGGCTCATATGAAGCATTTGTGTAATACTCCGGATTCATAACAAAGATATTATATGTTGCCCAAGGGACATGGGTGTAAATAGGAATCTCTAAATGAATATTTATATCTTGGGCGACAGGATGCTCTAATGGGTCTGCAAATCTCACTGTGGCATAACCAGAAAGACTACGTTTTAACAACTCAGCGTCATGCTCTAAACCAAAATGGTTTGATTTATTGTAAATAATAGTAACGCTAAAAAGACGCTGGGAATTGCTAAACATCTATATTTGTTTAAAATAGGTGTTTAAGCAATGATAAGAGATTTAGGATTTATTTCATGGAAAGACCCAAATGCTTGGATGGAAAAAATGAAAGGTGAGCGATGGGATACACTTGTTAAAAAAGAAAATACTAGATTTTTAAAAATGCTTGAAAAAGTTGCATCAAAAGATGAAATTTTAGAGAAAAATGATGCTTTTATGAAAGCAACAAAAGATATAATATTTTCTTATAAACAAATTATATTAAAACAAACAAGTGAACTTGAATGGTTTTATGAAAATGATGTATCTAAGAGCTATATTGTAAGTGATGTTTTTATTTATAAAAATCTTGTATACCATATACGTGATATAGGGCATGGCGCTGAGAAGAATAGATTAGAATGTTTAGAAGGTCATAAAGTATTATGGCATATTGATAATGTTGGGTCAAATGTATTTGTAAAAGATGATATATGTTATTATTTGAGTGTTGAAAATAAATTGTGGTCTAATAAACTTATGAGTGTAAATTATAAAACTGGGAGTGATAAACAAGTTTTATATGAAGAAAGTGATAAAAGATTTTTTTTAACTCTAAAGATAGGCGACAATGATTGTTTATTTTTAATTCGTGAAAATTCTGGATTACAAAATTTATTTGTGGTTGAAAAAAGCTCTATAGTATATAAGAATACAGTGCTACAATACTATTTTCCTATAGGATACTGTGAATCAAAGATTTGTTATTTGTACTCTGATGGTACTACATGGAAAGCTTCCGGTTTTACTTGTAAAAAGAAATTTAATAATGAAATATTATATTTTTCATTATATAATGAAATAATAATATTAATTGAAGATGGATTAAATGTTATATATAACCTTAATTTTAAGAAGATTACAAGTTTCTATGGTGACTTAATATATAATAAGCATGCTGAAAATCATTTTGATAAATTTTATATTGATATTACTGGTGCTGGCATTCATTCTTATAATAAAAAACTAATTAAGAATGAGTGCTTTGGATATTATGGTAAAGTAAAGAGTTATAAATGTGGTAATGTGCCTATTGTGTTTGTTGAGCCTTATTGTAAACTCAATGCTATATTACTTGTTGCATATGGTGGGTATGGTCTACCAACAAATATGAATACTTCTAGATGGAAACCATATATTGATAATGGATGGGGTATAGGATTTGTATGTGTACGAGGCAGTGGTGATGTGAATAAAGAATGGGCTTCGGCAGCAAGAACTTACAATAAAAATCTTGCATTCATTGATTTTGAAAATTCTATAAAATTCTTACAAAAGAAATATAAAATTTCTCCAAAACATACTTGTATTTATGGAAGATCTGCTGGAGGATATTTAGTTGGTTCTCTAGTATCAAGAAATCCTAAAGGCGACTTATTTAAAATGGCATATACGGAAGTGCCTTATGTAGATGTATTGCGAACAACTACAAATCCTAAGTTACCATTAACTGCTTTAGAATATGACGAATTTGGTAACCCTTCCAATGGTATTTATGAATTTAGAACTATTATGGAATATAGCCCTGTAGATTCTCTTGATTTTAATATCCCTCCGGATATTTTTGTTTTGATACGTACATCTGAAAATGATAGTCAAGTATTTGCCTATGAGTCATTCAAATGGTTAAATGTTTTACGAGGTAAGGAGGTAAATGATGAGAAGAAACTTTTATTTTTGAGTGAGAATTCTGGACATTTTATTACTGGTAATAATATGTATGAGAATTTTTCTCAGGATTTTTTTTTGTTAAATTCATTTAGAGAAAAATGAGCAGTAAGAAGCAACAATTGTTAGATGGTCTGAAAGGCGGCGGCTTACTACAAAGTGGCGGGCAGTCTGCTTTAACTCTTGATGCTACTACTGTTATTAGCGGTATTACTTTTGATACTAATGTGATGCCAGTTTTTCCTAATTCAGGAAATTTAACAAGTTTACAGGCTATTTCTGATAGCATAAATTTTGTATATAATACTGGAAATACTACTCTTAATTTAGCAAATAATATTACTAAAGCATTTGGTTATAAAGGCACCCAAACGTCTCCAGCAAATGCTTCTCAATTTTGGAATGTATTAAGAAGTTATACTACTGCAACACCAACTGTTGTTAATGCTGTAGCAATTAATCGTTCTTATAAGAACGCAACACAGCTTCAAGGTATTGGGTATGGCAGTGGTTTACCATTATACATTGCGGATCAGATTGCTGGGGGTCTTGCGACAAGTTTAACTGGTTATTATAATTCTTTGCAAACTGATATTGCTATTACTACTGCTATTGCATCTAGTCCAAATTATGGCACAGCTGCTGCTACTTCTGCGGCTGCTGCTGCTACTTCTGCGGCTGCCGCTGCTAGTTCTGCCACTGATGCTAATACCTCTAAAGTTGCTGCTGCTAGTTCTGCCACTGATGCTAATACCTCTAAAAATGCTGCTGCTAGTTCTGCCACTGATGCTAATACCTCTAAAGTTGCTGCTGCTAGTTCTGCCACTGATGCTAATACCTCTAAAAATGCTGCTGCTAGTTCTGCCACTGATGCTAATACCTCTAAAGTTGCTGCTGCTAGTTCTGCCACTGATGCTAATACCTCTAAAAATGCTGCTGCTAGTTCTGCCACTG
>Ga0214919_10000185_pt1 | contig 107108 bp, 98 predicted proteins | sample LL1503_MetaG_FD_177994 | JGI IMG/M metagenome (GOLD analysis project Ga0214919, IMG submission 177994) | Freshwater microbial communities from Lake Lanier, Atlanta, Georgia, United States - LL-1503 | ecosystem: Environmental > Aquatic > Freshwater > Lake | place: USA: Georgia | collected...
CCCTGTTGATGCTTTATCTCCATATGTCTCTGGTGAACAAGTCACAGTTAAAGCAAACACCGGAATACTTGTAAAAACAAATTATATTTTTGGTGGTTGGAATACTCTTGCAAATGGCTTAGGAACAAGTTATACTGTCGGTGGCACATTTAATATCAATGACAATAAAACACTTTATGCAATTTGGGTTCTTGTTCCAACTTTCACGGTAACTTACGTTGGCAACAACGAAAGTGAAGGCGGAAATGCTCCCGTTGATACTTCATCTCCATATGTCTCTGGTTCACCATTTACAGTTATAGGAAACACAGGAAATCTTGTAAAAACGGGTTTTGATTTTGATGATTGGAATACTGCTGCAGATGGTTTAGGAATAACTTATATTTCCGGTGAGGAATATGAAATTACTGAAGATTTAATACTTTATGCAACTTGGACTCTAACAACTTACACGGTAACTTACGATGGCAACGAACATAATGATGGAGATGCTCCCGTTGATGATTCATCTCCATATGTCTCTGGTTCAACATTTATAGTTCTAGAAAATACGGGAGGTCTTGTAAAAACGGGTTTTGATTTTGATGGTTGGAATACTGCTCCAGATGGTTCAGGAATAACATATACTTACGGTGAAGGATATCAAATTACTGAAAATTTAATACTTTATGCATATTGGAGTCCTGTGGTAAGATACGCAGTAACTTACAGTGGCAACGGACATACGGGTGGAACTGTTCCCGTTGATTTTAAATCTCCATATATTCCTGATTTAACAGTTACAGTTCTAGCAAACACCGGAATACTTGTAAAAACGGGTTTTGTTTTTGGTGGTTGGAATACTCTTGCAAATGGCTCAGGAACAACTTATAGTGTTACTTCTCCCGGTAACACATTTACAATTAGTGACGGTGATGTAACGCTTTATGCAAAATGGAGTTACACGGTAACTTACAGTGGCAACGGAAATACAGGCGGAACTGCTCCTCCCGTTGATTCTAAATCTCCATATACCCCTGGTTCAACAGTCACAGTCATAGCAAAACCGGCAAATCTTGTAAAAACGGGTTTTGTTTTTGGTGGTTGGAATATTGCACCTGATGGTTCAGGAATAAATTACAGTGATACTTCTCCAGGTAACACATTTACAATTCGTGGACATGTGACGCTTTATGCGAAATGGACTTCTGTAGTAACTTACAAGGTAACTTACAATGGCAACAAAAATACGGGTGGAACTGCTCCTGTTGATTCTAATTCATATGCATCTGGTTCAACAGTTACAGTTCTACCAAAACCGGCAGCTCTTGTAAGAAAAAATTATACTTTTTCTGGTTGGAATACTCTTGCAAATGGCTTAGGAACAAATCGTGCTGTTAGTGGCACATTTAATATTAGTGGCAATGTAACGCTTTATGCGAAATGGACTTATACGGTAAATTATAATGGCAACGGAAATACGGGTGGAGCGGTTCCTAAAGACACTAAATCTCCATATGTATCTGGTTCAACAGTTACAGTTCTAGCAAAACCGGCAGCTCTTGTAAAATCAGGTTTTGTTTTTAATAGTTGGAATACTCTTGCAAATGGCTTAGGAACAAAATATATTCCCGGTAAAAAATATATAGTTAATGGTAATTTGATACTTTATGCAATATGGACTCAAAGGTAACACATTTAGAATTAGTGGCACTGTAAAACTTTATGCACCTTTTTTTTAAATAAATACACTATTTCAATAATAAATATATTATTGAAATAATATAGAGATAATTCACATTAAACATGTATACAAGTAGCAAATAGTGCATACCAGTACAGATTAGATAACAAATTTCAAATGACAAAAGCATCAAAAGCAATCGGAATTGATTTGGGAACCACGTATTCGTGCGTGGGCGTTTGGCAGAATGAGCGCGTGGAGATTATTGCAAATGACCAGGGAAATAGAACAACGCCGTCATACGTTGCATTTACGGATAGTGAGCGTCTCATTGGAGATGCTGCAAAAAATCAGGTATCCATGAATCCAGAAAATACTATTTTTGACGCAAAGCGTCTCATCGGTAGAAAAATTGACGACGCAAGTATTCAGAGTGATATGAAGCATTGGTCATTCAAGGTGGTTGCCAAGGACGGCGGGAAGCCGCATGTTCAGGTGGAATTCAAGGGAGAACAAAAGACATTTTCTCCGGAGGAAGTGTCTGCAATGATTTTAGTAAAGATGAAGGAAATTGCGGAGAGTTATTTGGGCTCGCCGGTTACGGAAGCTGTGATTACAGTTCCGGCTTATTTTAATGATGGGCAGCGCCAAGCCACAAAGGATGCGGGTGCAATTGCGGGGCTAAATGTGTTGCGCATTATCAATGAGCCAACTGCGGCGGCAATTGCGTACGGGCTTGATAAAAAGGGAAAGGGCGAGAGTAATATTTTGATTTTTGATTTGGGTGGAGGAACGTTTGATGTTTCGCTTTTGACAATCGATGACGGTATTTTTGAGGTAAAGGCGACTGCAGGAGACACACATTTGGGTGGTGAGGATTTTGATAATCGGCTTGTGAATTGGTGTGTTCAGGAATTTAAGCGCAAGACCAAGAAGGACCCGACCGGCAATAACCGGGCTTTGCGTCGGTTGCGAACTGCGTGCGAACGCGCCAAGCGAACCCTTTCAGCGTCTGCAGAAACAACAATTGAGGTGGATTCACTTTTTGAGGGGACTGATTTTATGACCAAGATTACGCGAGCCAAATTTGAAGAGTTGTGCATGGATTTGTTTCGTTCCACTATTGACCCCGTTGACCGTGTTCTCAGAGATTCTAAAATGTCAAAGAGCAGCATTGACGAAATTGTGCTGGTTGGAGGGTCGACGCGCATTCCGAAAGTGTGCAATTTGCTAACCGAGTATTTTAATGGAAAAGAGCTTAATCGTTCGATTAATCCAGATGAAGCAGTGGCATATGGTGCGGCAGTTCAGGCGGCGATTTTGACGGGGGACCAATCGAAAATCACGCAGGATATTTTGTTGCTCGATGTTGCGCCGCTGTCTTTGGGAATTGAGACTGCTGGTGGTGTCATGACAAAACTTATTGAGCGGAATTCCACGATTCCGTGCAAAAAGAGTCAATCATTTTCGACCTATGCGGATAATCAGCCGGGAGTTTTAATTCAAGTGTTTGAGGGTGAGCGCCAGCTTACCAAGGACAACAATATTCTTGGCAAATTTCAACTGGATGGCATTCCTCCGGCGCCGCGCGGAACTCCGCAGATTGAGGTGACATTTGATTTGGATGCGAATGGTGTGCTGAATGTGAATGCGGTTGATAAAGCCGGCGGAAAGTCTAATAAAATCACAATTACGAATGATAAAGGACGGTTGTCAAAGGATGACATTGAGCGCATGGTTTCTGAAGCGGAAAAATATAAGGATGAAGATGCAAAGCACAAACAAAAAATTGATGCGCGAAATGGGTTTGAAAATTACGTTTATTCGGTAAAGAGTTCCGCTTCTGAACCTGGTATGCAAGAGAAGTTGTCCGAGTCGGACCGCAGCGCAATTGAGGACGCTTGCAAGGCATCGCTTGAATGGATGGAATCTGCGGGACACAATGAAACAGAAGCAGCTGAATATGAAGCGCAACAAAAAAAACTAGAGGGAATTGTTAGTCCGATTATTTCAAAGCTGTATGCTTCTGGAGAAGGAATGCCTGGCGACATGCCTGAACAGCAACAACAACAACAGCAGCCGTCGTCGTCGTCAAAATCTGGACCCAATATCGAGGAAGTAGATTAACAACAGCTGCAAAATGCTTCTCTAAAATTGCAAGGTGCAGACCCCTTCATTTTATAGAGACACAACATGCACATTAAAACTGGAAATACAACTATTAATGATAATCCAAAATAACCCAAAATGACTATCACTCTTTCATTGTAAGGAGATGATGCGTCGTCATCAGTTGGCGGCGTTTTAGTTGAATTGGTGGAAACTGTGATAATGTCAGTTATATTAACATTGGTTTCCACAGATAAAATAAATGTAAACAATATTGACAATGATAATAACATTGTTTTTCTTAATATATTACGATTTTTCATGTGGTTTCGTTTTTTTGATTCCTGTTTATTTGTTTTCACGTGGTTTAAAAATATTAAAATGCAACATTTATTTTCAATTTTTATTTATTACAAAAATATAAATTGAAAAGTTTTCAATTACTTTTTAAATATTCAGTGTTCAAAGCAGCAACAAATTATAACATGGAAACCGTGGGAAAATCATCTAAATCAGGAGTAGGCAAGTCGTCGGGAATAAAGAGAATGAACAAAAAGGAGGCATCCGAGTGGTTTCAGAATCTATCACTTGCCGAGCAATTATTATTGAAACAAAAAGCAAACTCCTCATCCTCATCCGAAGAGAGAAAAACAAAAACAAAAACAAAAACAGAAATGCACGAGCGAGAGCGTGAACTGATACTCAAACGACAATCCGAACACGAAGCCCGCATGAAAGCCCAGTTGCAATCTAAAGCGGAAATTACGCAACAAATACAAAAGTGTCAAGAAATGCACCGCCGACTGATTCCGTTACAGATGAGGCTGAATCAGATGAAGTTGCATGAATCCCACAACACTTATCACCGGTACACACAATCTTCCCATTTCTATTTCAAACTTGGCAACTTGGAAGCCAAGGTTTCAAATGAATTGCGGTTGATACAAAATGAAGAAAGAGCCCTGTTTGACATGCACCATAGACACCACTGCATCAAAAATTCAATCAAAGACATTGTTGCAAAAATAACCGCGCTTCCCAATCCCCACACAAGAAGAATTCAAGCAAAAAAATGTGTGGACAACATCTACAACTTGATGACAGTGTAAATTCTAATTTGCACTTGAGACATTGTTGGCGGCGTGTGTGTAGTACACTACCATTTATTTTTTTTCACACTGATTTTGGGTCCCGCTCCTTTTTTGTTGAGGTTCTTCGGGTCATATGACTCTTCTTCGTCATCAGAATTCAAATCCTTGCTCATCTCCCAGAATTCTTTACTACCGAGTTTGAACGGTCCATGTTGCTGCGCCTTGTACCAGAAAATTTGGTCCTGTAGCTTATTCGACTTGGCATTTTTATTTATCACCAAACACTCGAAATTTTCAGTGCACTGGTCCATCACTTGACAGAACGACTCAAATGTCGGAAACATTCCCGTGTAATTTTCATAGATTCGTTTTCGATTACCTAAATCCGGCTCTCGCAGGATAAATACATAATCAATATTTGTTCTAAGAAGTGGAGGAATTCCTAAAGGATATTGCATTGTGATAACCAGCATAATCTTCCAGTGACGCCCGTTGAGAAAGAGGAGACGCATCATGGTGTCCCGTGTCCATTTGTTATCGAACAAGCAATCATCGAGGATGACGAATGTTCGAGGGTCTATTGTGCTTCTTTTATAAGATTCCATTTCCTTTTTAACTTGTTTCAGCACTGCTTTTTGTCGTTTCAAAATATTTTCTATGATTGCACTGTTGTATGCGTCATGAATGAAGAGTTTCGGCACGTGTTCTCCGAAAAAACCGTTGCCTGCTTCTGTTCCTGAAATTACTGTTCCGATTGGAATATCTTGGTGGTAATACATCAGGTCTTTCACGAGGAAACTTTTACCTGTGTCACGTCGACCAATGAGGACGATAACTGGACCTTTATTTTCGTCCGGTCTAAAACTAATAGACCGCATGTCAAATTTTCCTAGTTCTAAATTCATATTTTAATACTTTAATAATTTAATACTTATTACTATATCCTATATATCCTGTAAAAGTAAAAAAATGCACATGTTGAACTAATTTTAATTTAGTATAATAAATGTAATAAATGTAATAAATGTATAAGTATAAGTTTAAATAGTCGTATTTTTCTATTTATAGAAAGTAATATTTTAATTATTCATTTATTTACCGTTATGTCTATTCCTCCTGTGATTCCCATTGTTGATGCTAATGCAACAACAACAACCACAACAACCACAACCGCAAGTGTAGTGGACGATGAATTTAAATTTAAATTATTTTACCAAAAGCCAAAAAATGACAATGTTCTTAAAGATTTAGAAATGTCTCATATGGGATTGAAAAAATGTCAAAATTATATTCCGATTTATTCAAAATTCTTCTCTCTCAATGACACAAACTATAATTCTATCAACCTTAACCAGAAACACAGCGCTAAAACAATATCTTCTGCCGCTTCTGCTGCTGTTCATGTTTCATCTGATGATGATTGTGCCACATCAATATCAAAAAATTGTGGCAATGCAATTATTTTTCCGAATCCTAATCCAAAACAGTGTAAAAATAATGGTGATGATGACGCAGGTGTGTTTACTCCTGTATTTTTCAAATTCTCTCCACTACTTGACCCGGTTAAATATTTAGCTGGAAATTATAATTTCAAGGCGACTGCTAATGTGGATGGGATTGATGAGGTAGGTGGAGCCCGCTCATCGTATTATTTGGATTCTTTATTAAGCTTGCCATCCATTCATTCAACTCCGTTTGCATTTGATTCAGCAATTTCTGTAAATGTTGAAGAAGGAAAAAAGTATAACCATTATAAAATATTAGATACCAATAATTCAGCATATGTCGACGGATTTTTTTCTTATTTATCGAGCCAGTTATTAAACACTAACGGATTTATTCATGGTATTGATTTTTACGGCGCATACTTGGCAATTCAAGACGAATTTACAATCAACATTATCGATGATTATGAATACTTGATGAAGAATGATTTTTTTAAAGAAAAAAATGGAACTCTTTTTAAATTTGATGAAACCATATTTGAAGGTTGTAGTGACGACGATGACGATGATGACGATGATGACGACGACGACTGTGATGAAAATGGTAAACGTAATAGAAAGAAAAAACAAACTAGAAATCGCATTCGCAATCCTAAACTAAAGTTGAATGTCAATGAAGATAAAAATATAGACATTCAATTTGATGATTTCGAAATCAATGCTTTCGAAAGTAACAATGTTAATAATGATGATGTTGGAAATAGTGCAAGTGGTAAACTAGAGTTGACCGAATTGACCGAATTGACCGATTCAAATATTTTCAACCCTGAAAATAATGATAATGGTAGTTGCATTATTAATAATAAATCATTAAATTCCTCATCATCTTCCGTTTCATGTTCTTCTAGGTCTTCTCATACGACAACACAATCAAATGATACAATTAATGATGAAAATGATGATGAACTCTTTAGCGATGACGATAATGCAGGCGGCAGTAAAAGCAGAAATAATAGTAGTAATAGTAACAGTAACAGTAGTTATAGTGGCGGTGGTAGCAGTGGCAGTGATAAAAGCGGCGACACAGAATCGACGTTTGAAACAGTTGATGATGATGATGACAATGACGACGACGATGAAGAAGAAGTATTGAATGCGGTTATTTATAAATTTCCTGTTGAAGTTATTATGCTTGAGCGTTGCACAAAAACGCTCGATTACTTAATGGTAAAAGACATTCTCTCAGATGAAGAATGGGAAGCCGCATTAATGCAAATTGTCATAACACTTGCAACATATCAAAAAATATTTTCATTCACGCACAATGACTTGCACACAAATAATGTCATGTTTATTGACACAGAAAAAGAATACATTTATTATTTTTTCAACAAGAAATATTACAAGGTTCCGACGTTTGGTAGAATTTTTAAAATCATTGATTTTGGTCGGTCAATTTACAAATTTAATTCAAAATTCATTTGCAGCGATAGTTTTCATAAGAGCGGAGATGCTGCCACTCAATATAATTGTGAACCCTATTTTAATGATAAAAAACCATGCATTTATCCAAATTATAGTTTTGACTTATGCAGACTGGGTTGCTCACTCTTTGATTTTTTTATTGAAAATATGGAAGATGTCGCGCGTGAATGTAAAAAAAGTCGTCTGGTATCCCTTATTGTCGATTGGGTAACAGACGATAACGGACGTAATATTTTATACAAGAAGGACGGAGTTGACAGATACCCAGATTTTAAATTATATAAAATGATTGCGCGAACGGTTCATAATAAAGTCCCGTCACAGCAACTCAAACATCGCGTATTCACTCAATACGAAGTCACGCAAAAAAATATTAAAAATGTATCAAAAACAGAAATTATTAACATTGATAAATTCCCTGTGTATATTTAATTAATTACAAGTTCAAATTATAAGTCTACACACAATGTTGTTTTGACAATTTTAGTGTATAAAATTGTAAATGCAAATGCAAATATGAAATCAATATAAATGAATTGAAAATATTTTTGAAACATGATGTAAACAAACATAAATACAAATAACTTGAAAATTGTGGAAGTTGGATACAAAGTTCCTTCTTCCTCCTCTTCCTCTTCCTCCTCATCTTCTTCTTTCTCTTCATCCGCCTTTGATTCCTCTTCTTCTTCCTTCAACTTGCCGCCGCTATTTCTCAATTCTTCTCTCATAGAGCGCTTCAAATTATTAAGAATTTGTTCATACGGTGAAAACATCACATATACTCCTTTTTTTTGACACCAATATCCGACATGTTCGTTGGTGTCAACATCATACAAATAAGGAATTCCTTTTTCAACGTCAGATTTAACATATAAAGGAATTCCGTTAAACTCCATTCTTGTACTGGCATTGTTGTCTTGTTGACTCATTTTGTTTTCTTAATATGGCTCGTAGTAATTGATTGGATTGTTGTATAAATGTATTGACCATTATTATAATTTCAATTTTTTGAATAATATATTTAATCAACTAAATATTAAATATATAATAATAATAATAACAGCAAAAAATATTATCAATTTTGTTTATAATATGGTCTTATTATTTTTAATGGATTTAACGTCTAGTTTATTATTCAAAAGTGTGTTTAACATCGGAAGTTGGGTTGTCTACAAATCATTCGACGGAATAAGTTACGTATATAAACGAGCACGTTCCAATGAAAAAATATGTGATAAATATGAATATAACCTAGATGAATTAAATTCAACCCCTTATGTTATTATTACAGAAGAAGAATATGATGCACTTGTAAATAATTGTAAACCAAAATATACAAAAAGAAATGTTTCTTCACTCACTAAAAAAATAATTGCAAGTAACCAATCTTGGAAGTGTGGAACATGTTCTGAAATTATGGACTATACATATGAAATAGACCACCATATTCCACTTTTCAAAGGCGGGAGCAACGATATAAGTAACTTAATCGCACTTTGTAGAAACTGTCATGGTAAAAAAACAATTTTAGAAAATGTAAATTAAAGGATAATTTAGATAATTTATAATATGATTATATACATATAAAATAAAATGGTTCACATCAAAGGTAGAAGTTTATGCAGAGGTAAATGTCCTCTCCCTGTTTTCCAATACAATATTGATAATGCAAACACAAGTCAAGTGCCAAGATATGTAAGAAACTCAATTATTATCACTACATCCAGATTTCAAGGTGGAGGACGTTTTCAGTTTGCAAATAATACACTTAATGCTTACGGAAAATGGGCAGGTTGTCCTGGCGGGTCAGGTCCAGGTTACTCGTCAACCAATCAGTATGTTCCTTATCAAAATTGTAGCGTAGGTCCGGCAATCGCAGGTCCACAAACACTTTGTTTTTCAAGATGTTGATAGATAATGTCGTATAAATATTTTGTATTTAGGAAAATAAATCACGCTCGTTTGAAAAGTAAAAAGAAAATATTAAATTATAATTTTTTCTTTTTATATTATATAACAAACAAATATACAATGGGTCATAAAAAAGGTGCCAACGGCGCGTACCAGATCTCCGGACATTCTTATTCTGTCGTTAGGGGGTCAAGGCCTCAAGTAATGCACGGAACCGCCTATAAAACTGTGGGCGGATTAACGAAAAGCAGTCTCATGTACAACAAATACGGCAGGATTGTTTCAAGGCGCAAACACGCCACCGCAAAACGCGAAAATCGTCTTAAGAAGGCTGGGTGGGTTCCAATCGGAAAAGGAAAATTCGGTTCTGTTTTTATCGGAGACAAATCTAAATCTAGCAAAAAATCTAGCAAGGGGCGCACTCGTCGTGGTTCATCACGTAAATCTCGCCGGTCTCATTAAATAAATAAAAAATAAATAAATTATAAAAACATTATATTTTTATATAATTATATAGTATATTTTTATATAATTATATAGTATACATAATAATATAAAAATATAAAATGGGATATACGAGAGATAAAAAAACGGGTCTTTATAATATTAAAGGAAACACGTATGAGAAAATACGCGGTTCAAGAACTCAAGTTTCAAATGGAACTGCGTATATGACAACCGGCGAATTGACAAAAGATAAACTGTTGTATAGTAAAAACGGTTACATTGTCAGCAAAAAAAAACATTTTACGGCAAAGAAGGAAATGCGTCTTGAAAAATATGGCTATTTTACGAAGAAGGGTAAATTCGGCTCGGTAAAAAGGTCCAAGAGGAACAGAAAAACAAAAAGAAAAATGTTTTAAAAGCATTTCATTTCATTTATTTGTTTTTTGTGAGAAAACACATAAATATTCCATGTTTTTACACTGTAAAAAATATAAATTGAAAAATCAAATTATATTCAAATACTTATCAGGTTACAACAACAAGGAACACAAGAATACAATGACGACCACAGCTTATACTCGCATCACATCTTCAAGACAGGCTAATGAGTACATTGGAGAGGTTTGTTCGTTCATCAGCAAGGGTGTGAATGAGTATGGTCGCATCGTATATGTGACGCCAACATCAATTCGCATTGAGCGCATGCAACAAACCGCCGACGGAGACTTCATCCTGCATCCCAACCAAAAGAATTCCGTTACCAATAATGTCATTACATTTACGCGCAAAATCACAATCGCATCCGAATCCATCGCCGCCACTGCCGCCACTGCCGCCACTGCCGCCACCACCGAATCATCACTTCTGCGCGGAGGAATCAAAAGGAGGTATCCCAATGCTGAATCAACCGAGTGGTTATGGTAATGCCAATGATGCCAATGCTGCAATACTAAATGATAAAAAAAAACCCATAAAAAATACAAAAAATACAAAAACATAAAACAATAAAACTTTTTTTTATTTTTTAAGTTCGACATTAAAGGGAAACCAAACCAAAATTACTCAGATTCTAAAACAAATTGGCTAAGAACAAAATTAATTCCATAGTATGTACATGAAAATAGAATACTTATAAATAAAAGTCCAGATAAATTATGATTTCCATCTTTATTAAAAATACTTGGAAGATACATTAGCAAATATTTTCGCATAACAGGCAACTGAAATGTGAAATAGAGTATGGCTAATAAAATCGGCACTTGAAGCGTTTCATATACTACATCAATCGACTCTCCACGATTTGTTGAACGCTCATGATGCTCTAAAAATGACTGCGTATTTTCGTGGTGTTCTCGTATATAATCATGAGGCGCTTTGGGAACATAGTTGGGCATTGTCTGTTCATCTGACACCACACTTTCCGTATTTCTTGGAACATCTCTAATAGGAAGAGCAGTCATTCCGGATGCTGTCGCGCGCTGTAAACCGGTTACAAATTCGTTTACATTCATATCAGGTGTTGCTTGCGACTGTTGCTGCTGCTGGTGCTGGAGTGGTTGCTGCGAAACAACCATCGGAGAATAAGTTTGGTGCGGTATTTCAGGCTTTAAAGCATTTTGAACTATTCCGCCACCGCCCCCGCCTCCCCCGGCAATTCCTGGCAAATCGTCTATACTTGTTGTATCGTTCATAATATTATTTATTTCCTCTAAATATAAATAATAAAAATATACTATATCATATTACGCAATCCATTACTTAATTCTACCGTTTTTTTATCAGAATTGCATTTTTGGGTGGAAACTTTATAATCGTAACATTCGCTCCCATATTTATAAACACTCCCGCTCGTTAAATCCTTCATTGGCGGTGACTCAAAATGAATGCAGGCGCCATCTTTGCACGCTTTTCTAAACAATGCCGCTAAACCAAGACCCAAGATAATCGATATAATATATTTACTGTTTTCTTTATGTATCCACTCTTTGAAATTAATCATTCTCAAATATTTTTTTACTATATTTATTACTATATATTACTATATATTAATGATATTAATAATATTAATAAAAAAATTAATATTATTATTGATATATATATATATCATTCTCGTATTTAAAAAAATATATAAAAAGTAGATGAAATACATATCAATCAAGTTATTTATTTTAAGTTTTCTAATCGGTATGCTGTTTATTCATTTGTCTTCTCCAAGTGAACGGAGCATTGTCGTATATCCAACCACTGATAACAAAGACATATTTCAATACAAAGACATGGCATACAATTGTTTTTCCATCAATCCGAATGTTATAAAGTGTCCCTATTTAGACAATACTGTAACAGTTATTCCTCCACAAGTATAGTCATTGTATAATTTATTTATAAACTGCAAATTCTTTTATTTTGTCTATATAATGCTACTAGATTGGTTTCGCTGCATATAGGCGGTTGATATTTATTTTTAAGAAAATATGGCGTGTCGCCGCTACCCGTAAACCTGCACGCGCTTGCCGCTTCATTTCCAAATGCACTTCTTAGCGAATTCGCATTCGTGGTGATGGTGTTTAATTTGAGCTTTTCAATTCGCGTGCTACTGTCAACTGCACCTTGAACTGAATACTGGTAATTACTGGGTTTAAATATAACAATAGATGCACCCGAAGATGAATTGCCGCCACACGCATGTGGATTTACTCTTGGTTTGTAAATATTATTCGTCTGATAAACCTGGGACCCATTTGCGCTAGATGTTGCCCATATATGCTGCTCGTCAGGACCCAAGTATGTGACTCCAGGTGTTCTATTAATGGATGCATTCTGCTGGTACGTTTTGCACCTGGATTTCAAATAGCCGTATGTGTCTGAATAATATGCTCTGCTAACAAGACTGGGTGCGCTTTTAATAATATTATTTTGCGGAGTGCAGCAAATGTATCTTGTATTATAAATACCGGTATTTATTTCATAGTCACCGTTGTCAATAACACCTTTATTTTCAATAGGTTTTATAACTGTTCCTGATGCATATTTCGGAGTTGCATTAAAATGTTCGCTAATTGTGTATGAATTTCCAGGTTGCTCCACACACTTGCAAGATGCATCTCCGACATATGAGACCGCTCCAGGTCGGTCCATTAATAATCCGACGGTTGCATTGCGCCGACCAGATGACCCAATTGGTTGTAAAGGTCCTGATGGTGCGCTACTGCTACCTGTTACATTAACTGAAGTAGGAACTAGTTGTCGCCTCCAATGTTTTATGGGTCGAGCTTTGAATTCAGGACCTTCAAAATCATGCTGGTGTATATTTGACGGAACGCCGTTGGTGTTTGGGCGGTGTAACCCAGGAACAATGCTGTTTGCTGTTGCTACTTTGAAAGCATAATGCGGCACTCTGGTTGTTATCAGTGAGTTTGATGTCCTAAAGTTTAATGGTAGATTTTGTCTTGGAGTATTCGGAATTCCTGTCATTATAATTATTATAAGTATCTAATTTATATAAATATAATATTATATTTTACCTATAAAATTATATTTGCATTATTATTCATTTTATATTTTTATATTTTTATATTTTTAATTTAAAATTAAAAATTAAAAATTAAAAATTGAAATTGAAAACTTTGAAGTTAAATTAAACAAGAATAATTAAAACCAATCCAATACAATCTCTGCCTAGTGGAAATGACAACACATATTCAAGAACAAACCCAACAAACCCAACCAATAAAAGTTGATGGACGTTATTTTTACAATTCGAAAGATTTGCAAGTTTTCAAACCAGAATTTTATTACGGCTGCACCGCAAAACCAAGAAATATTATTATAAAAAAGGGTATTCCGAATTGGGAATACATTTATGCAACATATGAAAAGTCTTTGAAAAAATGGAATCCAAGCACGGCAACATGCAAGAAAGCCCAGCTCCTTATTTCAAAACAATGGGTGGATGAGAATTACTTCAAATCATCTTCATCATCATCAACCATTGAAAAAAAGAAAACAATTGTCATCATTAAAAAATCAACTTTACAACAAATACAAACACAAACACAACCGACAACTCCTCCGCCATTACAGCGCGACTCAGAAGCATCGGCTACTTATGAAGAAAGTGAAGAAGAAGTATTAGAAGAAGAAGGAGTAAAACAAGAAGTAGAAAATGCTCCACCGGTATTACATTTGGATGATGGTGAAAAATTTCATGACGCAGATGGAACTGTTATTGAAATTGAAACGCGAGGCGAAAGGCATGAAGATAAGATTTACTTCAAAGTCAAAGATGTAAGTGTTGGATTTGGAATGCCGAATTTGAATGATACATTGATTGATAAAGATCGCGGTTATACGCGTGGTACTGATTATAAAATAATGTTTAATCGCTTATCATCGGTCAATGACCGATGTTGCACGATTAAAAAATGCTTGTTTCTAACATATGAAGGGTTGTTACGTGTTTTATTCGTGTCTCGAAATAAGAATGCAACCCTTTTCAGAAGATGGGCTACAAACAAGCTCTTTACGATTCAAATGGGCACAAGGGAGCAAAAAGTGAAACTGGGTGCTGAAATTTTGAATACTTCTCCGCGCACATTAAAGGCGGTATTGGATAAACATGCTGCCAACTTTCCATCAATTTATTTAATGTCGCTTGGAAAAGTGCGCGACTTGCGCGAAACATTTGGAATCCCCGCCGATAAACCAGACGATTTAACCGTATACAAGTTTGGTTTCACTGAAGATTTATCTCGTCGTGTCATTGAACTTGAAAAACAATATTCAAAATTGCAAGGCGTTACAATGACGCTGGGAACATTTTATTTCGTCGACCCCAAATACACATCAGAAGCTGAAAATAAAGTACGCGAATTATGCGGCGCATTTGAAGTCCGGATTAATAAAACAGTTCAAGGGTTTAATGAACTCGTTGTGCTTGACGACAAGCAATTTACAATTGTGAAAGATTTATACAGCAAATATGGTGAACATTTTGCGGGTGCAACACTCGCACTTCAAAAAGAAATTGCCATACTGAAGGATGCATTGAAGGAACGTGATATGATAATTCGGTTCAAAGATGAACTGCATGAAAAAGAAGTTCAGTTTTATAAAAAAGATGGTGAATTAAAAGACACAGTAATTGAAAACTGGAAATTGAAACACCAACTAGCAACAATGACAAACAACGCAGAAACTAAATAACTAAATAAGTATCATAAGTATTACAATATTTAATAAAACATATAAATAGATAACAATAGATAAAATAAAATAAAATGACATTTATTGCTTTAATTACTGGTATAACAGGACAAGATGGTAGTTACTTGGCCGAACTTTTGCTTGAAAAAAACTATATTGTTTATGGCATTATACGTCGTCATAGCAGCATTCACACTGAAAGAATCGACCATCTTTTTTCAAAAGTAAAACTGATTTACGGAGATATGACAGACCAGACCAGTTTACAAAACGTATTCAATACAATTATTACTGAACAAGGTCGCGAATTTGAAAGACTAGAAGTATATAATCTTGCAGCTCAAAGTCATGTAAAGGTGAGTTTTGAAGTTCCAGAATATACCGGTCAAGTTGACGCATTGGGAACATTGCGTTTATTAGAAACAATTATTAAAACGGGTCTTAAAGATAAAATACGATTTTACCAAGCATCAACTAGTGAATTATTTGGTAAAGTTTTAGAAACGCCTCAATGTGAAATGACTCCATTCAATCCACAAAGTCCATATGCAATAGCCAAGTTGTATGGTTATTGGATTGTTAAAAACTATCGTGAAAGTTATGGAATGTATGCTTGCAACGGTATTCTTTTTAATCACACTAGTTCACGACGAGGAGAAACATTTGTGTGTCGTAAGATTACGCTTGCCGTTGCAGCCATTATTGCAGATAAGCAGGAACACATGTCTTTAGGTAATTTAAATAGTAAACGCGATTTGGGACACGCCAAAGATTATGTCTATGGAATGTGGCTAATGCTACAAGCGGAAAAACCGATTGATTATGTGCTAAGTACCGGTACCACATTTAGCATTCGCGAAATCATTCAAATGTCATTTGATGTGTTTGGAAAAAAGGTAGAATGGTCTGGCGAAGGATTAAACGAAGTGGGTAGCATTGATGGAAAGGTGGTGGTGTGTGTTAATCCGACATATTTTAGACCAGCCGAAGTTGAACTTCTTTTGGGGAATAGCGAGAAAGCATACAATGAATTGGGTTGGTTTCCGAAGTATTCCACTGCCGAAACACTTCGCGAAATGGTTCTTAGTGATTATAAAAAATATAATATTTAGAAATCATTAAATAATTTGAAAATTATATTTTTTATAAATCTGATGTTTATTTCTTTTTTAATTCCATATTCTCTCGAATTGTCTTTGAATAAAGTTCTTTTAACTTATGTAATTGACTTTGAAGCGACTCATTCTCATGTTGCAAAGCGTGGATTTGTTGTTGTTGTGATTGAATTCGTTGAAAAATTTCAGGATTTGTTTCTGAAATTTTATCATATTGTTTTTTTTTGAGTTCTTGTTGATTCCGATGTTGTTCAACTGCATTTTTTTTTATTTCCTCTTTCTTTTTCAATAATATTTTAGTTTCTTTAATGACGTCCGGTTTCATTTCGGGTTCTCCGGGTGGATAGTCAATTAAAACATTGTCAAGATTTATAAAAAACTCGGCAACATCTGCATCCTTTATAAAATCGCCAACCGTTTTTTTAGATACCCGCATAACGTCACTGAAAGGGTCATTCAGCAAGGTGCGTTTGTCAAATGTATTATGCCGGTGTGAAAAAACCAGGATTGTTTTCATCGGGTCCAGCTGAACGAATGGAACCGTGTACCCCTTTAGAAATTCACGTTCTTCTGCCAAACATGCATCATTATTGTATTTATGTTCGCGTAATAATTCTTTTCGAAAAGCAAATGTTCCGGCAGTTGCATGGTTTGGACCATAGGGGCCAAATTGTATCATTTGGTCTGTGTCTTTAAAATAAATATACATTTCACTGCTTCCTGCACACAATGCTTCCGGATTTTTTACAAGCATTTCCACAGCATGAGACACGCGTTCTGGTGGGTAATAGTCATCATCATCCATATAAACGATAATTGAACCATGCGCTTTTTGATGCATAATATTGCGTTTTTTTCCCAAGGGCATTTTTTCATCGTATTTAAAATACTTTACAAGCGGGTGGTCCTTTACAATGTCTTCGATTTTGTCTGTGCCGTCATCCACGATAATCCATTCCATTTTGTCTTTGGGATAGGTTTGTCCATCGAAACATTTGATTATTGTTGGGAAAAATGGTCTTCTGTTAAAAGTGGGCGTACAAACACTTATAAATGGTGTTGTTGTTGTTGAAGAAGTCATTGATTAATATCGGTTAATATTAATATATTAAACGGACGTCTCTTTAGATGAGTTGAATGCAAACATATTAAATAAAAACATGGCAACGGCTACTAACACATAGACCGGCTCATAGGCAGTCAAGTATTGGAATGCATTCATTACCATTCCAATGCTAAATAACAAAATGAGTATATTTTTTTTACTTTTAAATATCTCAAAAACAACCTTGGTATTTTTTGTTGGGTCTGGGTATTCTTTATTTTGGGTAAACGGAATCCACAAAAACACTATTAATGCTTGAAGTATAAACCCAAAAAAATTGAATAATGGCGGTATCCATGATATTAAAAACAGTCCAAGCGTCCATGCAAATCCGCTCATCAAAAATCCGCTATTATAAAATTGAAATGCATATGTCATAAAAAATCCAATGAATCCGCCATATAATACGAGAATGTAGACTAATAATACTCCAAAAAGCATAATGATATTTTCAAGAATTCCATATGTATCATATTGATTTTGTCCTGTTAAATTACCCATTTTGATGCAAAGCATTTTAATGAATGCTCGAAATGTTGCATACGTATTCTTCATAGAAAGAGAGAGCCAAAAAGCAAACGGCGTATATTCAACAAACGCATCAGGGTCTCGCAACTCATTTTTTATAACTCGGCATGTTTTGGAACATTTTTCATCATCATTCGAGTCACAATATAAATTATACGGAAATCCATAAGAATAAATTGGGTCTCCTTCAACACCAAATTCTTGAGTTCCATCTGGAGTACAATAAGGGTATCGGTTAATATCAGAAGGCAAATAATTTGTCAAATCTTGTCTTGACATTCGTACTAAACATAAAAATGATGCACCCACATATCCAACAATGCAAATTTTTATAAATAAGTAGAATAAACTTTTAAAAAATGCGGCATACGTTGTAATGGATGGGTTTGTTACTGGATTTCCTGATGCGTCGACTGTGTTTCCGGATGCGTCGACCGTGGGGTTTCCGGATGTGTCGACCGTGGGGTTTCCTGATGCATCTGTAGAAGAAGAAGAAAACATGCTACTCATACTGCCGAATACTCCACCCGATGTAGAGTTCCCAGATGCGTCGGTTGTAGGATTTCCGGATGCATCTGATGAAGAAGAAAACATGCTGCTCACACTGTCGAACATTCCTCCTGATGCATCGGTTACAGGGTTTCCTGATGCATCGGTTGAAGAAGAAAATGGAGATGAAAGACTAAATGCTTCTTTATTTGATGAAAATAATGCGCTAATTGGAGCGGCTCCGTTTAAAAATGATTTCATTATTCTATTTATTTCAATGAATTATTATAAAAATTATTATTATTAATATATAATTATATATAATTATAAAATAATAATAATAATTAATTACTTATTACTAAAGGGAATATAGAGTTCATCCTTTAACTTCTCAATTTCAATATATATTTTTTCCATTTATTTATTTTAATTCAACTATATAATTTATATTATATAATAGTATATATAATATATATATAATATAAGGAAGTGGCACAACAACAACAACTGAATGAGTGAAAGTAAAGAACAACGGGCTCTAGAAATTTTAAAGAAATCTCAAAAAGAAATAGAAGCAAAACAAGGCGAAAAATTGGTAAGTAATCCAACCATTAAAGAAATAGTTTCGATTGTTGAACAATTTCTAGTAAAGAAAAAACTAATTTGTTATGGAGGAACTGCGATAAACAACATTCTTCCAAAAAAAGACCAATTTTATGATATGACTCGAGAGATTCCTGATTATGATTTCTTCTCTCCAAATTCATTAGATGATGCAAAAGAACTTGCCGATATATTTTACAGTAAAGGATTTAGTGATGTTGAAGCAAAGTCAGGAATGCACACGGGAACATATAAAGTATTTGTAAATTTTATTGGTGTTGCAGATATAACATTTATAGAGCCGGAACTATTTAAGAGTTTAAAGCGTGAAACAATTGAGAAAAATGGAATATTATATGCGCCCGTTAACTTTTTAAGAATGTCCATGTATTTAGAACTCTCTCGTCCAGACGGCGATGTGTCTCGGTGGGAGAAAGTTTACAGTCGATTAATGCGTTTCAATAAAAATTACCAATTGAAAGGCGAAAACTGTTTAAAAAATGCAAAAGAGTCGTCATTATCTCCAAATAAAAAAGAAATAGAAATATTTGATTTGATACGAGATGAAGCAATTTCTGAAAAACTCGTATTTTTTGGAGGATATGCGTGTTCATTATTTTCAGAGCATTTGAAAAAAACGGAACGACCTGTTTTATATTCAAGCATGCCGTCATTTGATTTATTGTCTGAACATGCAGAAAAATCTGCCAGTAAAATCAAAAAGGTTTTGGATAAGACGGGAGATTTCAAAAGCGTCATTATAGAAAAGCGAGAAGAATTCGGAGAACATGTTTCTTCTCATTATGAATTAATGGTCGATGGTAGAACTGTTGCGTTTATATATGAGCCGTCTCCCGGTGCATGTCATAATTACAATGTGGTTAAAATAAATGGAAAAGATGTACACATTGCAACAACAGACACCATTCTCAGTTTTTATTTGCTATTTCTTTATATCGATAGACCTTATTATGATAGAGACCGCCTCCTTTGCATGAGTCAATATATATATGATTTACAGTATGATAAATTGACCAAAAATGAAGGTATATTTAAACGATTTTCAAAGCCGTGCATCGGTAAGCAGGTTACCCTAAAAGACATTAAAGACGCAAAGGCTCACATGTTTGAAAAATTGAAAAATAAAAAGGGCACGCGCGAATATGAAGAATGGTTTTTAAATTATAATCCGATTGAAAAGCATAAACATAAAGCATTCAAAGGCAGAGCTGCAATAAACTTCAACGAAAAATTAAAGAGCATTGATAAACACTCGCCATCTTATTCAAAACGCAAAAATACTCCTGTCGCGGCCAGGAGTCCCAGGACTTTGACAACAGCAAGCCCAAGCCCAAGCTCATCTAGTAGACGTTTTACGCATTCAAAACGGCTGCATACAACACCAAATAAAAATAAAAAAAATGTTAAAACAGCGAGTCACAAAACTCACAAAAATTACAAGGTGCGACGAAACCATTGATAATCGATTATGACAATATAAATGCACAACTAAATCTACACATAAGAATGAACTTTTTAATTATTTCAACTATTTTGCCCTTCATCCATTTTACGTTTTGTTTGCACATTGTAACAACTTCTACACAGAGGCATGTAAATGTCATTACCTATCAAAACTTGCTCTGTGTCGCACGTGCTTCTGAGTGTAAACGGTGCAAGTGTTCCATCTTTACACATGCTGCACAGCGCGTGTAATTTAGTCATCTTATCGCACATGGGAATCAAGTCCAGAAGGTTTCCGATTTTATCTCGTTTAAAGTCTCCATCTAAACCGCAGATGTATACTTTTTTTCTTTCTTCTTCAACCATTTTGATTGCGAAAGGTACAATGTCGCTAAAAAATTGTCCCTCATTTATCAGAATAACATCACTGTTTTCAATTTCATCCTTGTGAGTTTTCATAATTTCTTCCATGGAAAATCCCAGTATGCATGGAATCATTTCTTTGTCATGTGTCGATAACATGGTTCCAGAGTATCGAACATCTGCTTCATAATTTATTACGCAAATTTGCGATTTACAGAATGAATACTGCCTGTAAATCTTCAATAAAGCTGATGTTTTCCCAGACCACATCGGTCCTAATATAATTTCTAAATATCCAGCTGTCTTTGACTGTGATGGCATTCCTGATGGTGGTGGTGGTGGTGCAAACGTAGGCGGCGTCGTTATGTCTTCCATCAACTATTATGACATATAACTTCAATTTATTTATAATAAATAAAACGTAAAAAACATAATAAACATTTAAATTAATAACAACTAATAATAAAAACAACCCAATAATTACCTTTTTTAATTAATTTAATTATTTATATCTTATATTATGATTTGTAGCACGACATGCGCATGCGCAGATATACATGGTTCTACTCCATGGGTTGAAAAATATAGACCCACACATTTTGACGATATTGTGCTAGATGATATAAATAAAAAAATACTGGTATCAATTATTGAAAATAATTATTTTCCAAATTTATTATTGTATGGTCCTCCGGGAACCGGAAAAACAACCACTATTATAAATCTCGTAAATGCATACCAAGAAAAATATCATCAAAAAAATAAGGGATTAATGATTCACCTAAATGCTTCTGATGAAAGAGGAATTGACATTATTCGAAACCAAATAAATGGATTTGTTACATCAAAATCAATGTTTGGAGAAGGGATGAAATTTGTAATTTTGGATGAAGTGGATTACATGACAAAGAATGCACAAACGGCACTAAGATATTTATTGAACAATTATAATAACCTTGTAAATGTTCGATTTTGTTTGATTTGCAATTATATTAGCAGGATAGATGAAGCCCTGCAAACCGAGTTTGTGCGAATGCGGTTCAACCAACTTCCTGAATCAAATATTCTTTGCTTTTTGAAAAAAATTAATATTGCCGAAGAATTAAATGTTGATGAAAATATTTTAGTATCTATTCAGCGCCATTTCAATTCCGACATTCGAAGCATGATAAACTATATGCAAGCAAATCAACATCTTATTCACAACTGTCACGTAATTACAAATGCGGTATGGGAAAGCATCACCCAGCTATTTAAATCGCGTGAAAAATCATCTATAATTATTGAAAAACTAAACGAAATAAGTTTATACTATAACATTGAGCGTAAAAATATAATAAAAAATTATTTAAACTACATTATACGACAACATCCGCATTATATAAATTCGACTTTTTTAAATTTTATTGAAAATGTTGTACACATACAAGACTGCAAAACCGAATACTTGCTTCAATACTTTGTTCTCAAAATAAAGACACTAATAGAGAAAGATGAGTAAGTAGAATAAAGTTTTGCTTTTTCTTCTTAATTTTTGTTATAGATTCAATCTTTGTTCAAATTCTATCATCATCAGCATCTGGTGTAGTAAAGGTCTTCTTGTTCTTCTAAACACTAAGTCTGTTCTAAAAGTGCACTGCTTGCACTGTGGTCCATTCAAATTTTGCCACTTGTTCCAACCAATTTCTTTCAATGGGTCAGATAATACTAGCACTTGTCTATTTTGTTGTCCATCATTTTCTGCCCAATTGGGCGGCCTTTCTGAAGGGGGTCTTATACTTTCAATTTTATGAACAACAACTTTTATTCCATGAAAATAAAATGCAAAGTATTCTCCTCTTTGGGCCGTATTATGTTCGCTGTCATCCCACAACCATTCAAAATTATCCATTGTTGCGCGTTGAAGCTGTTCATTATAATCAATGAAGCTTTTACTTTTTACTCTTCTACTAATAGGTGCAATTAACAAATGTCTGCAAGAATCCGAATCCATTTTGTTTACGTTTTATTTATACAACAACATAAATTTTTAATTTTTTCAATTTTTATTTAACAAAAACATAGAGAATATATAATCTAATTCTATTTAAATACGAAATAAACTAATAAATAAATTATAATAAAGAGTAATCGTAATATTTTATTATAAAAATAAAATACATAAAATAAAATATATACAAAACTAATGAACTTGAGTTCAAATTCACAAATGTCCACATTTACAAGCAGTGAAAATAAAGGATTACTATGGAGCGTTTTGCATGGTGGTGGGAAGTTCAATGGTGTACCTGATGCATCGCTTAAAAAAGTTCAAGTCATGTTTGAAACAACTCTAAACGAAATGAATGAATCTTTTGAAAAAACGAATCAATCCATTGATTTGAATGTAATGAATAAAGAAGCCGTGTATTCAATTTGTAAAAAATTAGACAACTTGATGGCCGAGGAGAGTAAAAAAATAACAACAGACCAAAAAAAACAGCAACAAATTCCCCAACTTGAAACAGTATATAGGGCGGAAGATATTCAAAAAGAACGACAGTCTGCATTCAACATGGAGCTCAAAAAAAAAGAAGAAGAAATGTCATCAATCATAAAATTAAGAAAACCTGATGAAATTAAATTTTCGGACGATGTTTATGATAAACCAATAGGAAATGATATGGAGAGGTTGCTGGCAGAAACGCTAGCATCACGAGAACGCGAACTAGAGCAGCTTAATAATTCAACGGGTAAAGAAGATAAGAATGTGGCAGAAAAATGGATAAATCCAAATTCGAATTCAAATGCAGACTCTACAACAGCAAGAGCAACAGCAACGGATGGAAAAAAAAAAGTGAGTTTCAATAATATTCAAACTGAACACGAGCCAACAGCAACAGAAGTAGAAGAAAAAGAAGTAGAAGAAAAAGAAATAGAAGCAACATTAGAATTAAATGCTCTTATGACTAAATTCAAAAAAATAAACACAAATGAAAATACAAGTAAACCGAGTATTCAAAATAGTCAACAAATGTCGGAAGATATTGCATTTATTAAGAAAAGTATGATTGAGCTCACAGAAAAAATAAACAAACTGATGAATGTTTAGTAATGTTACAAGGTACAAGGTACAAGGTAACAAAAGAATGAATCAAGTTTCAACCAACGATAATGATGGCTGAACCTGCAATGATCCAGCCGCCGCTGCCAACGACGACGGTTGTTTTGCCGCCTTTACTTTATTTTTGGGAGCAAGAGATTTCAACGTGGACTGTCTTTTTTCGCATCGTTTAAGAGTGAATTTTTTTACAGAAGCGGGACAATGTACCAGGCACGGAATTGATTTAACTGTTCCTGTCGACTTGTCATAAACTACTTCTTTTGTTTTAACCAATTTTTTCTGGTCTATACTAGAAGTCAGAAAGTCATAAAGAGCAACTTTATCTTTACCGCATAAAACATGCTCGGTTGCATACACTTCTACAAATGCGCTCATCTTTTTCATTTTCATTGATTTATCCAATTTTACCCACTGGTCTTCTTTATTTTGTGTTCGTTCTTTTTCTAAAAAATCATCAATATTTAAATTATGTTTTGTGACTTGTTTTGGACTTGTTTTTTTCAACAACATGGATTTATATTTAATATTTCTTAATTCAACACAATCGCATTCCTCGCCAACAACATTATCTGCTGCATTATCCGCATTATTATCTGTATTACCGTCATTTTTTTTGGAATTAGATTCCATCATTGTTATTGTTGAGGCAGCAGCATCAACATCTGCGCAACTTTCAGAACTTTCAGAAGTCATCATAGAATCTGGATTGCTTGGATTGATTTATTTGTTAACCTTAATATATTTATAAAATAGAGTTTAAATCTATTTTATAAATACTATTTTAGAATCAATTCAAGGGGAACCGAAGGTGGTTCCCCTTTGACCCCTCCTCTATTCCTTTGTAGACACATCTGTGACATCATAGTTTCCCTCTCTGTCCCTCCTTTCATCAAGAGGGGTTTTAGTTAAAAAAATGCAGCGGAGATGAAGAAGGTGCTAAACTACCAACACACATTGAATAAGAAAGGCGGGAGACAAAATATGCCAAGAAATAAGTAAAACATCCCATAAACAACCCCAACAATAAACCAAAGCTAAACTTCTTGGTTAAAAGACTATACAATGAGAAGAGTGTTACAAAAACAAACGTAACATAGAAGAAAATGGAAAATCCATAGTAATACAAACAATATTCACGAGACAGAGGACCAAATAGCGAATTGAACAAATTCATTTTATTTATATATTTATCGTTATATACTTATGAAAATATAATATTTTTTTACTTATTTATTTATTTATACTAAATAAATAAATAAATAATTTATAATACTATAATATCAATTGTTGTTATAATTATTTTTGACGCATGGAATCCAAAAAAAATATAAATATAAATGGTAAAAAAAATATATGTGGATTATTGTTAACAAATGAAACTGCTATTGAAACTGCCATTGAAACTGAAACAAGTAGTAACGCACTAAATTATCACAGGAAACGCGCCGCATGTGAAAACTGGAATTTGCCTGACAATTATTTTACACACTCGCATCAATTTAACATTATATCAAAATTGTATATGAATTTGGATAATGATGTTATTGAAAATCGAGAAATATATATAAAAGAAATAACTAAAAAATTATCGGGATATAAAAGACAAGACACTGATAAAGACATTTATTCAAAAAATACATTTATTTCTCTCGAAGAACTAATAGAAAAACTATTATGTTCCAAGTTGAAATGTTTCTACTGTAAATCCGCATGCGAACTTATTTATGAAAATGTTCTTTCTAAACGCCAATGGACGTTGGATAGAATTGAAAATGACGCCGGACACAATGCCGACAATGTTGTTATTTGTTGTCTAGAATGCAACTTGAAAAGAGGAATAATGGACAGTGGTCGTTTCAAATATGGAAAACAACTAAAATTTAAAAAAGTGGGATAATTAAAATAAAAATTGATATATATTGTAATCTATTACTAGAATACACACAGTATACAGTATATAAAAAAGGTATAAAATGCGTTATGCAATAGCTGAAAAAAAAAGCAATGATAATGAAGAGTGGTTTGAGTTGTGGATTTCATGGTGGAGTTGGTTGTTGTAATAAAGGAGAAAAGGATTGTGCGCCTATACCCTAATTTATAGGTTCTCTTAAATAATTTACTATTATTTATTTTTTCAATTAAATTAAATTATTTAAATTGAAAAAAAGGATATAAACCAAACGCATAAAATTAACTAGTAAACAAGTTAAATCAACTAATAAATAATTTACACTACAAATTCAACCCAATTATAAAAAATGAGTGCCTGTATGAGCATTTGTGAAACTGCAACATCATCATCAACACAATTTGCTGGAGGTGTTATTGAAAATAATAGCGGCGTCGGAAACGGCGGCATATATATCACCCAAAATAATTTATTACTGACAAATTTATTAAAATTTTATGAACAGGGAAATAATTTGGATACAATGCTTAAAATAATTAATGGTCATTCAAAAATATCTCTCCGAATTATTGATTGGTTTGCAACAAATTATGCTAAAAAGTTTTATACAGTTTATACAATCCAAAATACGCCAAGAAGATTTAAAGTGTATGTGGATTACAAGTTGAAATTAAAAGCATACTCTAAAAAGCGATTTGACCCGTTTTGCCGTTGGGATAGAATTACAATTCCGTATAAAAATGGCACATTTATACAAACAACAATAGGACAGTTGAATTTTTTTAAATGGGCAATTGAAAATGATGTTGTTCATTACATTGAAGAAAATTATCAAACGATTGAAAATGACATGAATTCAAGAAATAGCACATCTAAACATTCGCGCTCATCATTGTCTTCGACATCAACCGCGTCTGAAGATTGTGAGTGTGAAGACATGCATTCAACAACAACTGAACCAAATTCAAAAGCTGATAAAAATAAAACTCGCAAAAAACGCGAAGAGTTATCAATATCTGCCACAAAAAGTATTAAAAAGGAAAAGGTAGAAATTGTCGTCAGTTTTGAATGAGAATTTAAACCATGCTTTACTTTTTTTTTAAAATATCAGGATAAATTCAATTTAATTTATATAAAATTGAATTTATATTCAAAATGGTTAACCTACCAAAAAAAGAAACAAAGGTAAATACTCCAAATGATTTCTGTAAAAGCTGTTAAAGGAATAAATGGTGCCATTATAAAGAAATTGCCAAAAAATATAAGAACAAAACTTAAAAATATTAATAAAGCTGGAATATGCGACGTATGTCCCACAAAACGCGTAAGTCAGAATTCAAGAATATTGCTTCCTTATTACATCATTCAAAAATCTGGGTTAACGCTCGACCAACTAAAAACGTACACCAGCGGTGTTGTTATTGAACTTCCATTTCGTGAATATGAACGCATTAGAATCAACAGCATCAACAGCAACAACGATGAACTTGATGCGTACATAATCAATAATATAGGGGGAGAAACAAGCAATCATGTCGCCGCAATTGTAACTATACCGAAAGAGGATGGTTATTCGGGGTCATCTGTTCAGCGTGAAGACCTGATAAGACTAAAAAATGAAATAGTTGTAAGAGGATGGGAACCTGTTGCATATAATCCAGAAAAAACTATCAAGGGTAAAAAAAATAAAGGTAATGCGAATTGGTCGGGTCATTATTATTATAACATATCAGGTGGGTCGCAGCAAAGTTTAAAAAGCCACCCAGATAAAGAACCACAAATATTCACAACACACAAGGGCTTCATGACCACTGAAAAAATCATTACGGATGTTATGGCTTCATTAGTGTGGCAGATGCTTCACACTTTTGACATTGAAAAGTGTATTCCCATAGAAGATGCATTGAAATACAAACAAATTCTAGAAGACTACTTGAAGAACACTACATATTTGGGAAAGTCATGTTACGAATCAATGAAAAAGCTTGAAAATATCCGTGATGGAAAGCTTATAAGCCCAATCACACAAAAGGAAATATCTATAAACGCGTTTGATAAAGAAACTGTTGATGGTGGTAAAGATGAAATTGTAGATATAAGCCACGATGATGCGGTAAATAAAAATAATATAAGATTTTGTCCAGAAAATAATGTCATGTTGTCAGACTATTTTCCTGGAAATTTATTTTGGGATACTCATCTCGGGAATATGCAACAGCAATCCTTCACGGTAAAAGAATATTGGGCAGAAATGGAAAAAAGAAATATGAAACGAATTTTATGGCTGGCATCAATGGTAGAAGAAGGTACAGGCGCCGCCGCCGCAACTGTTTCAACATAATATACAATCATATAATTATATAATCATATAATCAAATCAATCAAATCAAACCAAATCAATCTCTTCCATTATACATTCATGATTTGTTATATTTTTTATAATACAGTCTCGAAATAAATCTTTTCTCAGTTCAAAACCAACTCCGATGCGCCCCAATTTTTGTGCTGCAATTGCGCTAGTAAAACTTCCGGCAAATATATCCAAAACAATGTCACCGCGGTAACTATAGTAATAAGTGCTCATTGTCGGTATATCCATTGGAAATGGTGCAGTATGTCCCAGTTTGTTTTCTTTTTTATTATTTATTTTTATTACAGGTGACAACTTGTGAATATCTCGTCGCCAATCTTGCACTAATTCCTTTGGTATTATATTTTCAGCTTGTCGAAACGGATTTTGCGTCATGATGGTTTTCAGAGAGAAACGTTTCCCGCGGTCAGATTCACTTTTTTCACAAGTCGGATTTTTACACTCCCAAGAGCGAAGCCCTTTAAACGTGTAGCTGTTGCTCTTTACGATTAAACTGCCACAGTCATTGCACGGATATTTAATGTCCTTCTCCAACCTGTGTTTGTGAAAGATGAGAATGTGTTCATAGCAGTTGCATGAATACTGAAAGAATGGATACGGTTTATTGCCGTTTTTATGCCTGGAACTCTGCACTTCACCTTTATCCCAAATAATGTCATCCACAAATGTAAATCCGCATTCTTCAAACATGACTATGAAATATGCCGGAAGCGGAATTTTCCTATTGCCGAATGCATTTATTTTATCCATTTTATCATTGTCAACCACGTCGCTAACATTGAAGACGAAAACGCGATGATTATCCAAAACCCGATAACATTCAGTAATTATTTCGCGCATGTCGTCTAGGTACGCTTTCAGGTTTGCCCAAATGGAATACTCGCGCGCATTGTAATAGGGCGGCGAAGTCACAATGTGTCCCACTGACTCATTGGGAAGACGTTTCAACCCTTGCAAACACCCACCCCAAACCACCTTTATTTTTTCAGGGTTTGATGTTATGTCGTGAAAAAGTCGATAGTCTGTGAAATTTGTTTCCATATTCCATTGTTTTTTTATAACTTCACGATAAGCGTCTACAAAATTGTAGACGTTTCTTTCTCTATTTTCCTTGTTGTCTTCCTTTTCGTCATTGTAACCATATTTACGCGTCAAATCTTCAAGCAACTCTTTTGACAGCATTTCATTCAAAATGTCAATATTGTCTTGAACCAGGTTTGACAGGTCGGTTGGCAATTTTGCCGATACAATTTCATTTTTTGGTTTAGATTTTATTTTAATTTTTGTTTTTTTTTGTTTCGGGTTTATTTCTTCTTCGTCTTTTTCTATATTCATTCACAAGACAACTAGTAACTATTATAAAATTATACATTTATTTCAATTTTATAATAATGTATAATAAAAAGAAAATCAGGGGAACCAAGGTTCCCCTCCGACCCCTCCTTTTGTTTGAAATATAAAGGAAAGGTTTTCTGATTTGTTTATAATGAAAGGATGTAAAAGGATGAGGGAGTGTGAGGGAACCTGGATTCCCTCAATTAAATTGAAAAACTATACATGTCAGATTTAAGCGGGCGGCTGGCAAAAGAAAGCGCAGGGTTTTGTGGTGTCGGAACTGGGATGGTTTGAGGCTTAAACATCAAATCGGCAGGTTTCAACAAGAATGCGCTCTTGCTAGGACCGGCTTGAAACCAATCATTGTATACATTCAAGTTGCCATCGCGCGAAAGCTGAAATGACATTGCCATCGCTTGACACCCAGCTAAAGACGGTGGCATTGGGTCATAATTATTTACCGACATTGAATCGTCTGGTATAACAATTGTCATGTACTGTTTATTAAATGTTGTTAGTTCTGTAATGTCTGGACTGTTCAACACATCAAATACTTTTAATATTCTCAAAAATGCATTGCTTGTAAGATTCGTAACTTCATACATTTTTTCAGCACCCGGCTGATAAAGAAGCGGGATGGCTTCTACAACAATTATCACTTTACCTGCGAATTTAGTCATCGGTTCAGCAGAAATATTTTTCCCGCCAAATTCGTGATTATATTCCGGCATTAACCTATCTTTTAAATTTGAACTTATTGATTCAGCCATACTGTTCAGCACATCAACATCATTTGTTTTTAATCTAAAAAGCAACAGTAGAGGATCACTCGGATTCGGACACACGGTCGAATTTGTACTAAATGCGTTTGTTGCAATGGTGCTCATCGCTTCATCAAATGGAACAGAGTTGTATGTTTCCTTAATGCACTTGTCATCACTCAAAGACGTGGAAATGATTGGTTGACCTTTGTACCCATAAACTTCAAAATCTAAACACCTGCATCCCATTTTTATTGCATTTTGAAGAGCACAAGTACTTACATAATCATTTGAAAAATTTCCAGTTGAACAACAATTATAAGCAGTTTTTACGTAGTAGTCTCTTAATAAAAATTGTGAAGACGGGTCTGATGAAGCGGTTGTTATCCAATTTGAATTTAATGCTGGTGCCTTTTTCTTATTCAAACGTGCGCAACTTTTTGGAAGTAGTGTGTATTTATAATAAATATAATATGCCATGCACCCCATTATAAAAAAAATTAATGTGCAACCAATCACATGTATCAACATGGTATTGGGAACTTGTGAAACCATACTTTTTAAAAGTAATATTTTACTTTCTAATTTATTTTTCACATCTTCAAAATTATTTTCAGACATACTATATTTTATTAATTTAATATATTCTAAATCTTATATTTTGTATATATAATTAAATTATGATGCAATAGTTAATTACTTATAAATTACTTATAAATTAATAATTAAGGTAAATGAATTTAATTAATAATCAATTTATAAGTAATTTATATATAAATTGTTTTTAATTATTTAGAATCAATATTCTTATATATATAGTTTATATTATTAATACAACACATAACACATACAACGAAACTATGGCAGGAGGTTTGTTAAATTTGGTCGCGTATGGAAATCAAAATATTATATTGAATTCAAATCCTAAAAAAACATTTTTTAAATCAACATATGCAAAATATACAAATTTTGGGTTACAAAAGTTTAGAATTGATTTTGATGGTCAAAGAAATTTGAGAATGAGCGAAGATTCTAAATTTACATTTTACATTCCGAGGTATGCAGAATTACTGATGGACACATACCTTGTTGTAACACTTCCAAATATTTGGAGTCCCGTTTTACCTCCCGCAACTTGCAATGAATCGTGGACGCCGTATGAATTCAAATGGATTGATAATTTGGGAACACAAATGATTAAAGATATTACAATATCGGTTGGGGGGCAAACGCTTCAAAAAATTACAGGCGGTTATTTGCTTGCACTTGTTCAGCGCAATTTCAACGGAACAGAACGTGACCTTTATAATCGAATGACTGGAAATATACCAGAATTAAATAACCCTGCATATTATTCCGCAAATAATGGAAAATACCCAAATGCATTTTACAATTATACAAACAATCCAGCAGGAGTTGAGCCATCCATACGATTTAGAAAACTTTACATTCCCATAAATGCCTGGTTTTCAATGAGCAGCAAAATGGCATTCCCCTTGGTTGCATTGCAGTACAACACGCTTCAAATTGATATTACACTTCGTCCGGTAAGAGACCTCTTCGTAATTCGCGATGTTTCAAATGTAAACACGGGTGAGGAGACACTGCCATCTTACTTTCCTGAATACACAACGCCAAACTATATTCAACCCAATTTTAACGACAACTTGCAACAGTTTCATCGATTTATACAACCACCTCCCAACGTTGAACTTGATTATGGTAACTCAACTCGAAGCGACTGGAATGCAGATATTCATCTCATGTCAACATACTGTTTTCTCTCTTCAGATGAAGCTAAACAATTCGCATCCATGCCTCAACAATACCTCATCAAGTCTGTTTACGAGTGGAATTATGAAAATGTTACAGGAAGTCGGCGTGTATGGCTGCAAAGTACGCTTGGAATGGTTAGCAGCTGGCTGTTTTATTTTCAAAGAAGTGACGCGTATTTGCGAAATGAATGGAGCAATTATTCAAATTGGCCTTATAGTTATAAACCGGTCCCGTTGATTCCCGCTCCAAACGAATTAATCCCATGCTCTTGGACTCCACCGCCTTGCGACGACCCATCACTCGTTGGATGCTACGGTCCCGGATGGAACCCCACACAAAATGAACCCACTGGATTTTTTATGACGCAGTCATTTAGCGTCGAAAACCAAAAGGACATCTTGTTAAATTTGGGAATTTTATTGGACGGAAAATACAGAGAGAACATTCTAGATGCAGGCGTCTATAATTATCTCGAAAAATACACAAGCAGTCGCGGTTCTGCTCCCGACGGGCTTTATTGTTACAATTTTTGCCTAAATACTGAGCCTACAGAATTTCAGCCATCGGGTGCGATTAATGCGAGCAAATTTTCGACGATTGAGCTTGAATTTACTACATTTTATCCGCCATTGGACCCCAGTGCAAATTTTTTGACAATTTGTGACCCGGAAACCGGTGTTCCGATTGGTGTGAATAAGCCAACATGGAGAATTTACGATTATAATTATAACCTGACGATTTTTGAGGAGAGATTCAACATGCTTACATTTGTGGGAGGAAATTGTGGACTCATGTATGCAAGGTAAAAATTAAATAATAATATTTGTATAAAAATATAAATGTGTTTTATTGCTGAATATTAATACTTATTAGATTATAAATATTAATTTACATATTCATATACATTCATATACATTCAACCATTTCAATTCATGGGGGCAAATAATTCAACATTCAAAATAAATTACGAAGATGTGCAAATGGCATGTAAACATTCTTACAATAGTAACAAGACTGATGACAACGACAACAATAACAATAAGTATGCGATAATAAATACACTTGACCTTGTCTACCAGACATGTTTAATTCCAAATACAATTCCAATAGCCGAAGAAGAAGAAATTGTGAATGAAATAATAACAAATTCAAAAAAAACAAAAATAATAATTTATGGATTAAATTCGAATGATGAAAAAGTGTATTCGAAATATGAACAACTTGTTAAACTGGGGATAAAACATGTCTACATTTACAATGGAGGAATGTTTGAATGGCTACTACTTCAAGATGTGTATGGTCGCGAGTTATTTCCAACAACTTCGAGAGAATTAGACATATTAAAATATAAACCTCGAAAAATTCTTGACATTTTATTTATCAAAATATAAAAAGGATGCAGGTCCAAATTTTATCAAGTTTTTTTGGTCTTCGCGACATATTTTATATGTCGGCCGGATTCCATATTCTGCCATAGATGCAGCATCGTGTGCACAGTCATCCGCATCATCTGCACATGAAACTTTGGGCTGACTGCCATCAATATAAGTTTTCAAACGGTGCATTACTCCAACTGTTCTTGAAGCGCGCAAGCTGTTAATAAAATGGTAAATGTCTGAACTGTATTCATATGCATCTGTATCCACATCTGCATTTAAAATGAGCGTTGGAATTGTTGTCTTCGAAGGAATTGAGTTCAACCATTCATCATGATATTTGTTACACTCTTCCAAGTAATCAAAACTAATATTTTCTCCCGGCCTGTTTCTTTTCTGAATTCTCTTCATGCACACTTCTGTGCTTGCTTTGAAATATATGATGCATGATGGCTCAACTTCTTTTGCGAACTCATCAAACCATCTTGTGTAAATATTATACTCATCTTGTTCAATTTTCCCAGCATCATAAAGCATTTTTGCAAACACGTGTGCGTCTGTCAAAAGACAGCGCTCTGTAACAATTAGTTTTACTTTCGGAGTTCTTAACGCTTGCCTTATTTTTTTCAGCCTGGTGATGTATGCCATCATTTGAAACCTGAATGCAAATCGTTTAACATCTTTATACAAGTTTGTCAAAATGGGAACACCGTTCTCATCCTTAATTTGTTCCCACTCACATGTTGGTTCGTCGACAAATATTATAGAATCATCTACTGCTGTTTTCTTTTTTTTTAACGACATTATATATTCTTGCAATTTCGCCTTGCCTGTTGTTTTTCCCGAGCCAATGTTTCCATCAATTGAAACTATTAAGCAATCCGATGTTGCTGTCAATGACGATGATTTTGTTGTGCATGCGGACAATGAAGCAGAAGCGCCCATTTTTTAACAGATATAGTGTATAATGTTATAATTTATTTATATTTATAACATTATTCAATTTTTATTAAAATAAAAGTCTGATAAATAAAAAATTGATTATAATAAACATCTAAAAAGAAACAGTTATATAAGTTTAACCACTATACCTGAGTCATTGAACATATAATAATGAAACAAGTAGAACCATTAATAAAAAAATCAAAATCAACCCAAACCACTATCACAATATTAGATGTTGATAAAATGATGAATATCGCATCAATCACACATTCAGATGGATATGTCGAACCTAACGATGAAGACGAGGACGAGGACGATAACGATGACTACAGTAGTGGTCATGCAATGGAAATAGAAGAACCAACTTTATCAGATGATGATATGGGGTTGTTACACGAAGAGGCATTATTTTTAATTGACGAATTTATTAAATCCAATCCTCTTTTATTCAGCAATCCTGATTTTGAAACCATTGTGTATGACTACGTGCAATCCATCTTGCATTTTTCTATCAAAAATGATGAGTGCCACGATGACAATGCCTTCAACGGTGACGACTTTAGTGAAGACGAAGATGAAACACTTATATCGTGTCAAATTGATGAATTAATAAATGTAGCAATGCACGACTATTTCAAATTTATCCGCCCTCATCGTTCATACAAGTATTCATTTATAAGAAAGTCTCCCAACTTGGAAAAAATGAAAAAAAAAATAGAATTCTTAGAGTCGCTTTATCAGCCAGAGCAAAAAACAGAAGAGTGGTATTCACACCGCCACGGACTAATTACAGCAAGTTCAGTCTGGAAAGCGTTTGGTTCGCCGTCGGTTCAAAATCAGCTCATATACGAAAAATGCATGCCATTTGACCCGACAAAATACAGTCGCGTAAATACAGAATCATCTTTACATTGGGGTCAAAAATATGAAGTGCTTTCAAAACAGCTATATGAAGAATTAAACGGCACAAAAGTTCAAGAATTCGGGTGCATTCGACATCCAAACTCAAACTATTACTTTATTGGAGCTTCGCCTGATGGAATAAATGTGTGTCCATCATCACCGCTTTACGGTCGAATGGTTGAAATAAAGAATGTTGTGTCTAGAGAAATTAATGGAATTCCAAAGGAAGATTATTGGATTCAAATGCAAATTCAAATGGAAGTTTGCAATTTACCGGAATGTGACTTTGAAGAAACTAAATTTACTGAATATGAAGATGAGGATGCATTTCATGCGGACTCAGATGAAACAAACGATTCTTCAAAATGGAATTATAATTTGAATGGAAAAAGACGAGGGGTTATTGTATATTTTGCAAAAGACGAAAAACCATTTTATCAATATGCTCCATTAGACATTACAACCAAGGCGGAATTTGACGCATGGTTTGAAGAAATAGTAAACACGCATGATAATCTCACGTGGATAAAAAACATTTACTGGCGACTTGAAGTTTACAGCTGCGTGCTTGTTTTGCGAAATAAGGAATGGTTCAAAAATGCGGTTGTCAAAATAGAAGAATTATGGAAAATAATTGAAACTGAAAAACAAACCGGGTTTCAGCACAGAGCTCCTAAAAGAAATGCGAATGCGAATGCAAAGAAGGAATACGGAGGTGGAGGGATTTCCTCCTTATTTCCATCAACACAAAATGTGTGTCACCTCGATTTAAAAATATAAGGGATAATCTTATGTAAAGGAGGGGTCATAGGGGCGTAATGCTTGGCACCTTGGTTCCCCTAACAATTATTTCCGTAAATATCCGATGGGGCGTCGGCATCATACGCATAAACATTAACGCGTGTATCTTTCGATGAAAAAGGAATGATTGGAGGAAACTCAGGAACATTTATTTTTTTATCTTCGTATAATGTTCCGCACATGTTTGCAGGGCTGCACGTGCCGTTGTTCGGTGTTGCCCAATATCGAACATTGTTCGTTCTTTGAAGATAACTATTTGGAAAAACGGGATAAAACGCCGACATGGACCTACTGTCTAAATCCGATAGCCCTGCTCCAGCTTTTTGAAGAGGATAATCTCCTTGCAATAGTGGTTTCGTTACACTCTCTGGAAATGCACCAGGTTCAAGAAGGTGTGACAAAAAATTCTCTCGAACCGGTGTAAAAAAGAACGAACCAATAAGTGCAAATAATAATGCTAAAATTAAAAATAAAATACTGTCTGTTTGATTTGTCATAATGAAGACCTGTTTATTTTATTTGATACGGTTAATATATTATTATAATATAATTTATTATTAATTACATTATAATAAAAATATAATTAAAAATATAATTATTTTGTGAGTTTTACATTTTCTCTCATTTGAAATGCCTATTTTTTATTTTTTATAAATTTTTGATTTGTAACCTTTTCTAGTTCCGGTAAAATTATCTGTTTCGTTATCTGTTAAAGGCATCGGTTTGATTCGGTGGTAAGGTTTGTTTTCGCATATATTTATTATTTTAGCACGATAAATATAAGTATTTTCATTTATATAGTGTCTATAATGAAATGGAATTCGTTGACCACCTAAATCGACTCTTTCTATAATAACAATGTCATTTACTTTCAATGTATTTGTTGTCGCCATATTTATAACTCTTGTGTTTGGGTGTTTGGGTGTTTGGAGTTCGACATCCTATCATGAATACAAATCAATTTTTTGAACAAATCAATTATTCAATATCAAACTTCCGCTCTATGTTTAATGCATTTATCGTCGACGTGAAATGACGGAACGTCTTTTGTTTGTGGCACAATCGATAAAATGCATTTTGCTTTATGACCGTAAAGCGGCTCGGTGCACCCTTTTTCTTTCCTTTTTGCAAAATTAAATATTTTTGGAGGCGGGTCATTTTTGGTGCATCTTGACCTAAAATGCTCATATCTCTCGCGAACGTCGCAATAAGACAATCCTGATTTTTTATCAAGTCGTTTATTCACAATTTCATGAAGACGATACATGTATTTAGAAAACGTTTCTCTTGATTTTAAATGGCACTCGCGAATCGGGTTTGCTTTCAAATTACTAATTAAATTAATTCGGCAGTATTTGCACGGCAACACATACCTTAGACTATACACAAAATCAGAGTAATGTTTTTTATCTTCCGCTGTAGGATTTATAGGATAATTAAAACTCATTGTGTGTAAAAAATGCCACATCGGAGGACCCCATACTGATGTCATCATTCCGTCTCCGCTATTATAATCATTTTTAGTAAATACATATGCCGATGATGACGATGACCTTTTTTTTGTTTTATTTTTATTTTGATTTTTTATAATTTTATTATTACCATTTTTTGTTTTATTTTTTTTATTATTAGATGCATGGGTCATTGTTATTGTGTTGTATTGTTATATTTGAACAATATTAAATTTTTTTATTAAAAAATAAATAACACAAATGAACAATATTCGTACGTAAAATTTAAATTTAATATTTGTATATTATAAAATATTAAATTATTATACCAGATAAATATATACTATCAAATGTCAATTTCTGCAAAATCTGTAAAGACAACACTGGAAACAATATACTCTAAACGACACATTTTAGTAATGTTGCTAGTTGCGTGTTTGTTTATTTGGATTGGCGCGTATGTGTACAATACATATGTCAGTTCATATTTGGGGTCATCATTGGAAGGCTATGCATCTAGTATGGGAGAAAATGCCCCTCCGTCATCGGAGAATCAAAAAACTGCAACACTTTACATGTTTGGAACGAGTTGGTGTCCGCACTGTAAAACAGCTAAACCTATTTGGGATGACTATGTCAGCAATAATGAAAATTTAAAAGTTGGAAATTATGACATACTTTTTAAAAGCGTTGACTGTGATGCAGAAAAAAATATTGCAGATAAATTTAATGTAAAAGGATATCCAACATTCAAATTAGAACGAGGGCCTGGCGATATTGTTGAGTTTGAGGCAAAGCCAACGCATGATAATTTTACCAGTCTTCTTCAAACATCACTTACTTAGGGGACATGCTGTCCCCTCTGACCCCTTGCCTTCAATGGATGCGGGTCACATGTCAAACCGGCGGGTCACATGTCAAACCGGCAGGTCACATGTCAAACCGGCGGGTCACATGTCAAACCGGCGGGTCACATGTCAAACGCCGGTCACATGTCAAACCGGCGGGTCACATGTCAAACCGGCGGTCACATGTCAAACCGGCGGTGGAGGGGGTTAAAGGGGGGGAGCCACCCTTCTAGTGATTATAATTTTTTTCTTTGCATGATGTTCAGCACCCGCACTTGCACTCTTGGGCATGAGTTCGCCAATAATCGACACTTGTTTATCATTCAATTCAAAGCGCTGACCTATTACGCGGACGCGAATAAAGTCTTTTTCATTTACCGAATTGAAATATGAATTGGAAGAATGATGGTCGCGCGATACATAAATAATTACAGGTGATTTCTTTTCATCTAAACTTGTAAATCCCCGTATGCCTGCCTGTGTTATATTTTTAGCATAACAGTTGATTTGCATACCTTCAACCGGACAACAAATGCTGCATTCAAAAACAACCTCGAATTCAACATATTTACTTGTCAGCGTTCCGCTCGAAAATTTTATAATACGGATAGAATCTGGCTTTACATATCCTTCTACAATGCATTTTCCTTCCATTTTTGCAGAGATTGTATTTTTGATAGTCGTTTCCACATTTGAACCAACTAGAATAAATGGAATAACAACCTTGGTTGTCAAAATTGTTTTTGAATATAACTCATCTTCCACCAATGAAGATGACGATGACGATGAAGATTTTTTTTGTATAATTGACGACGACGACGATGAAGATGACGATGACGATGACGACATTATATAGTATATATAATATACTCTATTATATATTCTTTATATTCTCTATATTTTTTCAATTTTCTTATTTAATCTTATTTATTAATTTTATGCATAAAAATAAAATGAAATATAAATGGAATGAAATTTAATTTATTGAATATATAGCTTCAACTATATTAAGATTCCATCTTTTATTACTTAATTTGATGTGGTTATAATAACTGAGGATAATTTCTTGCAATATGCAATATGTTATTTGAGTAAGATTTTGCGGTATTTCAATAGAATGTTGAAATTTATATTGTTGTATTATATCTTGGAGCGTACGTTTTTTTGTTGGAGACGTGCTGCACACACTTCCACGATTTTGATTTTCTTTTATTTTAAACGCAACGCCATCTTTTACAGTTTGCGTAAATCCCAAAAATTGTGCAAAATCGTTTTTATCAATTTTAAATTTGCTCGTCAAACCATTCCGCTCGTCACTTGTCAATTCACTTTGGTCAAATATTTGCCATTTATCCGCTTCGTCCGCTTCATTTATTTTATAATAAACCGACACAACCGACACATTTTTAGATGTAGATGATGAATTTTTTGAAGGAATAAATAAATATGCACCGGTTGATAGTTTGTCGCCTTCTCGTGTGAGAAACCGATTAAAATACTTTGATATATTTTTAGCGCATGTCGGGGCAAAAATGTCTGCTGCATACTTTGCCTCCTCGTACAATGCTTTATTATTAAAAACGGCTTCATCTTTTATTCTTTTAGAAATTTGTTCTATATTATTTAAATTTATTATTAAAGAATTAACTTCATCAAATGTCAAACGGTCCATGATGTGAATAAAAATATACCAATGAATTTCGCCCAATTCTATTACTCTTTCAAGTGTATTAATCATTTCATTGCAATAAATATACCAAATTCTATCTCTTGAAATCATAGGTATTGCTCCCGAAATTACAGGGTCTTGTGCGTCTGCAATGTCATTTTTTAATTTTTTACTCATTGACGCATTTATGGCTAAATTATATGTATATGCTATATTTGAAATAATCTTTTTTACACCTTCGTAACCCTTGATTTCACTTTCTCTCTCCAGTTCTTTCCCTTTTGATACATCTGCTTTTTCTGCTACATTTGGACTTGACTTTTTAATACTCACAGTTATTTTATCGCGCTTAAAAGGAATTGGTGTGCTTCTTTCAAATATGCTAACCGCCTGGTCATTCAACTCAACTGGTTGAAAGAGATAATAATCTCCAATATTTATCAAGTTTCCATATTTTCCATAATAATCGGAAATGTATTCATTCTTATCATTTATCATTTGTGTGAGAGCAAAATTGATTTGAAGTTGCGAATATGTTTTTATACGATTTATAAAATGAATCAAATCTATTTTATTATAAAAATGTTTTTCTTTAAATGCGGATTTTATTATTTTGATTATATTTTCAACATTCATTAAAATAAACGTTTCATTAAATGTTCCCATTTTTACATCTTGTTCTTTAATTTTCGCACCAGGAGTGCACGTGTATTGGCAACTTTTCATATAGTCGCACGTGGATGTAAATGGTTTATCGCCTATTCTATAATCAATACTACCACCTGTAGATAAATGTAACTCAACTTCAGTATTAATATTTTTTTCTGTAAAATCGCCCTGTTTCATTTTATAATGTATGTTATTCAAAATGCAGTCAACTGAAGATTCTTTTAGAACTCGACTCACCACTCCCATTTTAACCGCTTTTGTTTCAGAAAAACGATACATTGCTAAATCGGCCGACTCTTTTCCTCCTTCCAAAAGACTTGCATGAAGAAATATTTGAACATTTCTTTGATTAAAAGGTAATTTTTTATGACTACACGTTCTAACTCCTCGACCTATAATTTGTTCAATTGCGCTCATATTATACCACGGGTCCATAACGTGTATTTGGCGAATATTTTTCAAATCAACACCTTCCGACCCCGATTTTGAAATAATGACAACTTTACATCTCGATCCGTCCATATTTTTATCGGAACGAAGTGCATTTATTTCAATGTCATTGTTCGGAGAAATGGTTTGGTTTCCCGTAATTAGCGCATATTTTAATCCATTTGATTTTATAGAAGAAGAACCACTTGAAAACAACGATTTTGATGTTGAATTTTCATTTTTGTATCTTGTAAATCCCATTTCTTCTAATGCGAGTGCCATTGGAATTACACCACTCTCAATAAAATAAGTATATATCAGAACAATTCCTTCGCAAAATAAACTTTTAGATGGAGATTTTTTATTATAATTTAATACAATGCTGTCGCATATAGATTTAATTTTAGAGCTATACTCTCCCACGTGTTCCGGTGAAAATATCCGAGTTTTTGTATTTTTATATGCATACTGACCTTTTTCTTTTCTCATAACATTTAACAATCCTCTCTCTCCATATGTGTACTCTAAATCTTCTTCTTCATTCTTGTATGGATACGTCATATTTAATATTTGCCGAAATGAAATCAAATCATTTATAGTGTATCCAGAAAGAGCGCTGTTTTCATCAATGTCATCTTGATAATCATCTTCTACGTCTCCAACAACCTCAACAACTTCCCTTACACTCCTTCGTTCGTGTTCATGTTCTTCCATTTTTCCCAGTTTTTTCTCGTATACTTCACTTTGATGTTTTCCAATCTTGGTTATGTAAACATCCACGTGTTCTAATCCAGGAACTGTCGTTTTACCATCAAATGTAACCTTGGGATAAGCAATAGTTCCTCTTGTTTTATTAGTACCATCATAAACTTCTTGCTGCTTTAATGCATTGTCTTTAGAAAACTGTGACGGAAAAATACGATATGGAAATGTGTATGGATTTTCACCCCTTACATATGATATATATCCAATTGATGCTTCTTTTAATAATTCTCTCCCAACCTGTTTTCCTTCTACAACTAAAAGATTATTATCTGAATCAAATAAATCTCTTGAATAAATTCGAGGGCGTCTGTCATTAATTCGCATAAGATTCAAAAGCCAAACAATTTCTTTCGGGTCGTTAAACATTGGAGTTGCTGATAAAAATAACAACCGTAAATTTTCTGCATATTTTACAAGATTCAACAAGTAAGCCGCATCCTTGTTATTAGATTTTAAATTATGAACTTCGTCAATAATAATTAATCTATTGTTGAAATAATTTCTCAATTTTTTTATTCCTTCACGACTTATTTTTACTTTGAATTCTTCTTCTTCTTCCTCTTCTTCTTCCTGTTCCTCTTCTTCTTCCTCTTCTTCCTCTTCTTCCTCTTCTTCTTCTTCCTCGCCTTCACCTTCTTCTTCCTCTTCTTCTTCTTCGTCTGCCTCCTCTTCATCTTCCTCTTCTTCTTCGCCTTCGTCTGCCTCCTCTTCATCTTCCTCTTCTTCTTCGCCTTCGCCTGCCTCCTCTTCTTCTTCCTCGCCCTTTCCCTTTTTACTTGTAACCTTATCGGCAGCTTTAGATTTTTGTACACCTTCTCCACTAATTAACATTTTTATAATGGATGAAAATTTTTGATATCCAAAAAATAAATATGATTTTTTTATTATTTTATCAATTTGTTTTTTTATTTTTAATTTAATCTTTTCTTCTTCTTGTGCATTACCAACTTCATCATTATCTATTTCGAACAGGTATAAATTAATTTCTTTCAAATACTTATTTCCAGTGCATCCGCTTATTGTCCATTTTCCAGATTCATTTCGTTGCAGTTTACTATTGTCAAATAATTCCTTTTTGAAATTATTTTTTACATTATTATTTGATATAACGATTATTTCTTGTTTTATTCCCATCTGGTTTAAATAATCTCTCATATTTTCAGATATTCCAATTGCAGAACAAGTCTTTCCGGAACCGAGACCATGGTACAAAAGTAAACTGTTGTACGGCGTTTGAAATGACATGAAATTTTTTACAAAATATTGATGTTGTTGCAACTCGTATGTTGCATTGCACATTTTATCAGCATGCTCTATTAATTTTTCATTTCTGTATACCTTTTCGGTATTTCTTGTATCATAAAATTCTTTTTTTTCTGCCAACTTTATATTAAAATTTGCATCATTCAAATCTGGATATAGAAAATCATTATTTTTATTTGAATTCAGATTTATATTTGGCATTATCTTTATTTTTTTTTTTACTTGTTGTTCTTGTTGTTGTTCTTGTTGTTGTTCTTGTTGTTGTTGTTCCCTGTTTCCTTCAATTTCTTTTACCTTTTTCGGTTTTATTTTTATTTTCATCATTTTCTTTTTTTTAGATGCACACCTATTTTTATCCGTTTTATAACACTCGTCATCATTTGCACTTGCAGTTGAATCGGGATTAAAAATACACCTTTCTGTTGATTCATTATACTTGCAAAATACCTCTGGCATCATTTCTTTTTCTCTTACAGGTTCCGTTTCTTTTGCTTCTTCCCTTCCTTCCATTGCTTCAATTTCTTTTACCTTTTTCGGTTTTATTTTTATTTTCATCATTTTCTTTTTTTTAGATGCACACCTATTTTTATCCGTTTTATAACACTCATCATCATTGGCACTTGCAGTTGAATCGGGGTTAAAAATACACCTTTCAGTTGCTTCATTATACTTGCAAAATGCCCCTTCATTTTTCTGAATTTCTTCTTTTGGTTGTTCCTTTTGTTCTTTTTCTGGTTCCATAAATGTTTGTTGTAAGTTTGTTATAATATATAATATAAACAAATAATATATTATAGATTGATTATACCTATTCAAAATTAAAAATAATAAAATAAATTAACCATTAATTAAATTAGATGTAAAAATATAAAAATCATACCACATCACAAAGCACAAAATTATGAAGAGTATTATTAACACTTGTGATTATATTTTTTTTTTCGACATTATATGGTCGAATAATATCCATACACTCTTTGTATGATAACCATTTCATATTTTTTACTTCCGACTTTTGATATTCATTTTTTTGAACTGTATCTCTGCTCATGTACGATAAATAATATTTATTTTTATAAGATTTTATGTTGGAACCAATAAATATTTCTTCATATGGAATAACATTATGTATTTGTTTCAAGCTCAACTTATCATACCCTGTTTCTTCTTCAAATTCTCTAAATCCGCAATCTAAATCTTTTTCTTGATGGTTTCTGCGCCCTTTGGGAAATCCCCATTCTGCCGTTTCCCAACTTGTTGTAGATGAAGAAATCAAAGTTTCCAAGTTATACTTTACGCCTGATGACATGTCGACACCATTTTTCATATGTAAAAATTTATTTTTAGAAACCTGCTCTTCACCCCTATATTGTATTCCAGAATACTCGCCCCATAATGATGACCATAATTCATCAAATGGTTTTGTTAGTATGTTGTGTTTTTCGCACACCGTCATTTCATCCACTATATTTTTAATGTATTGATAATTGTGAACCGAGTATTTTCCGCGAATAAATTCAACATAACCAAAACTATCGGTTCTTTGAATCATCAAATATTCATATTTGTTTTCAAATTCTTCTCCTTCTCCTTCTCCTTCTCCTTCTCCTTCTTCTTCTTCTTCTCCTTCTCCTTCTTCTTCTTCTTCTTTGAATTTTTCATATTCGCTAGATTTTCGAAATGCAATCACACCTATGCTTGTAATAGGAACACTGCAATTTGAATACATGTGCCCGTTTTTCCCACAATTGTTACAATAATTATTGCCATTGCCATTGTTGCCATTGTTGCCATCATTGCTAACAAACTTTTGCATGTTTTATCTTGTTGTTATTTGGTATTGTTACTTGGTTTAAATATTTATTATTATGGTTATATGTAAAAGATAAAATCTTTTTATATTGTTTGAATACAAACATACAAACACACATACAAACACACAAACACACAACAAGAATATGACAACTACCTCTTTAGACTCGAGCGTATGGGGACCTCACTATTGGTTTGTTTTACTCACAATGGCAACATCTTATCCTAAACATCCAAACGATGTTACAAAAAAAAAATACTACGAATTTATTCAAAATTTACCATTGTTTATGCCATCCAGCACAATTGGCAATAATTTTAGTAAGTTATTAGACGCATTTCCGGTTACTCCATATCTCGACAGCAGAGACTCGTTTATCAAGTGGGTTCACTTTATACACAACCGAATAAATGTGTCATTGAAGAAGGAAGAAATATCACTTCATGATGCTTTAGAAATCTATTACAACAACTATAAACCCAAACACGTTGTGGTGAGAGAAAAATATAAACATTGGCAAAAAGTTGTATTCGTCATTATTGTAATGTTATTTTTGGCATTTATTAAATATAACATGAGTAAATCAAATTAATTTTTGAGGGAGATGACATGACAGCTTAGGTATTTCTGTATCCAAGAACATAATTTGTCCCGATAGGTAGGTTGGTCAACCATTTGAGCCTCCAACTGTCCATGTTTCAAAAGGTAGTTCTTAGTAAATTCAGAAATTTGGTTATTCATCATATTTTGATATAAATAGTATAATATTCTATAATTTCAATTTTTTATATTAATTTAATATTTGTATAAATATAGGCAAACCAAATATTAAATTCACTGTAACAATAAATAAAAATCAAAATCAAATGTCAATAACGAAAAAAAGAAAAATGTATATGACCGGAGGAATTCCAATATATCCAGGAGGATTTAGTTGCGTATTTAAACCTCAATTGAAATGTAAATCAAAAAATAAAATTAGGAAAAATAAAACGCGAAGGAATAAGTATTCAGATTCAGTGGATGGTATATCAAAATTGTTATTTAAACATCATGCAAAAATGGAAATGGATAATATTCATTTGTTTTACAACGCTCTAAAAAGTATTCCAAAATCACACAAGTATTTTCTCTTTACAAAATCGAAACTTTGTTTGCCTGCAAAAATATCAAAGCGCGACCTAAAAGGTTTTGACAACATGTGCACAAGTTTCACAAACCGTGAAATAAATGAATCAAATATAAATTCGAATATTGACAACCTACGATTAATAAACATGCCGAACGCCGGTGTCTCAGTAAACGAGTGGCTATTAAATACGCGGCTGACAAGTGCGCGAATAATTCTTTTTAATAAATTAATGTCAGAACTGATTGTAAATGCAATTGTCCCAATGAATAAAATGGGTGTAATTCACAATGATGTTAAAGAAGATAATATTCTTATTAGCGGGTCAAAAACAAATCCAAGACCCACCATCATTGACTGGGGAATATCAGGTATATCTACAACGCGTGATCCCATTCCAGAAATAATTATGAATAGGTATATTTCCGTGTCAAATCCGTTTAGCAGCATAATATTTACATCCGATTTTATCATGAGTTATAGCGAGTTTTTACAAACGCACAATAATCCATCATCTCCTTTATTTCGACAAGAATTGGCATCATTCGCGCTTTCGCAATATTTAAAATTCAAAGACATTGGGCACTACTCGTACGTTGAACGATTTTTTATCGCCGCATACACATTTCAAAAAAGAAATGTCATAAATGAAGCCGATTCCCGCCAAATTATTGAAGACACATACCACAAATATGCATCCACGTACATTTCAGACGTGTTATTCCATTTCACCGAATTTGACCTGGATTTAGGAACCGGCAAATTTCAATACGCGAAATATTTTACTCAAGTTTATATATTTAATTGTGACATATGGGGAACCATGTGTTGCTATAATGTATTTTTTTCAATTGTAAAAGAACCTGCAACAATTCAGCACATCAACCCGGTAAAGTATTTAAATTTTCTCACAAGACTTTTATCTATATTTACAAACGAAATTATGGCAAATGGTCATGAGAAAATTAATGTTAATAAATTAGTTACGTCTCTCAAAGGGAACTACGTTCCCCTTTAACCCCTCCTTTGTATAATAGAGGTCAACAGCATTATTTATAATGTCATTGACAACTGCATCTACAGTTGCACTCAAAACTGCATTGTTTATAATGTCATTTATAATTTCATCCACAATCCCATTACTATTATTTATATTTTCATTATTTTCAAACGTTTTTGGAACCGCCAGAACTGGAAGAACCTCTGAAGCCGAGGAGGAAATCGGCGGCGCCTTTCGCATTTTTATTATAACATAATCATCCTCATCAAATTCATATTTTTTTTTATTCGCTTTTTCAGTTATATCATTCATTATTGTTTGTTTAACTAAAACTTTATCGTGTAAATATTCTTTTACTCCAGATGAATAACTCGCAGAATAATTTAATAAAGTATTTACGGCATTCACAACGTGATAAACACCTGCTATAAAATAATATTGAGTGTAAAATAAATATTTATTTTCTTCTTTTTTTGTATTTTCAACTTCTTTTTTCATTATTTGTAACTTGCAGTATTTTTATTTATACTTTTAACTTTATATAATAATATTATTATTTATTATTTACAAAAAGAAAATGGCAAATAATAAATAAGTATTCCAAAAATATAAATTGAAAAAAAAATATATATATTTATTTCTTGTAGTTCCGAGTTATTCAACACAACATGGAGATTGTCGCCACCAAGGCGACGACGACAAAAGGAGAAGCAGCAGCAACACAATCAAGAGAAATATTGACAAAAAAACAGCTTGGATTGTTTCAAAGAGAAATGAATGAAGCACTCAGCAACAAACGCGCCGATGACATGCGCCGAATGGTATACGGCAACTCCGCTTTGATTTCGACCACACGTGAAAAGGGCATCATCACCATGACACTGCGTTTTGCAATTCAAGAGCGCGACGACGCTTTAATTGCATCATTGCTCGGTCGCCTATCGATGAAGCGCGACTTTTTCGAATTGATGGTTTACAAAGGTGACCCAGTGTACAGCGCGCAATTATTTGAAATGCATATTGATGTTGCCGTGTTGGAACCAAAAGATATTCGGTTCATGATTGAAAACGGCCTGACACACTTGCTTCGTTACTTAGATGGCAAATTTCTGCATGATGCAGCAGGCGGCACCAAATCCGAATTTGACAAGTCTTCGACTTTGCGTCGCTACTCGCTTCAAAATTGTGGCCACTACATTGAAAAAATCATGAAAGTCGTTGAGAGAAACGTCATGAAGGCCATTTCTGAAGATGAAAACAAAAAAAAGAAAAGTCACCTTCCTCACGACGTTTTGAAAAAACTGCAAAAAACATTCGCCGTTTACGATGTCATAGTTGACGGCGGAAGCGTTTTACACTCGCGAAATGGTGCGCCCAATCCAAACGATTTGCGAAAAATGATTGAACTGTTGAAAATGCGCGGTCACTCGCCACTCGTTGTCATTCACACATCGCACACCAACGTCAAACTAAACCCGACATATGCCCCTGAAGTGAACAATATTCTTCAAGGTATCGCTTTCATTACAACTCCGTCGGGTTTGAAGTTGAACGACGACCTCTTCATTCTACTGGCATACTTGATACGCACAGACCACGCTCTTGCATGCGGCATCGTGACGCGCGACACATACACTGACCACATGGACACATTCAAAAATCCGCAAAAGAATGTGTCGGATGATTTCGGCAAGTATCTTGCAAACGATTTGATTTCATTCACGAATGATGCATTCGGTTGTATGCACGTGCCACCCACCCAAACAAAACCATTCTCCAATTGCATTCAAATTGTGGAGCCGTATGCATACATTCCATTGTTGCCCACCACATCCAGCAGCAGCAGCATCTCATCTTTCGAGTTTAGTCAAATACTTTTATAAGATTCGCTTCGCTTTAGGAACTCGGGTGCAAAGTGTTGCGCCCCTAAATTTTTTTCTTTTACATATATATAATAATATTTATATAATGCCCGCTAAATCAAAATGTGTAAAACAAACCCAGAAAAAATACACGACAAGGTCGTCTCCTCCTTTTCCTGCGAATGAATGTAAAAATAAAACAAAAAAAGGTAATAATGGAAAATTTTTTAAATCGGCTGTAGACAAAAATGGCGTTTACAAGTGGATTGCACTAAAAATTACAAACAAGACTAGACGTAAATAAATAAATAATATTATATTTATTATATATCACATTATGAAATTCAAATTTGAGTTCATTATTTTTATTATTACCGCCGCATTAGTTTTAAATACTTATTATGATGGTAAGTATTTTAAAATGGTTGAGACGGCGAATGCGAGAAAGTATATTAAGATGGCAACATTTGGATTTTTTGGATTATCCATGTATTTATTTTTAAAAAAGAATCCGGCAAATTCTCAAACGATTATGCATCATGCAAATGAGTTGATTAAGTATATGCCAATAAGTAGAGAATCAGCAGATATGCTGACCCCATTTTTTGACATGACAAATAAACGCGCATTTTTTAGCGGTAATAATGGTAATAACGGCAACGGAAATGAAGATGAAGCGGAAGACTGGTCTAGTTCTAACACAAGTACATCTAAGCGGCAACAATACAATATAAATAAAATGATGACCTCGGGAGGAACTTCGGCGACAACCGGAATAAAAGCTACAAAACGAAGTGTAAGCGAATCGAAAAAGAAATTCGTGGCAGCCCAACAGTCATGGAGATGCGGCGACTGCAAACGACAACTGCCTAGCTGGTTTGAAGTAGACCACAGGATTCGCCTTGAAAATGGTGGTTCCAACGCTGTGGATAATTTAGTGGCATTGTGCCGAGACTGTCACGGGAAAAAAACAGCATTTGAAAATTTTTAACTGGATTGAGTTTGATTTAGATGGATTGGATTGATTAAAATATAATAATAATATAATATATCTGTATTTATTATTTTTATACAATTAAAACAGTTATAATAAGATAACATATACACACATACAAAATATACAAAATGAATACCATTCAAGGCGAAGGCGGTGTTTCAACTTTAATGAATTTTTTTTTAATTCTAACAGTATGCATTATTATAAATGTTGTCTTATATTTATTTGAAGAAAAGTGGATTGGTGGGTTATTTACTGGCGCATGGTTACTTGCAACAGTATTGACCTACTTGTATAATAGAGGGTTTGATTTGAATATAACAAACTATAGCATGACAACATTATTAAAGAGTTATTTTCTTCCAATACTTACATATATAGCATGGATTGGTGTCATTTACTGGTTAATAACGGCACAAAATGATTTAAGCGAGAATCCAGATGATAGCCAACTTTCCAGAAATTTTGCAGGCGTTATGACCGGATTTATTCCCGTTTTAGCCGGAATAGTAACATATTGTTACACCTATGGTAAATCTGTGGGTTGGCCTATTTTAATTAGTATAGGTTTGCTATTTCTTGGGTCATATAGTTATTATTTAAATACTTTGCGCGATGGTTGTGATAAAAATATTTCAAATACTATTTGTTGGACATATAGCGGGAATGTGGCATTTTTATGTTTTATTTTAATAACAGGATTTTTTATTTTTTTATCAACACTAGACCTGATGGGAATTGCAAAATACTTTCAACTTCTACCTAGAATTTTAACAACCAATCCAACGTCCACACTTGGCATATATTCAATCATTACTTATTTAATGCTATGGATTTCACTTATTATTGTACTTTTTCGCCACGACTCAAAATTCTTCGATGAAGAAGGCGACCCTGTGAATGCAACATTTACAGCAATTGGAGCACTCATGTTCATTTTATTAGTTTTTAAAGAAACATCACTTGGTACATCACTTGTAAATATGATAATGTATATATTTAACCAACCCTTGTCCGCAATTTTGTTACACGCATCAATCATAACAACTTTAATAGTATCTATTTATTTTACAACAATATACTTGGAATCAAATGGTATAAATAAGCAAACTGGGGGCATATTGGCGTTGGAGATATTTTTATGGATTTTATTGATTATATATTTAACCATTATAATATATAGTTATAGTAAAGCATAATTATTATTAACTTATACAAGTAAAAATAATTTAGTAAAACAAAAACAAAAACAAAAAATATGCAGTCTTTTAGAAATTTACAAGTTCCACAAAATATTTCACAAAATAAATACATTATACTCTTAATTATTATTTCAATACTAAGCGGAATTTCATATGGTTTAATTCACAATTTCATTGACAACCAGTGGTTGTTTTCAGTCTTCCTCATTTTGATATTTGCATTTGCAGCCATGTTACGTTTTGTCATAAACATACCAACAATTTATGTCATCATATTTTTATTGGCATCCATATCTGGTTTGCTTTTTTTTGTAAACAAACTTGCAGGTATTATCATGTCTGTAATTGTCGGACTGTTACTCCTTCATTTGCTGTACGTTGTGGTTGTAAAAGGTGTGAATATTAACGAGTCGGTAAATAATTTTTTTAGTGGAATGTCAGTGTCATCCATACCGGAATCGTGGAATTCACTCACAAAAATAACCAGCTTCTTATGCAGCTATTTCGTAAAAGGCTTTTTGGCGCAACTTGTCTCCAAGTCAATGCTCATTATTTTCCTAATGTATTTGGTTCTAGTTGTATACATTTATACAAAACAACCGTACCAAATTGTATCTGACAATAAATCGATATTTCTATATATATTTTTATTCATCGGATTTGCGCTTTTATCATTGCTTGTTATGGGATTTGAAGCATTTGTGCCTTTTATAACATCATTTTTGAAATATACGATACTAATCGGAATTATTCTAGGAATCATTCTTGCAATTTTGCACGTTTATAATAATGTTCCAATTATTGCAAACACGGTATTATTTGCTATAAATATCGCAATACTTGTTGGAATTTTTGCCATGGTTATCAAATTCATTGGCGCGGAAGCACCAGGTTATATTTCCGGACCGCCATCCTGGTCCAGTTTGGTTTTTAAAATGCTCATTTATGTACCTTGTTTGTTTTTAGACTCTGTTGACTTTTTCAAAACAGAATTAAAATTAGCACAAAAACAGTGGACATATGTTATTATTTTTATTATTGAAGTTATACTGATTGCATTACTATTTATTCTTCCGAAAGCATTTGATGCAGTCATTAATCACAACGGCGAGGTAATACTAGATAGCGTATTGCCTTTGAATGTAATAAGCAACCCGCCATTACAAGTAACCACCACAGATTCAAATAATGTCCAGACAAAATCTTTGACACCGTCACTGGCAGATAACGTTAAAAATGGTAAGCCAACTTATAACTATGGAATATCTGCATGGTTTTATATTCATCCAGAACCACTAAATACAAATAACAATTATACACATTCAGGTGGTGTAAATATACTAGATTTTTCAGGAGCTCCGACCATAAAATATGATGCAAGTAAAAATTTATTAAACATTATGGTTAGCGGCGCAACAATACCACAATCATCTCAACCAAAAAGCCAAATTCTTTTACAAAGATGGAATCATTTATTTATAAACTTTAATAACAGTGCCATAATGGACGTGTTTCTAAATAATCATTTGGAAACTTCAGTGCCAAATGTTATTCCCACGCTTCCAACAAGCTTGACTGTAGGAAGTACATCAGGAATATATGGACAAGCATGTAATGTAGTTTATTATCGAAATGTTTTAGGAAGTGATGGAATTTCGTGGATATATAATACTCATAAATATCTTAATCCGCCACTAAATCCAAACTTTTAATTCATTTATTTTACATTTATTATTATTATTATTTAAATTTGAATATTTTTAGGAATATTCTCTCTTCTCTCTAAAACAGAAACTGCAAACTATCTTTTTACATAAAACATGCATGCATACAATATACACGAATCAATAAATGTGAGAATTTTAAAAAAAGATAGTTTGCAGTTTCTATTTTAGAGAGAAGAGAGAATAATAATAAAATATAAAATAAATAATAAAATTATAATAATAATAATCTAATACACATTATATAGGTCATTTTATTCATAATATCATAATACAATAATGGATTTTTCTTTTACAACGATTATTATCATTATACTTTTAATTATTATTGTTTATTTTGTTTGGACAATGTTGTCTTCTTCTTCAACCACGGTTTCATCTGGGGGTCTAGATGCATCTAAACCAACACCAATGACTGTAACTGCGTCTTACTCTTTTACAATATCCACCTGGGTTTACGTAAATAGTTGGGACTCAACTATACCGAAAACCATTGTATCTACACCAAAAGATAGCAAAAGTCCATTTAGTTTAACTTTAGGAAATTCTGCCAATAATTCAAATGATTTATATATTACGATTGGAGACCAAAGTATACCATTAAAAGGAGCAACATCAATAGTATCAATTCCGCTTCAAACATGGGCGTCAATCATTGCAACTGTAAATAGTGGAAACTCATTAGACATTTATATTAACGGTAAACTTGTTCAAACAACCGTTTTAGATAAGGTATATGGTTTACCTGCTGGAACGATAAATGTTGGTGGCGGAATTGATGGTTATATTTCCTCAACATTCGATTCTACTCCTTTCGGACCGCAAGACGCCTGGAACACTTATTCTAGCGGATATGGAAGCGGAGGCGGAAGTTCTGTTACAGATTTTTTTAATAAATACAAGGTTCGATTCGCTTTTGTAAAAGATAATGTGGAGTTGTCTAGACTTGATATTTAATTGAGGGAACCCAGGTTCCCTCATACTCCCTCCTTACATTTCAAACAAAGGAGGTTGGTTGTTTCCTTTGGAGTAGGGGTCAGATTAATTATAATCATAATTAAATTATAATTATAATTATATTATATACAAAATTTAAAACAAACAAGATGTTATTTTATGGAAAAGAAATCGACATATTTTATATTATTTTACTTGTAATATTCATTCTAGTTTTTTATATTTTATTTTCATTTTACATGCAACAAAAACAAACCATTGCGCTGACCACTTCTTCGCAACCCATTTTAAGCGCAAGCGCCATCGTTCCAATTCCCATTAAATCTGGTGAAGTTTTAGAAAGAGGTGCATTTGCAATATCTCTATGGTTAAATTTAACCTCATGGGTTCCGCCAACAACGGTCGATGCGAGTTTTAATGTATTATCACTAAACAATACAACCAACTCAAATCCTGCAACCAACATATTAACATTATACATTGATGCAAATTGCAATTTATTTATTTCATCAACTTTATTTACTCCAAAACAAACATATCAAATAATGTCATCTCCATTGCCAATAAAAGAACCGGTAAATATCATTTTTAACTATAATGGCGATGATGATTACACTCAAGATGAAAATGAGTTTTTAAGAAATCCTGACGGAAGTATTAAAAAAACGAATAATGGAAAACCCATATCAATATATAATACAGATACTGGGTTCTTTTATAAGAATCGCGCTTTAGATGTATTTATTAACGGCATGTTGAACAATACAATTATTTTGAATACTTCATTAAGCAAGGAGGAAGGAAATGTGTGTGACAATAATACGTGCGTGTCATATTTCGATGACGCATCCATGAATTACTTTACCAACAACAATATTCAACTTCTAGTTGGCTCAGCAGGTAGTAGTGTCAACGGACCCATTGGAACAATATCAAATGTCGCATTTATTAAAGGTGGGTGTTCAACTGAAGATGCGCAAAGTATAAACAACAGTGGAAATTCGAGCAGCATATTAGATAATATTCTTTCATACAAACTCCGATTCAGTTTACTCGAAGACGATAAAGAAGTAAAAGTGTATGATATTTAATTTCTCTAAAAAACATCACAGCATGCCAGCCTTTTATTCTCGCGATATCTATTCAAGTGTATAAAGCCGTCGAGCGGATAATTTCTATTCTTTACATAATAATTACTTGACGTATTTGTTCCCTGAAAATTTCCGGCATTCGCCATTGTTGCTCCATATGCTGAATAAAACGAAAACCCGTTGCTCGTAATGGTGTCTGTTTTCAATTTTTGAAGACGCGTGCTTCCTGAAACTGCACCCTGGCACGCAAATTGCGCATTATTTGGCTTATAAATTGTGCTGCAGTAGCTGTTGGCGGGCTGATTGAGCGCGTTATTATTATACGTTTTGGGATTTGAACAATTTTTAGACTGGTAAACTTGGGGACCATTTGGTGCATTTGTTGGGTATAAAAATTCAAACGGAATATTATCATTTACACTTGGATAATACACGCAACCCGCCTTTTTTGTTGTCGAAAGTCGTTGAGCTGCAGTTCTGCATCTAGACTGCAAATAGCCGGATGTGGTTTCATAATAAGACTGGCTCAGTGTGCAAATACCCGACCTGATTCGATTATTTTCAGGATTGCAGGCAATGCATGCCGTATCATAAACGCTGGTAATTATTTCATAACTTTCATCCACATTTACTTCATCTTCTTGGTCCGGAACAGTTGGAGCAATCGGAGTAATTGGGTCAACATACCAAATATCCGGAACTATGGGTTCATAATTATCATAAACAATGTCGTAAATAGTTGCAGCACCCGGAATGTTAAGAAATATTTCCTCGATAATTGGAGTACTAATAAATTCTGTTGGAATAGATATTGCACCATTATTTTGAATTATGTCTCCTTTATCAAAATTATTTTCCGCATATGCATCTGCTATTTGAAACGAATTTCCACCCGATTCAACGCACTCACAGGATTCTGCATTTGTTTTGTATATGCTTGACCCCGGCGTATCCATCAAATTCACTGTTGCCATTCGTTTTTGGCTAGAGTTGTCAGTTGACGGATTTGTGGGAACTAGCTGTCTGCGCCAATGCTTCAGTGGGCGCGCTTTAAATTTCGGTCCTATAAAATCATCCTGATTTATATTGGATGGAATATTATTTGCATTTGGACGATGCATGCCCGGAATCACATTGAATGCAGTGTTAACCTTGGTTGCATAATGCGGCTTTCGCGTAGTCGTTAAAGTATTTGAAGTTCTAAAATTTTGCGGATTATTTATTTTTGGAATTGTAGTTGTTGTCATTGTTTTTTAATATAATAATTAATTATTATTATTATTAATTATTTATTATATAATAATAATTAACAATTATATAAAATTGAAAATCTAAATATAGAAATATTCATGTTACAAAAAAGTCAAAAACATGACTTCCGCTACCGCTCAAGCTGAAATTGATGAACCCAAAACCCAAACCCAAACCGATGATAAAATATATATCCACGAAGACCACGATTTCAAATCTAATCCAACCACAGTTTATTATACTGACATATTGTCTCTTGGGCAAAATTTTGAGTTGGGGACATTTGAATTCAATCAATACGCCTATAATGCCGGCATAAACGGATGGGGAGATGGAGAGTGTAAATTTTCAAAGCACAAGTTCAACCGTGAATGTCCATACAGCGTAGTTTATTACCGCGGTGTGAAACAAACACCGGGAACAACAATTGGACCCGAGTATGAATTTACAAAACATTCTAAAGAGAGAATATTTTACCGGACTGATTCAAAAACAGGTAACCCAATCAAACTTGGTAAAATTCTGAACTATGGCGCTCCATATGATGCAGGGTTTAATGGAATGTCAACAGGATTCGGTATTTTTGAATTCGATAAGACATCATTCAGAAATTATGATTGTCGAAACATTTTGCCCGTGAGATGCAAGGTTTATTATTTGGAATAAATGATTTGAAGAAATCATGAAAAACTCATTTCATATACAATAGATTACTTTACACTAGATTACCATTACATTATTATTTTTTTATAACAACTTCCAATTGTGAGATGGTGTAAGGAATTTGTATAAGATAAATTTCATCATCATCCTGGCTAACTTTATACAAGGAACAATCAGCATATTTTAATTTCATTTGTTTCGTAGTTTCAGTCTCTTTTTTTCGTCTTAATTCTTCTGTTCTCCCCTCTTCTTCTTTTTCTTCTTCTTCATCTTCTTCTTCTTGATAATCAGGATTAAATTGAAGAGATGTTTGATATGTTTCAAGAATATTATGAATAATCTCGAGTTTTTTCAAAGGGTCTGGTGCTTGGTTCATAACTTCCTGTTGTTTTTCAATATTCATTAAAATGGTTTGAATATCATCGCGAATGCGCATCAACTGAACACGCCGCTCATGATTATTTACAACATTTTCATAATCAGAAACATATTTTTTATATATTTCAAGTTGTCTATTAAATTCAGGAATTTTTACGGTAATTTCAGCAAGAGCATCATCTTCAGATTTATAATTAAATAATAAATCCAATTTCAAATTTATAATATGTTCCTTCATTTCTTCCACTTTTTTAAACTGCGACTCTAATAAATTCTGAAGATTATGCGTGTTTCCCATTTTAAATCCACGACTTTTTTTTATTTTTTGCATTTTTAATAAAATAGATTTTATAATATCCGATTCTAAAATATCCTCCTTTATTGCAAGTCGTTTTTTTTCATTTGTTGACTCTATAAATTTCGTTTTTTTATATAACTTGTTAATTATCTTTTTTCTTTCTTCAAAATATTCTTGTTTAAGTCTAAAATAACTTGTAATTTTTTCATTATTTGATTCTTCTGTTTCACTGCTCATAATATAATCTTGTAACTATTAATTATATTATAACTATAATTAAAAATTATTAAAATAATTTAAAGATGTTTATGTTTGTTTATATACCAAAATTAAATCAAATTAAATCAAATTAAACCAAATAAATTAATAAATTAATAAAAATATAAATGAAAAACATGGAAACTGTTATAAAACCAATGACAAAAGAATATCTTAAAAATTATCCTAAAAATAGAGAATTATATAGAGTTGTAAATTTAATATCCAATGGGGTCATTGATAAAGCAAGCGGTCGCACATATGCACACACTGACTCCTGTCTTGAATCTGCATTTAAATTTTGCATTCCTTTTGAAGAAGAGTGGGTTCACCAAACGATGAATGGTTTAATGTATCAGTCACAATCACAGCTAACAGTTGTCGAATATCAAGACTTGATTTTTAAATTGACAAATGATGCAAATGAAAAACCCAAAATACGACAACAATTCATTGACGATTTGATGGTAGAGCTTCAATGTGCATTCCCTGATAGTAAAATAAATTGTGTTGAAAAAATACATTTTCCTCGCGGATACAGTTATAATCAAATAAAAAAAATGTTTATTGAAATTGACTGGTCGTAGTCGTCATCATTTGTTCATTCATTCGATTGTCACCATGAAGGCAGGGACGGCACGTCCCTTACCATGAAGGCAAATCTGTTATTAAATTTGCGTGTGTTACTCCACCTTTTTGTCGGTCCATTTTTATTGTTGCAGATACATTATTTAATTTTGTTAAAATATATTGTTTTTCTTGTTGTTTTTTTCTTTCCTTTTCTTCAGGAGTAAGCTTTCCTTTATATTTAAAATACAAAATCCCTCCTAAAAGCATCGTAAATAATGCAAACATTGATACATTGAATACAGTGTTATAGTGATGTGACTTTATTTGATGACAACCTTTCAGCACACCACTTATAAATGATTTAACTCCAGGTTCGGTCAAAAATGGTTTGTCATCTTGACCTGGACCATGACCCATTCTAAAAAAGTTCATATTCACTTCACTTGTGACTTGTGTGTGTGTCTGGTATATATATCTATCTAATTCTATAAAACATGATAGATAATTTCATATTAATTTTATACACATTAATTAATATAAAATTTAATATATTGATAATACAAATATTAAAATAAATTATTACTAAATATTTAAGAAAAAATGTCTTCAACACAACCCACATCAACAGCATCGACAGCATCGACAGCATCGACAGCATCGACAGCATCGACAGCACAACCTGCAGCCGCAACCGCTTCGGCCGCTCAAGTAGTTGACCCAGCGACGTCCATTTTTGTCTACATTGGACTTACCGCCGTATATTTTACGATGAAGTATATGATGCCAGAAAGGTCAACCGCTTTATTTGTTATTTATTTCATTTTAATAATTGTCAGTCAATTTATTTTGAATATATATTTAGCCAAACAAATGTGCAACAGTCCTTCAAATGTTGGAACTGCAGCTATTGCGACAATTATTCCATGGGTTCTTATTTTCGGTTTATTAAATTTATTACTGACAATGTTTCCTGGTTGGCTTGCCGCATTTTCAAATACAATTGGCTATGCTGTCGCAAGCATCGTCGGTGTGTCATCGCTTTTTACAGAAAAATTGCTAAATGTTGGAACACCGCCAAATAAAGATGCATTAAAAGTGATTCAAAATATACTTAGCGACCCTTCTACAATTATCAACACGCTCAATGATAAAAATATTTTGAACTTTTGGAACAAAAGCGTTACTGTGAAATTATTTAAAACAGACTTTCAAGAAATTAAAGTTGATGATGGTATTAAAACTTTGGACAATGAATATTTTTACGAACTTAAAAAGTACATTATGCTGAAAAACCTTGTTTCTTATTTTATCTGGTATTTATTGACCGGAATTCTCATCACATCAATTAGTTACAACTACATGCTCACAGTTCCGTGCGTGCAAACACCCAAACAAGCGCGTGCAGCCGCTGCTCAGTTTTTGGCAGATAAAAAAAATGCGCAGACATCTGCAGATGCCGCCAAGTCAAGCGCACCTGTTTATCAAACCGATGGGAAATAACAGGGGACATGCTGCCCCCTCTGACCCCTTGCCCGTATATAATATATAAATATATTGTGCAAAATAATTAAATAATAAACCATTTTGGCGAAACAATTATATTCGCATTGATTTCGGTATCAATCAAATAAGAATTGTAAACCGAGATGAAATACTTTTCAAACCATCGTTTGCTAATGATATTATATTCCTTATCAAACGCGTATTTGCAATAACACTGATAAATTGCATACAATGACTGACTTGTCGCATTTGCATTCACGCTCTCCATTTTCGACTCCTTGTATTTTTTTATGAATTCCTCGATTTCCCCTCTTTTATTCCATATATTTGACCTGCATCCCACGTGAATCAAATACTTGTCATCTTCTATAATAATATCCGGGTAAAAATGTTTTATGAGACCCAGTAACATTTTATCCGACACGTTATTGTGCAACAGCGTCGTCGCAGACCGCTTAATTGATTTGTTGAACAATGACAACAGTTCATCTAATTCTAATTCATATTCTTCATATTCTTCTTCTTCTTCTTCTTGATTTTCTGAATTGTTTAAATCTACAATATAAGTATTCCAAAATGACATGAAACTGCAGACAAATGGCAAATGTTTACTTGTTCTATTTTTTATAATCGTCTTTTCAACATCATGCGGCAACTGCAGCGCATCAATATCCAAGTTCAATTTTTCGCAATGTGTTGATAACAGTTGTTGGAGAGAATGGTTAAAAAAGATATTCGGAATATTCTCTTCTTCAATAAATATCTTCCACAAATATGACATGTTTTTACACGTAATATTATAACCAGGACACTCTTCTGTGGTCGCATGAATGAATTGTGCAACTATTTCAAGGTTGGTATTATTTTTTAAATATAGTGCATGATTTATTACCGAATAGTCATTACAATACTTATCCAAAAACGAATCGGCAGATACATATCGCGTCGAGTAATGAGACGCAACGCACAATAAATCAATAATGTGAGGAATAATATGCGATTTAAAATAATCATCGTAAGCATTCGACAGTTCACACACATTTACAAGTCGGCAATCTTCGTTTGCGTGTTCATAATATTTGAACTTAAAATGAGTCAATAAATTAATCCCATAGTACTTGTAACACTCCTGATTTAATTCTTTTATAAAAGGAATAAAAGTTTTTGAGTTTATAAAATAATGAAGTGAATTTTTTTTATGTAGAATGTCCCCGACGACTGTAAGAAAGTATTTCACTGTATCTTTATTGTTAAACAATGCGGGCGTGAGTAACCGTATAACATTTTGAATAGTTTCTGATTCAGGTATTGATTTCAGTATATTATTATTCTCTCGAATTCGTTTTATAATTTGTATTTTTATTTTATATTTCCACGGCAACAAGTCTTTGTGACTTGCCGTAATTGTTGTTAAAATAGAATGTTGAATGTTGTCTTCTTTTATAACTTCATATATTTTATCGTCAGAATAAATAAAAAATAACTCGGTTCCTGAATGATAAAAATATCGTGTTTTTGCAAGAAATTCTTCAATAAATTCGTCCGATTTTTCTTCTAATGATTTTTTTCTCTCTTCTCTCTCTTTACACTGCTGAACAGTATTTTCAAGGATTGTCGGCAACGCATCCATAATATGATGAATCAACTTTTGTTGAACATTTGGTAAATTTGTGTACTTGTTATACAACGCTGTAACCATGTTTACAGCTTCCGCAATGTCGTCACCACCTTGGTGCTGGTACTGAATTGTGTTTTCTGTGGTCGCATCGGGCTGATTTGTCATACAAATGTTATAAATATAAATATATCACGGTGGTATATTTATATCTTCATATGTATTTATATAAATTATCATATTTATTTATTATTATTTTATTCTTACCTTACATTTTAGCTCCGACGACGCGACTTTGACATTGACCTTGAACTATATCTTCTTGAATTTGTTATTTTTGTCTTTGACCTTGATTTTTTATATTTTATTTTTCGATGTCTTTTTTTTGATGTTATTTTAGTTCTACCTCCGATGTATTGAAAACCTTTGAACGTGCGTGTAAATAAAGATTCCTCCTCCCTTTCAATGTTTTTTTTGTTTTTAATGTTTTTATTTTGTGCTCTTATAATACTATCGGGTGTAATGTTTGTTCCACGTTTAAAATACTCATTCATTTCGAAAAGAGTATAGAATAACATATCAAATGGATGATTTAACATTTTTACTAAGTCATATTCTAGTTGTATACTGAAAGGACCTGAATTATCAAGTGATTGACCTGTATCATTAAATCGAAAAAATCGATAAAATAATATACTTGTAAACGACACTGATGTTGATGGCGTTGATGATTGTGGTTGAATTACTTGCGACACTTGAAGTATATTTTGATTAGTTAACTGATCTGATTTACTTTTCTCTTCCGGCTTCGATAAATCCGGAGATGAATCCTCAGATGATTTTACTGAAGTTAAACGAAGAACACTTTCAAAATTCTGTATTAATATGTTGACAATTACTGAAATACCATCAGCAAGACCTAGTAACCTTATAAAAAATCGATAAATGCGTTCTTTATCAAATCCTTTATATGTTGTTAAATACTCATAAAACTTTTCAAATATAATAAATTTAATGTAATCCACTTTACTTAATGTCCCCTTCCCCACTTGATAAACGGTATAAGAATCGGTAAATAATTTAGGTCCTAATAACAATTTGGTTCTTTCGATTCCGCAGTTAAACATATTATTGGGTTCAGTGTATTGATTTAATGCATATCTATACACATCCGCAACAGTTAAGTTATTTAAATCTCGACTTAAGTTATCAAATTCTTCCTGGCTGACGACTTCTTCTTGACGCATTCTTACTGTTACTTTCTCCATTATTTTGTCGATTTTGTCAGGTATTTGAGTTGCTAATAACTCTTTTTCTTTTAAAAACATATCCCGAAAGAAAACAGGATCAAATTCATATTGGACATCTGGTGCTTCTTCCATCGATGAATTAATGAAATTTATTGTATTATTATTACAATATAAAATAATATAATAATATAATATAATAATATTATTTTAATTTTTAATTGAACTGTTACATTTGTGAAACATTCATTGCATTTGCTATAGAAATGTTGCATTCATTAACCCTAAAAACATTTTGAATCTGTGATTTAAATTATATACATGCGTTTCAAGATTCGATAAATCCGATGAAATATCAAATGTCCTCAAATAATAAAAATATTTTTCATTGTGCATCTTTATTTTTTTCAAAATCGCATCCAATTCATTATGCAATTTTGTGCACATGTCATGAATGCCCGTCAATGCTTTATGTATGCTTGTTTTTTCATGAACAGTTTCTGGTATTTCCGAAATGTAACTTTCAATTACTTCTAATTTATAAATAATATCCAATTTTTCCATTTTTGATTTAATGTACGTCTCTCCGCACATGTATTCCGATAAAATTTCGTATATTTTTGAATTTGTAGCACCGATGGAGCGCAACACTGCATCCCTTTGTAATAAACTCGCAACAATCAAAGCCATTCTAAAAGTGTATATATATGTATATAAAATATATAGTATATAAAAGTATAAATATAATTTTATATACTTTTATATAATTATTCATTCGCTTTAAAAAATGTTTCAAGTGAAAAAACTAGTTTCGCATGCAGTTGTACCTAAAAGAGCCACCGAAGGCAGCGCCGGATTAGATATTAGTTCATCTGTTGATGCAACCATTCCGCCTCATAAATGGTGCGCCATTTCCACCGGCATTTCCATCATGGTGCCAAAAGACTGTTATGCAAGAATTGCACCGAGAAGCGGGTTGACGTTCAAATACGGAATACAGGTTGGCGCCGGAGTCGTTGACAGCGACTATACAGGTGAAATAAAAGTTATTCTGTTTAACCACGGGGCATACGATTTTACAATCAAAGCAGGCGACAGAATTGCACAATTAATTTTTGAGAGAATATTCACAAATGAATTGCAAGAAGTTGAAGAGTTGGTGGAAACAGAAAGAGGAACAGGGGGGTTTGGTAGCACGGGATTATAATTTTTTTGTTTATACCTTCTATGAATAAACTTTAAACCGATAATATGAATCGACTTTTTTCTTCTTTCTAAGGAAATTAAGTAATATTTATTCATTTAATATTTATGTAGTTTTACATAAATATATATATGTATGTATATATATATATTATATACATTATTAGTTTATTATACATTAAAGTAAAAAAATGAGCGCTTTTGATATTTTACATAATTTAGAAATTAATTATAAGATGAATATATTAAATTTACGTGCAACAAACCGGAGAGTCATAACTGACGCACTTCCTGGTGATACAGATGTAGATCAACTCATTATAGCATATTTAACAAACCAAGACAGATTTGATGAACTGTTGGGGACCGACCTGCTTTTGTCTTCTGGTTCTGGGTTAGCAGCAACAACTTCAGCAACTTCAGCAACTTCAGCAACTTCAGCTCCTCATCCTCCTCAAGAAAGTGCAAGTGCACCACTTGTTCTTAGGAAAAGCGTGGAACGCATGTTTTTTGGTGATGGTATGCGTCGTGTAACCGATAGACCTGGTCGTCGTCGTAATAATGGCATAGTTTTTTTGTTAGTGAAGAAATTGTTGAATGATGGTGCTCTGAAAGAAAGCCCTAGTGGATGGGGAAGTGCGTGGAGAAATATAGCATCTCGTTATGCTACAGGTTCTGTAGTTCAAAGGCAAGCGGGGTATAGTATAGAATTTACTCGGAATTGTTTGACCCTTGCAAATATGACTAGGGGTGTTCGCTATGGTGATTGGACTTTTCCAAATTTTTGTGAAATGCTCTGTGATAATATTGGAATTGAAGGGATTGGAATTGAAGGGGGGGAAGAATTTGAAGAATTGGCTCTAGACGATAACGACGGCAGACTTTCCGCGCTCCAAATGTCCGCTGTAATCAAAAGTGCAGCTGCAGATAGAGCAATAGCTATAGCAGAAAAAGTTGACGTTTTAACGGCAAAGAAATTGGCTTCAAAAGCGAAGTCAGACGTTTTCGCAAAAACATACGAATTGAGTAATCAAATAAGACGTTTTGAAGCTGCATTTAATAAAAGTCCGTGGGGAAAATTGGTAAGGTGTATATGCAATGATACTGACATGCAGAATGGTTCATTTACATCTTCATTTTTTTGTGAAATATTACTCGCGCGGGTGATGTTGTGTTATCTATACTCTATATTTTTTATTGTTGAAAGCCAAAATCCAGCAGTCGCAAATTTGTGGAAAAAAAATAAAAAGGATTGTGGATATGTTGTAAAATTGTTTCAAAGTAACGTGTTTGGTCCTTGTAATCAAAGGCTATTGCCATATATAAAGACATGTATAAGTAAAGCTTCCTCTGAAGATATGGGTAAAGCTTTACAAGCATATGTTGTTGGAATTATAAATACAAAAAATAAGGGTATTTTACTTAGAGCTTTTGGTGAAATTTTATTCAACAGTCGTTGTAAACGTAATCATAGTGGCGTTCCTATTACTGGTCATATTGGTCATATTGCTGGTCCTATTGCTGCTTCTGCTGCTTCTGCTGCCGTTTATGGTGATGAGGAGAATAATTATATGGAAGAGGAAGAAGAATTAAAAAAACATTTAGATTTTAGTATGAATAAAGATGGTGGAAAATTAATACACAAAAAAAAACGACACTCCAAATCCAATAAACGATACAAAACCAAACGTTCCAAAACAAATAAACGATACAAATCAATGAAAAGAAAATAGGCGACTCCCATCTTTATTTAATTAAATATTTTTGTTAATATTTCATATTTTAACGATGTTATTTCGGGATTTATTATTCGTGACTGCATAATAATGTATATAAATATTATATATATATTATTATTATGTATTATGCATTATGAAACAAAGTATCGACCGATATTTTATAAGCTAATGTTCTATTGCTGTATTTGTATTGTTTATACTGCTTCTTTAAATCAAACACACTAATACAAGTGTTGTGCAACATATTTGTCAACCGTTTTTCGACCTTATCCAAACTCCAATACTCATTTGAATTATTTTGCAACCATTCAAAATAACTCACAACCACACCTCCGCTGTTGCAGAGAACATCGGGTATTACTTCAATGTTTCTTTCAAGCAGTATTGCGTCGGCCTCGGCGGTTGTCGGTCCATTTGCACCTTCAGCAACAAGTCTGCAATTTGAATCGATGTTTTGGGCAACATCTTTTGTTATTTGCAGTTCTTTTGCGGCTGGAACTATAATGTCACATTTCATTTTCCAAAAATCTTGTTCGCTTATTTTTTCAACATCTTGAAATTCAGGCGAATTCTCTAAATTATATAATCCTCGGTTATCAGCATTATATTTTTTCAACAATTCAATGTCAATGCTACATGCATCATTAAATTTATAATACCCGGTGTGGTCGCCAACTGCCAAGCACGTGTAACCAAACTGATTCAAAAAATGCATCGTCCATACACCGACATTTCCGAACCCCTGTATAATGTATGTTTTCAACGGAGCATAAATAAAATCATCGTGATGTTTATTCCAGTAATCAATTGTTAATGCAACACCTAATCCAGTAGAATGGTTTCGTCCCAACGACCCTCCGCAATCCACACTTTTACCCGTGAAACAGCCTAAATTTAATTTGTTCGTCTCCATGTTATTGCTCAACTCTTGATACTTGGAAACCATCCAATCCATTGTTTGACTCGACGTCCCGATATCCGGTGCCGGAATATCAAGAGTTGGACCAATATTTGTATAAATAGCGGCACAAAATTCTTTCGAAATATTCTTATTTTCATTTTCTGAATATTTCCTTGGATTGTACATGACACCCCCCTTTGCTCCGCCAAACGGTAATTTGTGAAGAGCACATTTAATTGTCATCCAAAATGCCAGCGCTTTGCATTCTTCCAGGTGAACGTCGTCGCTAAAACGCAATCCACCTTTATATGGACCCAACCAGTTATTATGTTGAGCGCGATACCCGGTAAAAATTTCAACCCGTTTATCATCTAATACAACAGGAAAGTTAACAATAATTTCCTTATTATGTACATTGAGGCATTTCAAAAAAATATCATCATAATTGAAAGTTGTGAAAACATTTTCCAACTGTGAATGAAACAACTTTGAAATTTCACTTTTCTCCATATGATTTATAAATTATAAATAATATATGTAATATATAATATTTTTTTAATATTATTTTTATAAGATTATTATATTATTTTTATATAATAATCAATCACCATATATAACTATAACTAACTCTCAAATTAGACTCGTGGAATTTTTACTCCCAACACACTTTGTATTTTATTCACATGTGTTGCGTTGTAGACGCACGTTCCTCTTTCAATCTCAGAAACAATTGAAACTTCAAAATTGCATTTTTGTGCCAATTCCTTCTGTGTCATTTTTTTTTCGCATCTTGCTGCACTAACAGCCAAGGAAGTATTTTTTGATATATATTTTGTTTTTTTCACATCATCGTCCGATGCGGCTGCATAAATTCCGACGGATGCCAACGATGATGAAGTTGTTGAAACTGTGGGAGTTGTTGCCGGTCCAGTTACTGATTTTGTTGCTGATGGTTTCTTATTGAAAACGACGGGTTCCCAATCTTGATGTTGTTGTTGTGGCATACAAAAGTTGACTTGTGTGATAGTTAACTGTTTTATTTATAAAAATTCAATTTTATATAAATAAATAATAAATAAATATAAATAAATAAATAATTTAATTCATCAACCCCAAATCTGATATTCTTTTTCGAGTTTCACATTGTGCAACATTTTAAATGTTTTATTTTCACTCGAAAAGTAACTCGGAGTCAATATGCTCCAGTCTAAAGTGTCCTCAAAAAGTGTTATCTTTGTGTATATGTATCCAATCAATGCGCTGCACCAAAATCGCGACGTTTTTTGGGGATTGGGATCCTTCTTATAATAAGCCTCTATCCAGTCACTCACCACGATATCGTAGGGCTTGTCATAAACAACTTTGTGAATTTCTTGCAATGTATTGATGTTGAATAATTTATGATACTGCTCTTGTGATTCACAGTTCAGGCGTCTTACATATATTTTCCCCTCATATGTTTGTAAAAACTCGTCAAACTCGACAAACTGAACACCGAATTTTTTTTTATTGTCTTCTGGGTCCGGTGTGTCTGATATTCCCGATGTCCACACGTATACACCCTTTAATTTGGGGGTTGTCATTTCCGGGTCAACCACCACCATTCCCACATGAGAATAGTCACTTTGAGTCATGAATTTAATAAACCAGCTAAATACTCCCCACGAATTATGTTGCAAGTCATCACAAACCAACAAGTCACCCGTTTTCAAAGTCGCCTTTAATGTCTTAAATTCATCTGAGTCTAAATTTTGCTTTTGATTCAAAATTTTCATTTCTGCTTCTTTTTTCATTTTATATTTTTTTATATTTTTTTTATTACTATTTTTTTTATTATTTATTATTATTAATAATTTATTTAAATAATTATATATATATATTCAAAGTTTAATTCATTCAATTATTTAATTATTTATTACGAATGTCAGGGTTTTTTTCAGATATAATGTCGGATATGAAAGGAATGGAACAGAACTTGCTGGGTCCTGACTATTTATATTGGAAACGCATTTTAAAACCATCTGATATGGGCATGTCAGACGATGGAAATTTTGGCGCACTTGCCAATGACATTAGCGGATTGATTAATTATGTAGAAGTGCTCGTTTCCGGAAAGGGTGGTTCTACCACAGGTGGTCCTTTAGGTGATAAATTCTTTTTAAAAACGGGCGGGCAGTGCACAGATGTTGCATCTAATAAATTAGTCGACCGATACATTTATATTAATAATATTCCAAGTGGAAATATTCCATTTATATCGTCAGGTCTGGGTGGAACCGACTTTACAGAATTTGAAGGGCTCATTCCTGGAACACTCAGTGATTTAGGAAAATTAAATCCACTTGGTCTTTTCAAATCATTTATGATGGGCGAAAACCCGCCGTGCATGGCAGTCACACTCGCTACAGTTACTCCTGTGACTGATGCGAATGGCAATGACACAGGACAGGATAACGATGGGACTGATACCAAGTTTCTCGCAGTTGCCGATGTGAAAAATATGGACCCGTGCACATTTCCTAGTAAAACAAATCCGGCAGACCCAACACAAACATGCACAGAAACATTTGTAAATTCTGGGTGTGATTATGATTCTGATTCGTCATCATCATCAAAACAAAAATCCAAATGTAAATATAAGTATTCAACAATTCCAAAAATAAAAAAATATAGAAAAAATAAAAACAAGTCGGGAAAAATGATAATGCAAGACTTTTCAAAATTACCAGATGACTTGTATGTAAAAGTATTTTATGCTTGCATAAGCGTATTTTCTCTCTATGTCTTGTATCGATTCATTCAAAGATATCACAAGAAATAGAAATGGTAAATGATTACTAAAAAAAGATACGGGAACTAGGGTTTGAACCTAGGACCTCGGAGTTATGAGCCCCGCGCGCTTCCTCTGCGCCATCCCCCGTTAAGATACCACTCGTAGGTTTCGATCCTACCTTGCCTTTTAATGAGAAAGAGATAACCATCAAACTTTCGGACATTGTGAGTGTCTTGATTGTGTTCGACGATAAGCTGCCGCCATGGGAGTGGTTCTGGTGCTGTGTTTTATACGTCGCTTAGCTATGACGAACAGCTTCTGTAAAGCTGATGAAGTAATGAATTCCCCCGACACGTTTCGATCGTGTGACCTCCGGCTCATAAGGCGATAACCATCTGTTTTTCGGATTTTTTCAAATCTTGTTGGCAACTGACGGTGTTTTACGGCGCGCTTCCTCTGCGCTACAGGGGATTGCAAGGGACATGCTGCGAAACGCAGTGCCTTGGGTCCCCTCTGACCCCTTGCCCAAGTTTAAAGGGAGGGGTTAAAGGGGAACCTAGGTTCCCTTTGGTTGCTCTAGCGCCTTGATGCACCGATGCGATGTGGTGTGATAGATGTCCCCGACAGGTTTCGATCCTGTGACCTTCCGCTTATGAGGCGATAACCATCTTCATTTCGGACTCTTGCGAGTCATTGTGACTGACGACGGTGTTTGAGACGCTCTGCCGCTGAGCTACAGGGACTTTATTGGAACTACCTCTAATATTTCTTTATTTTTTTAAGCTCTTGATTGAAAGCCTTTTTTTTGAGACTTATCAAGATTCGAACCCGGGTTCCTGATATTTGAACTCTGAAGGTTTCCCACTCGGCCATGCGCTCACACCCGCACATGCTTATGACAACATGATATTTATTCATATATGAACATGATGTTGAATTTTATTAGTATTTATAATAGTATTTCTAAAATAAATAATTAATTTCTCTTGTTTGATCTTCTCTTGTTTCTCCTATTTTTATTTTTTTTTGACCTATTTGCATTTCGTTTTTTATATTTTTTTCTGCTTCCACCACGGTGGGTATCATCTTCTTCAAGAGTAGCATCAAAAACGGGTTGTCTCGAAGGAATGATGACAGCTTGTTCGGCAACAGCAGTGGCATTAAGAGCGGCGGTAGCAGCATTTACATCATCAACGGCGGTAGCAGCATTTACATCATCAACGGCGGTAGCAGCATTTACATCATCAACGGCGGCGGTAGCAGCAGCAGCAGCAGCAGCAGCAGCTTGTTCGGCAGCAGCTTGTTTGGCAGCAGCTTGTTCGGCAGCAGCAGCTTGTTCGGCAGCAGCAGCTTGTTCGGAAGCAGCAGCTTGTTTGGCAGCATAATTTGCATCAGTAAGCTCCTGCATTTCAATTTCCCCACCACCATCATCTACTGAAGCTGTAGAATCTTTTGTCCCAAAAAAGTTTTTAATAGAAGTTGGTATTTCAAAAAGATTAGAAGAACTTGAACCAGACGAATCTGATTCCGGCTTAATATTAGCCTTACACTCATCAAATTGTTTTTGACAATAAGCAGGATCTTTAACCGTTGGTTTTAGAAATGAAAGAAAATCCCCCAATTCACCTCCACGCATCTGGCGTCTACGTTGACGACGCGTTCTACCATGTTTGGTTCTTTTATTTTTTTTTAAAGTTCTTGGTGCCATTGAATTAATAATAAATACTGTATATAATTATATTATATTATTATTTATTTATTCTAAAAAATAACAATTTAAAAAAAATAATATTAAAAAATATTATTTTTTTAATTTTTCAATTATGGGGCGAATATTTGACGATTTCCTGTACCTGAGTAAGTCGACCCCCCTCCCGACTTGAATGAATTATTTGCGCCCTTCTTTTTTGGCGCCACGCACCCTCCAGCACGACACCTTTGAATTGCTATATTTCGACTAGTTGTATCATCGCTTTTAAACGACATGGGCGCATTTTTTGCTAAACCAACCTTCATACTCCCTCCACCAATTGCATTGTTTTTTAGGCGTTCAATTCGCTGTGAACTGTCTTGCGGAAATGATATAGGTTTTCCAACTAATCCAACCCGTTTATGAGGCGGTATTTGATTAAAAGTGGTTCCAAAATTTCCACGCACATTTCCGGCAACCTTATTGTCTGTATTATACGGACCATTCGGCTCCCCCTTGGTTTGAACAAATGTGCGCCGACCCATTGCAAAAACGCTGTCATTTGATGAAGGATAAAATTGTTGCGGCATCGGATTCACGCTAGTCAACGTTGCATTATTTCCGCGCTGTTTTATCAGCACATGATTATCTGGAGGACCGTTGAAATTATACTTTAATTTAAATACCATTTGATTTATATAACTTATTACAATATAATATATTATGCTTAATTAATATATTATATTTTGTAACCATACACTAAAACCTAAAACTACTTTCGATAATTTACCTCTTTATTTATAAAATAAAATAAATTTTTTACCATTGATTAAAAGAATCTCTTAGCTGCTCTAAATGCTGACTGAGAACCGCTATTCAAATTTCCACCAAAACTCGAATTATTATAGTTGCGATTAGTCGCCTGAAGCTTCTTAAATGTGATATAATCTGAACTGTCGTACACATACCTCCCATTGCACGTGGCAGACGGAATTCCTGTTTTATCAGGGTGAGGTTGAACTGCACCTGCCATCGTTTTCCATCCACTTAATACACCCCTTATAGAACTAATCTGTGTTGAACCACCCGAAGTATAATATTGACGACACAATAAATCACCAGCATTGTTTACGGCGCGAAACGGAGTTGCAGCCACAGTTAAATTTTTTACAGTGCCAGTTGCAGCAGAACCATTCCACGCTTCTCGTAATTTAAATCGCAGCAACTCGCGCTCGCTTCCTCCTTCCGGACCACCGCTTCCTTGAGTACCTGAACCACCACCTATCAATTGCGCGGAATAGCCATTAAAAAAACCTCCTAAAACCAACTTCACCATATTTACTCGTTTATTTGATATATGATAATATTATATTATAATATAAATAAAACGAAATAATGAATATTTTATTAAAATATTATAAAAAATGATTTAATAAAATATGTCATGATTTATTATATACATGCAATGCAAGCAATGATTGATTTCAATTTGGAACACGTGGTTCTTGCTCTCGAAGACGTTGATAAAAAAATTATGGATGTTGAAGATGGTTATACTCTTCAATATGATGTAGAAACTAATAATGGTTTTGCAAACATTCAATTGGATGAAGATGAATTATTGTTGAAAGGTGTAATGCTGTTTGATATTTTCCACACGCCAAAAGACAGTGTTCAAACCACTGTCAAAATTTATAGGGATAAAAAAAGTGCAATTTTACACTGTGAAACAACAGGAGATAATGATTTGGCGAATTTAGTACTAGGAGAGATTTTGAAAAGATATTATGCCATCCAGAAATAAAAATAAAATATTTATATACAATATATACTACAATATATACTGTGTATTTGTGAAAATGGTCTGCATGAAAAGCTGCATTATTGCAACAATGTTTATCGTTGCAATGATTTTCACAATGTACAATTCAGATAGTACTTTGTCGATACAACAATTTACGGCCGTTCTCTCCACAAAACAAAAAGCAATCTATAAAAAAATTACTGATGAACGTCGCAACATTTATTTCAAGGGATTTGGACTAGGACTTCTCTTGTCATTTTTATTCCTATTCTGGAAAAGCGCGACAAAAAATTCATACAAAATAAATCGGTTTTCAACAATCTGCGTTGTTGGCGCAATAACCTTTACAACTAATTATTTTTATTACATGCTCTCTCCAAAAAGTGACTGGATGATACTTCATATTGACGGAGACAAACAAAAACAAGCGTGGTTAAGCGTTTATAAAAAAATGCAATACAACTATCATTTAGGCGCAGTATTAGGACTTGTGGGCGCGTTTTTTATTGCCAACACGTTTTGCGACTAATGTTTGTTTCATCATTCATAATTTATAAATTAAATATAATATTTATAAATTATATTTATTTTAATTCTTCATATTCTCATATTGTTATTCCGTCATGATTCTTGGCGCGATATTCATCGTCTGCAGTTCTTGAAACAGCAACTTGCATGAATACGGAATTTCAACCAGCGCAAAATCTGTCCGGTTATCGCACATCTTACAGCAATGAATGCCCAACGCATCATTGAATGCTGCGACCATTCCGCACCTGGAACACACGTGCACCTGGTATTTATCAGAAACATCATACAGTCGCTCGCGCGTGAATCGCGCAGCCCCGTGTGACACCATGCAATTGTGCGCAACGATTCCATTCGCAAGAAACGAGTGCGTGTCTTCCACGCTAATGTCATACACGTGCTTCGGTCCCACATTGATTCGCGAGACAACCGTTAAATTCATTGTGGGTAATGCATTGCTTCCGCGCTGCACGCCATACGCCGAACTTGATTCATCTTCATCATCTTCTTCGATTTCGCATTCTTCGAATACTTTTTCATCGAAATTATCCATTTTTTTGGATTCAATATCATCGCTTAGAAACCAGTCTAGTGCTCCGATTTTCTCCATGAATTGCTCCGCCGTTGGAAACGACTTGGATGTGAATTTGCCAAACTCTGTTCCTTTAATCAAATGGTCAGTAATGTCGTGCGTGCTTGGAATCGCGTAATCGTGAAGCAGCCCTTCTGTTTTCTTCAGCTCTTCTACTGCTTGAAGAATAGCACTCTTGGTGTGCACAATCTTGTCCGGGTTCTTCGCTTTGATTTCCTTGAAATGCGTTATTTCATCAACACGATTCACCAGCCAATTGTGTTGACGGCAAACTTCTTCGCGCAATCGGCGATACGAGACACCGGCTTCAAGACGCTGGGATTTGTGGCAACAATACCGAAACCCGATTTTTTCAGAGAATGGAATAAGTTGTTCAATCGGGAGATGAAGCGTCAACTGAAAACTCCTGTTCGTTGCATCGCTCTTATCTTTCAATTCGAATTTCTTTTTGGAGGAGGATGTTTCCCGAAAATTCTGAATTGTGGTATCATGAATGCCACACTTTCCAAGTAGTTTCTGCATATCTTCAAACATTGTTTGCAATGATTCACGATGTTCGTGTGTCTTGGATTTTGAAAATGCAACAGATGTCATAACGTCGCGCTTCCCCCTATGCAATCCAAGAACACATGTGTGTCCGTCGCCGCCAAACATTCCACCAAGAAATTCACGAATAATGGGTCGAGGACACTTCTCATCCAAGATAAAATCAGGAAGTGTTGCCGGCTGATTTATTTTTCTTCCGCGCAATATTCCACCAAGTTGAAGAATATCGGCAAGAAACTCACTTGGAATACGAACAATGTAACAATTTCTCGTTCTAAATTTTTTCTGAGTAATGTCATGAAACATGTTTATATCATCAATAAATTGGGTAACATCAATCATGTGTCCAAGCGACACTGATGCTGATTCATGTTGATATTTTGAACTAATACTTCCGTCAGTAATTAATAGTCCGATTATGCGCGCAAATGCAAGCGTTCTCATATACTCTTTATAATTATCCGTCCTGAGCGTTCGTGTTCCAAATGAAAGCATCCAACCGCCGCATTCCGCAATCTCATCCTTAAGTTTCATTACTGGATAAGTGACGCTAGTTTTAATCTTAGTTGCATTCATTACAATATCCTTCACTTTGACCCATTCATTATCAGATGTTAATACAGGGTGGTCTTCAGTGCATATAAGTTTTCTACCGTCTTCAAATGTTAATTCAACACAGTCGCGAGTTCCCTTGTCCATAAATGCACACGGTTTTGAAGGAACCATTCCGTTTGCCTTTTTATTCCAACCAAGAACATAATCTCCAACGTGTTCCATTTCATCAATCCAAATCGACAAGCCACAATTCAGCGAGATGGGAGCGATTAAGCAGTCCTTCTCCATTTCCCCAAACCGTAACCCTCCATCTCTCGAGCGGCCTTCGGCCGGCTGACGCGTTAGATTTACCATTGGACCGATTGACCTACTGTGTTGTTTATCGTTGACCATGTGTTTTAGGCGCTGGTAGAATGCAGGACCGATGAAGATGTCTGAATCGATTTGTTCGCCGGATAGGCCGTTGTATAAGACTTCATTCCCGTTATTTTCGTAGCCGAGTTTTAGGAGTTCGTTGCGAATGGTGTAAACGTCGAGTTCTCCGAATGATGTTCCGTCACCAAAGAGGCCGAGTTCTAGGAGGATTTTCCCGAGGAGTGTTTCTTTGAGTTGGGCGATTGTCATACGAGACGGAATGGCGTGGGGATTGATGATAATATCTGGGCGCTGCCCGCTCTTTGTGAATGGCATATCCATTTCCGGAATAATGTTACCGATGGTTCCCTTTTGCCCGTGACGACTACTGAGTTTATCCCCGATGACCGGCTTGCGAAACGTGCGAATACGGACTTTGCAAATGACGTATCCGTCCCCGTTTCGCTCCGTGTAATTCTTGTCGACGTAGCAGTCTTCTGTTGTCCTGTGCATTTTACTTGCGTCTTCGTATTTGATTACTTTTGTGTGGTCGTTCCTGTTTTCCTTGATGGGCATTACCTTGCCCATGATAATGTCACGATTTTCAATGACGGAGTTTTCCGGAATAACGCCCTTGCTATTCAATTTCGAATAATTTCCGAATTTCATTCCTTTTGTTTTTGTGGAATCTGGCCTGCATCGAATTTCCTCGTCACCGTTGATTTTCTTGTCCTCGTCCTTTTCAGTGTGATAAATGGTCGCGCTGAATAAACCGCGGTCGATTGCACCCTTGTTGATAAGGATACTGTCTTCTTGATTATAGCCGGTATAGCTCATAATTGCAACGATGACGGGTGCGCCGGATGGAATCTCATCGAGCTTTATCATGCGCATGATGCGTGTATCAACCAGCGGACGCATCGGGTTGGATAGCACGTATGCCGTCTTGTCCATCCGGTTGTAAAAGTTCGTGACGTACATTCCCATCGCCTGCTTACCCATAGCACATTGATAGGTATTTCTGGGTGACTGGTTATGCTCTGGAAACGGAATACACGATGCCAATATTCCGAATATGGTGCTCGGGTGAATTTCGCAGTGGGTGTAATTGTAGTTGAACTGTGAATTCAGATTCAACCCATTCTTCAAATCTGTGCGTTTCATTGCAATCATGCTAAAATTCTGCTCCTCCGGGTCAATATATTCAATGACTGCATCGTCAATTCTGCAGTCAGTTACCAGGTCGTCCCACGTGATTTCTCGACGGTCCAATTTGCGAAGCACATCCGACGTGATGAATGTGCGGTTATTCTTCACGCGCAAAACCGGGCGCATAATTCGCCCCGAGTCATTGCAAATTCGAATTTCCTTGTTTCGAATATCAAAGACAACCGATGTGTAAATGTTGATAATACCCTTGCTCTTTTTATCCTTGAAAGCATTGTAAAGTTCAACCGGGTTTCTGCTTATTCCTACCCACGCGCCATTTACAAATACCTTCACTGCATCAATGAGCTCGCCGCAATTGGTAATTGTGTCAAGAGACTGAATGTGCGGTTCGACCTGCTTGTGAAGCGAATCGGCGTGACTCGGAATGGTAATGTGCGACATGTAGCTGATATTTTTCACGACACCGACGCTTGCGCCCTCTGGAGATTCCGCAACGCACAAAAATCCCCACGTTGTATTGTGAAGCTTACGGGGCGGAATTAATTTCCCACTTTTATCAATTGGTGTATTAATGCGACGAAGGTGGCTCAAACTCGACACATATGTCAAACGATTCAAAACCTGGGCGACGCCCACCTTGTTTGTGTTGACATTTTTAATTCCAAAATCGCCGGTGGACAGAGCACGCTTAATTCCATTTTCAATCGTAGTCGACTTGATGATTTTGTAGACATTCGTCTTGTTAAGAATGCTTAAGTAGTCTTCAGTCGACTTCCACGAACCCGTATTGATTTCTCGAATTACCTGCTTGGTCATGTCCTTTACCACCTTGTTGAAATAATTCCGAAACAAATTGTTGAGAAGAACACCCGTCAAGTCAATGCGCTTATTCATGTATGAATCGCGGTCATCTTGTTTGGTTAATCCCAAGCTGCATTTAATGACTCGCGAAACCATGTAACCCAAATAATAAATCTTTTGCGCCTGAGATTTGCAGTGGGGAAACAAGTCAGAATTCAAGATTTCAATTGCAAAATCGCGCTTCTTTTTTGCTCCCGTTTCTTTATCCATATTCAAAGGGGTATACATGACAATCGACGTAATTTGGCGCATTGCGTCCTCGTGAGTGAGAACCGTGTTGGCATCAATAACTGATGCACGAAGCGCCGTGAGTATCGCTTCATTGTTTCCTTCTTTATTTTCAATATCAAACACCACCTTTTCGCAAATTTCCTTGTCCGATAAAACAGATAGCGCGCGAAACAAAACAAACAGTGGAACTGGTTGTTTGACGCGCGGTATTTGAACGTAAATTGGAAATCCAAACCCGTTATTCTTACTGGCAATCATCATGTTGATTTGTTTAGGAGAAATGCATTTAAAATCAGGAACAGATTTCACTTCCGCCAGCCATGTCCATTTCGTGTTTCCTTTCGAAATATTGTAACAGAATACTTTATTTTCAGCCGCTCTTTCTTGACCAAGAACCGTCTTTTCACTCCCATTAATAATAAAATAGCCACCCGCATCATAAGAACACTCCCCCGTTTCAATGTGATTGATGTGCGCATATTGGTTCAAAATGCAAACAGACGATTTCAACATGATTGGCATTTTGCCAATGTGAATATTCGGCAGCACCTTGTGAAACGTTTGCACATTTTCAAGCTGTTCCCCTGAACGAACAATGTATTTTATATTTGCATCCACTGTCATTGTAGATGCATATGTAAAATTTCTCAACCGGGCTTCTTGAGGAAACATGAGTTTCGTAGCGCCGTTGTTTTCGTGAATTTGAGCACGATAAAGATGAAATTTATCAAATTTTACTTCAATTTCCAATTTATATTTTCTATTTTTTTTGTCATAATCCTGCTCTGATGCAATCATCACCGGATTAAACATTCCAATTGTTCGCTCGATTTGAACATTTACAAAATCATTATATGACTCTATTTGATGCCTGACTAGACGCTTCAAATGATGGTTCTCAAAATAAGAACTTATAATTTTCCACGGAGCTTCCGAATAATCTGGCTGCGTATCATTATAATCATCGTATTTTGCATCGCTGCCCCTGAGGGAACGTAGTTCCCCCACACCCCCTCCTTTTACAGAGGGGGTCGTAGGGGGGTGCTTGTCGCCCCCTACCTCTTTCTCTTTATTATTAATGACCACGTGTGAAGCAGAATCCATTTTATATGATTCGTTTTGACTAGTTTATAAATCAATTTATATTTAAATCTTTTAACCATATATATATAATTATTTTATTTACAACTATTTATTTTTTATTTAGTGTATAGAAAGTGTAGAAACAGAGAGTGGATATAGAGTGAAGTGTGTCTAATTTAATGTTTTTTTATATAATAAATATAATATCAATAATACAATTTTTATTTATTATATAAATATTAATAAATAGTAACAGTCAATAAATAATTAATAACATAAATAACATAATAACAACAACAAGAAAAAAATAAATGACAGAACTAAAAAAAAAAATTACAATTAATCGTGAGCATTTAAATCCAACATCTTCACAAAAAAGAAACGGTTCTGTAAAAAATAGGAAACTTCCCGGATTTATAAAACCAAGCGAACTAAAAATTAATTTAATGAACTTACTAAAAAAGAAAAGAGAAGAAACAAAAAATATAACAAATCAATCTGCTGTCGCCTCTGTCCCAATTCATTTTAGTAATAATGGCAATGTGGGACCGAGACCCCGCGCCACTAAAAATAAGCAGCCTTTTAATAGACAAAAACATACTGAAATTTTTTCAAAAGATTTTGAAGAATCGCTTAATTATTTAAAAACATTTAAAAAAAATACACATTCTTCGACTCAAAAACATCAAACACAACAAAATGAACAACTTGGTGTAAATAATTTCCAAAATGTTACACTAGATGTTCCAACCGACTTTACATGTCCAATTTCATTAGATATTCCAGGAATGAATGTATCCCCCGCATTATCTGCGTCACATGCATCACCCATAAATTTGCAACAACAGCTGCAACAGCTGCAACAATCTTTATCTAATTTAAATTTGAATGCAGTTCCGCCTCCACAACATCCACCTCCATTGTTGCCGCCGCCTCCACCACCTCCCTTACCACAGCATAGGCCACCGCCGCCTCCGCCTCCTCCTCCGCCTCCGCCTCCGCCTCCTCCTCCACCTCCTCCACCGCCACCACCACCACCGCCTCGTTCGTCTTTGAAATATGAAAACTATAATGATGCAAATTCTGATAATAATGATAACAACAATGATAATGATAATAATTTTGACAATGTCGACGACGGTTCCAATTCTGATTCTTTTCATTATAAACCAAAAAATGATGTTCCACATGGAGCGTTAAAGGGTGGAACAAAACCATCATATAGACAATTTTATAATAAAACATTAAAAAAATATTCGTTCAACAATGGTAAAAATGACAATAATAACAAAAGCAATCACCTTAAAAAAACAAATCATAAAAAAATAAAACAACACCCACAACCAAGAAAAATTAAACAAGTTCGAAGAAAAACCACAATTAAGAAATATAAACTTGGAAAACACGGCAAAACAATAAGTATTCTAATTAAAAATAATAAAACCAGAAAAATTATTCAGAATGCACAACGTGAATTAAAAAATGTTCCAATTCATGATGTAAAAAATGCATTAATTAAAAATAATCTTTTAAAACTAGGGTCAACGGCTCCATCAAATGTTTTACGAAAAATGTTTGAAGAGTCCAACATGACGGGTGAAATTCTCAACACGGGCGGCGACACATTCATGCACAACTATATGAATGAAACAAATGAAACAAGGAAATTCTAGTTACTATTATTTTATTGTTGTTATAGGTTTAAAAATGATTATACAGTGCATAAGAGTGGTAACCAATTGCCATAAATCCTTCCAATAGTATCAAAATATAAGCAATTGAATCCTTGCCTGGCTTATTATACCCGATAAATATTACCAGCGGCGCAACAATTATAATGTGAAACCATGAAATAATTGAATACGGATTCGTAAATAATCTTGAACCGTGAGCAATGATTATTACAACTCCGAGAAAAATAAGTGCAGGATACACCCACGCAGGACATCCATTTTTTTTAAGTCCTAAATATAAAAATAAACTTCCAACGAAAATAATGTGAAAAAAATGAACAATAACTAATCTTTTTGATGGATTCATAAATAAAATATTTTTTTATATATTATTAATATTATTATTTAATAAAAATATTATTATAATAAAATACATATATTAAAACAACTTAGATTCATATACATAGTTATAATAGCTTGTACCATCACAAAAGTCACATTCACACATGTCATTAACAGACGAATACTTTCGATTGTCCGGAGAATACGCGCATAAATACGGAACAAGGACGATTTTATTAATGCAGGTGGGTTCATTTTTCGAATGTTATTCAAAAACAGATTCGGTCGGAAATATTACCGATGCAAATATGAAGGAATTTTGTTCTGCTTGCGATTTAAATTGTTCAATTACAAACGGCAGGTGCATGGCCGGGTTTCCGTTTTCCTGTAATTTCAGAGATTATAGTTTGGAGAGATATGTGAAAAAAATGCAGGAACTAGGATACACTATAATTGTGTATGTGCAAGACGGACAAGGTTCAAATACAACGCGAAGTTTGCATTGTATTTATTCACCGGGCACATTTTTCTCAAATGAATCTGAATCTGCAATTGTTCTCTCAAATAACACGTGCTGTTTTTGGATTGAACGCGTCAACATTGGGTCCGTCGGTTCAAAAATTATTATAGGCATGTCAAATATTGACATTTATACTGGAAGAACGACATGTTTTGAATGCGAATCCGAAATGAATGCGCGCCACAATCAAACAACATATGATGAATTAGAGAGATTTATTTCTTCTTTTCAACCCAATGAAGTCATTATTATTTCAAATCTCTCTGCAAGTTATATTCAAGACATTATTAATTTTGCAAACATTCGCGCCTGTGCCAACCCGATTCACCTGGTTGACATGCAATCAGCACAACCGGCACAAACACACCCATTTTATATTCAAGCAAAAAACTGTCAAAAGCAAACATACCGCAAAGAAATGTTGGGAAAGTTCTTTTCGTTTCATGTTTGCAATTCTATTTTTCAATCTTATTCCGCATATGAATTTGCAATTCAATCATTCACATTTCTTCTTCACTTTATGCATGAACACAATCCACATTTAACGCATAAAATAACAGAACCCGAATTTGAAAATAAATCAGACAGAATGGTTCTAGCAAACCACACACTTGAACAGCTGAATATAATTGATGCGGCTGGCTCCGGTTCCAAAATCGGAAAATGCTCATCGGTGTACCGTTTATTAAATCATTGCAAAACGCCAATGGGAGCAAGACGCTTTTATTATCGGTTGTTGCACCCATCTTTCAATGTGGCCGCAATTCAGCGTGAATACGACATTACAGAATACATACTTGGATTGGTATCGGCAGAAACAAAAGAAACAAAAGAAAATAAAAAGTATTTGAATTGGAGAGCGGCGCTCGAAAATGTCAAAGATGTTGAAAAATTGCATCGTAAGATTTATTTGGGAAAGATTTATCCAAAATCTCTCCACGTTCTTTATACAAGTCTCCAAATTATAAATGAAATGTATGAAGGTGGTATCAAATGCGACCAAACGCTGCTTAAATATGTAAATGCGGATGCGTGTCCAGAGAGAATCACAGAATTCTGTGTAAAAATGAAAAAAGAAATAGATTCACATTTTATTATTGAAAAATGTAAAAGTATAGATTCTCTCGATTTTGATTTGAAATATGAAGATTGTTTTATTCAACCGGGAATAAGCAAAGAGCTCGATGCAATGTTTATTGCACATGAAGACGGATTTTCCATTTTTGAAGCCATTCGCGCGCACTGTAATGAGCTGATTGCGCTCGGAGAGAAAACATCTGCCGCTGGAGGAAAAGAAAAAGAATTTGTAAAAAGGCACGAAACTGAAAAACTAGGATTAAGTCTTCAAACGACCGACCGGCGCAGCAAAATTCTTCTCGACCAAATTTCAAAACGAGTCAAGGCAAAACAGTTTGTTTCTACATTGAGCTACAAATCAATTGACTGCGGTACGTTGAAAACATTCGATTTCGATTTATCATTGTTACAATTTGTCAAGGCGGGAAACAGTACTGTTACGTTTATTCACGAAAAAATACACAGCGTGTGTAGCTCTATTAGTCAGACGAGGGGTAAAATTCGGGATGAAATCGGGGTTGTTTTCGGCACATTTATTAGTGGTTTGAAGGAACATCAAGAATCATTTCAGACGATTATTTCATTTGTAACTGATGTTGACTTGATGCAAAACCAGGCGCATATTGCTTGCACGTACAAGTACTGCAAACCCGAGATAAAACAAAATGCCGGCGAAAAAGAAAAAGAAACAGCAGCCTCATTTGTGGATGCGCGTGACATTCGCCACTGTTTAATCGAGCAAATCAATGAGGATGAGCTGTATGTTTGCAACGACATTTCGCTAGGGCTCGGTCAGCGCGGCATGCTACTTTACGGAACAAATGCCGTTGGAAAAACGAGCCTTATTCGCGCTCTAGGAATTTGCATCATTATGGCTCAGGCGGGGTTATATGTGCCGTGTTCGTCATTTACGTATTCTCCATACACGAATATCATGACACGAATTTTAGGAAACGATAATTTATTCAAGGGAATGTCAACATTCGCAGTGGAAATGTCGGAACTGCGGGTTATTTTAAAATGCGCTGACCCAAACAGTTTGATTTTGGGAGACGAGCTGTGTTCAGGCACAGAAATTGACTCAGCAATCAGCATTTTTGTTGCCGGTTTACAAAAGCTGCACGCACTAAAAAGTTGTTTTATTTTTGCGACTCACATGCACGAAATCGTTGACTACGAAGAAATTGCACAAATGCAAGATGATGGCGGTGGTGGTGTCGGCGGCCTTGTTACAAAGCACATGGCGGTAACATATGACAGGGCGCACGACGTACTAATATATGACCGAAAGTTGCGAGACGGAGCTGGACCGAGCATGTACGGACTGGAAGTGTGCAAGTCACTGCACTTGCCCGACGATTTCTTGAAAATGGCGAATGACATTCGGCTGAAATATCGTAACAAAAAACAAGTCGGAGATTTGAATTTTAAACAGAGTCACTTTAATGCACATAAAATAAAAGGAATTTGTGAACTGTGCAAACAGAACTTGGGCGAAGAAGTGCATCATTTGCAGCACCAAAAAGAAGCAGATGAAGCGAATTTTATTCAGCATTTCCATAAAAATCATCCTGCAAACTTGATGACAGTTTGCGAATCGTGCCATTTAAAAATGCATGGAACGGGCGACGGCCAACAGTTAAGGCGCGTTCTAACGACGGGCGCCGACGGATATATTCTTAGGGGAACCCAAGGTTCCCCTAGGACCCCTCCTTGCTCTACAAATTATCGTTATCGTGGTAGTGAAACTAATTTTCACGAATGGGCGAATAATATGTAACATACATTATAAATATTATATTATATATTATATATACAAAAAATTCATAATTATGATAATTTTAGGTAATAGGGTTCCATATGAATATTTTATGACAAAAGGAAAAGGAGAATCAGATGCTGGGTCAGAAGGACTGCCCTATGAAACCGGTTCTTATGATGCCGCATTATTTGAAGCGGGAATACAGAATGCAAATATAATTGAATACACGAGCGTAATGCCAACCGATTCAAAACAAATATCGAAAGAAGAGGGACTGAAACGACTTCAATGGGGCGAAGTACTTGAATGCATTAAAGCGCAGTCAAACGGCAAAAAAGGTTCAAAAATAAGCGCTGCCGTTATGACCACATCCGTCATTGACCCCAAAGGTAAATATTTAGGTGGTTTTGCTGTAGAATATTCAGGTTCAGGAACAAAACAAGATGCCGAAGCTTCTTTAGCCGAATCTGTTACCGGCATAATTGAGAGAAGAGGATACGGTAAATTAAAAGGAGGCGGTAATCTTATAATGTATAAGGATAATGTAACAGACAATGGTTATAAAATTCATCCAGGTAAAATTTTCGAGTATGAGAATTTAGATGTGACAAAAAAACATGGGTCTGTATTTACGGCAATATGTTTTGTGAGCTACAAATTTCCCACATTGAAATCAAATAAATCAAGGGCGGCGGCGAATAAGAATGTGAATACAAAAACGAAGCGTAGGACAAAATCAAAATCGTCAAAGCAATAAATAAATATAAATATAATTATTGCGACTGTTTAATAATGTTATATAATTATATATATAGTGTAAATAATTATATAATAGTACAAATAAATGGATAGCATCAAATCGATTTTACCGTCGTCATCATCTGAATCATCTCAGCCAGAGGAGTATGACAACATATTTACATATTTATTGTCATTTATAGCTTTAATATTTACTTTTGTTTATGATAATTTTGCATACATTTTTGGAATAGTTGTCATTATATTTGGAATGCTGGTTTACATTAAAATGACCAAGACGGATTTAAATTCTCAATTAATGAGCAAATCTCAAAAGGTTGTAATCGAAGGAATGGAAGGAATGACTCATAATAATAATGTAAAAAATGCCGACGACGGTGACGGTGGCGACGCTGGACCTGGAACCAGCATTATTAAAACAGCGCCAACGTCGATATTAACTGGATCAGGAACAGGAACAGCCACAGCTGCGCCATATTTAGCAAATGATTTAATAACCCCCCCCCCGATAACCACCGACCTTGAAACTAAATTAAAATCCAATTTTTGTAAAATGCACTCGTCAAAAAATAGTCCGATGACCGACCTCGACAGTGAATGTGGCGCTTTTGGGAAATCGTCGTGTTTAAATACAGACTGTTGCGGATGGGCTGTTACAAGCGACAATGACAATCCCAGCGGCAAATGTCGCGCCGGAGATAAAAGCGGCATTACGTTTAAATATGACGATGCCGGTAAAAAAATAGACATTGATTGTTATTATTACAAGGGAAATGCGGGAATAGGAAGCAAATGTGTACCATAAAATAAATATATGAATAATACAATATTTATTATTTTACATTTTTGATTGATTAAAATAAAAATTGATATAAAAATATATATACAATTATATCAACAAATTCATCAGTCAACATTTATAGAAATGATAATCCCGGTGAAATGTGTAACGTGCGGAAAAGTCATCGCCGACAAGTATAGGTATTACCTGAACAAAGTTCGAGAGAAGAAACTTGAAGAACAGCCTGGTGGAGATGATGTAGCCATTGACAAGGTTCTTTATTTAACAAAACATAATATAAAAAAAACACCCGAAGGACAAGTTCTTGATGATATTGGGTTCACCAAAATGTGTTGCAGGCGTCACTTTTTAACCCATGTCGATATTCAATAATAGTCATAATAATCAATAATCAATAATAAATAACCGAATAATATTAATAATAAAATTACAAGTATTTTTTATTTATTTAATTTACTAAATCATCAAATAAATAAATAAATAAATAAAAAATTGAATTAAAATTATACAATATATATTTATATTAAATCGGACCACGCAAATAACAGTAGTAAACAAACGATGGCAAATGCAAGCAAAACGATATCTCGACTTTATACTGCAAGAAAAACATTATTGGAGCTACTCTCTATAAGAGGGTATGATGTGGAAGGGTACGCAAATTTTGGTGTGAATGAAGTCAACGCCATGTACACTCACAAACAACTTGACATGTTGGTTGAAATGAAAGGAGAACATAAATCAAAGGGAGCAACAAAATCCAAGGGAGAAAAGGTCAATAAAGATAAAGACAAAGAGGATGAAAAAGAAAATAAAAAAACCTATGTTAAATTTCATTTAGAGAAAACATTGAGTGTGAGCCACATCAACGACTTAATCGAAGACTTGTATGTTTTAGGAGTTGGCGGAGATATTGGCGGGACGGGATTATCTGCCAATGCGAATGACACCGTTCTCACAGATAAAGACACGCTTATTATTATCACAAAACAAGAAATCAAAACTATGAACCAAGTTTCGAATCAGCTATTTTTACAAGGGCGGTTTATTGTGCTGTTGTCACTCGACCGCTTGCAATTTAATATATTGAATCACCAGTACGTTCCGCGTCACACTATTTTAAGCAACGACGAAGTTGGCGAGATGATGAAGAAATATAATGTCATGGAAAAGTCGCAGCTTCCGGATATTTCAAGATATGACCCTGTCGCATTGGCAATTGGAATGAGACCGGGCGAAGTATGCAGTATCGATAGACCAAGTAAATCCGCCATAAGTTCGCTCTACTATAGAGTGTGCACGCAATAACGCAATAAATAAAATCAATAAAACAAAACAATGTTAAAAATTCAAATAAATATCTCTCGGAATAAAACTCAATATGTATTTATATAATGAATGCACCTGAACAAACAACCACACCATGAAAAACGGATACGCAAATATCAATACAAATATAATTATGGAACGAGTATTAAACTGGCGATAATATAACACATATACGAGCAACCACACAATCGTGCATATCCAATATAAATTTCTCACCAAGTAATACCACCAAGAAAGCGTCTGTGTTCTTTTTTCCATATAAAAGATTTTTCGATTGCTAACTGCGGAATTTTGCTCTGCATTCAACATTTCATTTTGAACACGGTCTTTTGTCGACACTAGCATGTCGTTATAAATTGTTGAATTGGAAATCTGAACATCTTGATTCCCAATTTTCGCAATTCCTAAAGAAACTTCTCCCATTATCATAGTGTGTTCATCTTTAAGTTTTTGAATCTCTTGGTCTGCATTTTTTCCATATCGTTCTATCAACAATTCAGTGTATTTTTTTGGACCATCTTTATTTAATAAATAATTGTGTTCAGCTTCAGTAAACTTTTCCGGGGCAGTTTTTACATTTCTCTCTGCATCTAAATATGCCTTTTTTAAATCACTTTTTTGTCGCTCCATCATGCAATCCTGGTCGCAAGAATTATTAGCTTTCATTGTAATATCATTTATTGTTTGAATACTTTGAAGAAGAGCGGCATTATCTGTCATAGTATAGTTTCTATATTGTGTATGTATAATGAATGTTTGAAGTTTGAATGCTATAATAACTAAATATTATATTAATTATATTAATTTTATAATTTTTTTATTATAAAATTGAATTTGATTTTTTACATTTTCACAATTGCAATCATAATTGCATCCAATTGTGAATGATTCCGCTTAAAAAAATTGATGCGCGCGACCTTTTGGTAGGAAAACAATATTTGATTGAATACACTGGTCCCCACGTGGTTTCAAATCCAAGATTCAAAGGCCATTTTATTGGAAATATTTTACCTGAATGTGAATACCAATGCACACTTTCTAAATTTACAAACGTGTTACAAACAGGAAATGTGAGTATTCCTGACTTAAAATTGCAAGATTGCTTTTATAATTATTATGAAGCAGATGCATTAACCCGTGCAGCTACAATACTGCTTTTGCAACGAATTACAGGTGACGAAAATTTTACATTTGATAATTATTAAATAAAATAAATAATGTGATTCTTTTTTTATTATTATTTAATTTTATTTCCTTTTATTCTTCCTTTTATTCTTCCTTGTTTTTTTATTGGATATGGATGCTGCAACATAATTACATTTGGCCTTGACAACATCTTTTGGATAAAATCCATCAGTTGTTGTTATAACGCCATACATACTTGGCCTTCTATCTCTGAAAAGCCCCCAGCACGCACGATTAAACCTAACCTTGTCAATATTAACACTATGCGTAACAAAAGTTTCAGATGTTTTATTCGCTTCTACAACAATGGCACCCGTCTCGTCTGTTATGAAACAGCTTCCATAAAATGTATTTGTGGCTTCTTTGCCGACGCGGTTAGATGCAACTACTGGAACTAAATTTGCTGCCGCGTGTCCTTGCATTACGCGCTGCCAATGTAACCGAGAATCTAATTTTGGGTCTTGCGGTTCTGAACCAATGGCGGTTGGAAACATAAGAATTTCAGCGCCTTGAAGTGCCAAACATCTAGCAGTTTCAGGAAACCATTGGTCCCAGCAAATAGCAACCCCAATTTTTACTATAAAATTATCGACATGACATTCCCACACTCTAAAACCCGTGTCGCCTGGTTGAAAATAGTATTTTTCTTGATAACCAAACCCATCAGGTATATGTGTTTTTCTATAAATGCCAAGACAAGACCCATCTGAATCTATCATTATTAGTGAATTAAAATACGATTTCCTACATCTTTCGAAAAAGGATATAGGTAAAACAACCTTTAGTTCTTTGGCCAAATTTTGAAATGTGCGTATAAAAGAATCCGGTTTAATTACAACAGTTCCATCAATGTCATTTTTATCTTCATCTATAACACTATGTGCCGTCGCAAAGTATTTGCCATTTTGTTCGTAACAAAAATAAATATTCTCAAATAATTCTTGTAATAAAATGACCTTGGCGCCACTTTTTGCAGCATCTCGAACCAATTTAACCGCCTTTTTAATATTCGCTTCTATTGAATTAGAACACGCCATTTGTGTTGCTGCAATCTTAAAAATACGATGACTCGAATCTTCCTTAATATTATATTCCGTTGGAGACATTTGCGACATTTAATATATAATAATATTTTATTATCCACCTTTACTTTTTCTTAGCGTTTTACATGAACGAAAAAAGTACATTGTGTCAAAACAATCTATTTATTTTTTATTTTTAAAGTTCGGCGGTTATTTATTATTTTAAAATAACCATTTTTCGTATCAGATAACGGTTCTTGTTGAGACATGCAATGTATGTTACCTCCTCCCATCAAAATTTCTCTCGCATAAACGCCAACAACTTTTTTACTAGGAAACGCATGCGATATAATTTTCATAGCTTCTTCATCACTTTCACAGTGAAATATTGGGACAACAACCACATCATTTGTGATTATAAGATTTACATGCGAGCCCGCCATTCTTACTCCCGCCTTTCTTTGATATGAACCTTTTACTGTAGGTAGCGTATCAATTTCTTTTTGGGTATAAATAAGCGGAGGTGGATGTGGGACTTTTACAACTGAAAATGGTCGTCCCTTTGCATCCGTTGATGACTCAAGCACTTTCATAGCAGCGAGAGATACAATTTCTTGTTCTTTATCTTCACATGCATCAGTCCCACAATTTTTTGGCCAAGATAAAAGAACTTTGGCAACATCGGCGAACACACATAAATTATCTACATGTCCGTCTGTGTCGTAATCCATAAACACGCCAAGTGGCAACCAAATCACCTTTCTCACATTAAGGTACTTACATAACACATCTTGAATTTGGCGCTTGTCAAGGTGTTGATTTCTATTCTTATTAAGTAAGCATTGTTCTGTGGTTATTAATGTACCTTGTCCATCAACGCTATAAGAACCACCTTCACACGCAAAATCGAAATTTTTATAAAATTGTGTAGATAAAAAATTACTTATTTTCAGCGCAACAAGTGCATCTAAATCATGTTTAATCTCTTTAGGTTTCCCCCATCCATTGAATTTCCATCCCAACGCTCTTAAATCTCGCCCTTGCCCTTTCCCTATCCCTTTATTTTTGTTTTTTTTTATCAAAAATGTTGGAGCAATGTCGCGCAACCAACCATCATTACTTTCAACCTCGCATACAAATATATTTTCGTCATTTTTAAAATATTCAGTTGCTTTCAACCATGTCGAATGTGGCGCCACAATTTGAACAGTCTGATATTGACTAATTGTCCGCGCAACAGTCGCAATTGCAAGTTGCGCTGGACCAAGACGAAACGTTCCAGGATTACTTGGCCATCCCAACCATGTTGCGCGCTGGGGTTCAAATTCTGATGGCATATAATATCCATCTCTTCGAGGTATTGTATCAAGTGTTGATTTTTCTCTTTTATGGGTTGACATTAACAATTGATAATAATATATAATTAATATATTAAATTATTTAATTTTATTAATAATTTAATAATTAATAACTATTTTTAATCCATTTATATTTTTCCATAGTTATTTTCAGAATCATATGCCGCGGGTTGTCGTGCATCATTTGAATTGAATTGTTTTCTATCCATTCTTGACATCAACGGTATAAAACTCTCAGATAATTTTTTTGATTGAACGGATTGAGGAGCCGCAGCATCACCAGCACCCAAAGATGATGATGGTTGCGACGGGTCGGGTGTGGCGCCCATATCATGCATTAATTCCGTTGCCTTGCTTGAAATGGAGTCTTCTAGGGTGGCGGCCGACGATGCAACTGAATTATACAAGCAAGACCGGTCGGTTGACTCCGACTTTTTTTTCTTTGTAGAATTTGCCACTTGAACGCCAAACTTAGTCGGATCCATTGGGAAATTGTACTCGTCAAAATTTATATTGCTTCTTTGATACATGTCATTGACTAAATAACCAATGTAAAGCAATCCGGCAAACAATACAATTACCACTATAACAGTTACGAGTTCCTGAGGCAACCATCCAAGGTGCATTAGTACGATGAAAAATATAATTACAAAACAAATCAAAACAATTAACTTCATTATTTTAATGCGAGCTGCATATTGCTTATGATAATATGTATTGATGTCAACCATTCTGCCAGCATTGTTTATTTTTTGTTGATCAGCTCCTAAAGCATTTTTCTTTGCCATTAAATCATTTTCTTCAAGTGTGATAATTTTCTTTTTATCTTCTAAATTAGAATTCATTTGTTCATTTACTTTTAAATTACTGCTAGCATTGTTCAAAAGAGTGTCGAATAATTTTGACCGAAGTGTTGAAATTTCTGAAATGTCATTGATAATTGTCTTTTGTTGAGCAACGTTATCGGGTGATGGATTCGATTTGAGTAAAATATCTAAAGCAATATATTTGTCGCTTTCTAATTTTTGTAAATTAGAAATTTGTTCTGTTAATTCATCGGCCGAATCTGGCGCTAATGTTTTTTTGGTACTCACTGTCATCACTGTCGGAACAGTGGGAGCTGTAGTGGATGCAGCTGTTTGTTTGGGCGAATTCGGCACAACTGGAGCAACATTCATCGAACCTAATAAACTAGTCATTGTTGGTTATTTATTTATTTATTATAAAACAATAATAATATATACATACATAAAAAATAAAGTATATTATTATTATTTATTAATGAAGAGAACAAATTAAATGGTAAATAAATCTGAAATTAAGGAGTAAAGGAGCCCACCAGCCCACTCTTACAATAGTGGATTTATTTCATCAAAAGGCAAATCGGGTCTTGAAATTTTAAAATAAGCCAAAATGTATTGAATTACAAAATATATAAATACAATCATCATCAATGTTCCCATTATTAACGTAATTGATGACATTGACGATGAACTTTCTCCACCTTCTCCACCTTCTCCACCTTCTCCACTCTCTTCCCCCCCACCCATAAAAATATTGCTAAACATAACAACAATTAAAAGAATGGCAATAACAAACCACACAGTATAATATGCATAACTTGATTTGAACTGAATTCGCGTATCTTCTTCTTGACCTATCAAAGATTCAGGAAGCGCGGTGGACGACGACACGAATGACTCTTTTACAGAAGAAGATGCATGTACGGTCTTATCTAGAGTTTGTTTATGAGAATCAAGTTTAGCTATTTTTGCTTTTATTGCATTTATTTTTTGTTCCATGGCTTTTCTATCCGCCAACGTAGTTGACTGTTGCGATGATGCTGCCTTTATCAACGCAGTTGCAGCATTTAACATGTCTTCGCGCGCAGAAGTCAGCGTCTTTTCAACCGTCGGAGAAAATACTAGCGCGCTTTTTGATTTATTCGCATCTTGCAAATTTGGAAACGTATTGACAATCCACACGGGAATGCTATTCATTTTTGCGAATGGGCGAATCTTGCTAGAAGGGTCTTGTGTGGCAGGATCTTGTGTGGTTACAAGCACGAAATTATTTACATTTTGGCTCCAGTAATTTAATGATATTCCGTTGCCTTGACAATACTCGTTTGAAAGTGCAATTTGTTGGTTGACGTCTTCTGGAGACGCAGGCGTTATACATGAAGCCATCCAACGATTCATCGCGTTTTCATCGTAATTGTTAAAATCCACAACGCACATGGGTGTCCCATTGACCATGCTTGTTGGTTTTGGACAACATTTTTGTCCTAGTGGTGCAACGCAACTAGCGCTATCAGTTGGATTAGCGCTCCACCCCGGAACTGTTACACCAGATTTAACGCATGGGCGCAAGGTTGCAGTTGTAGAATCTGGAAGGACGGTTCGAATGTCACCATTCGAATTTGAAACGCCCATCGCAGCACAATCAGTTCCGCTCAAAGACGCATCGCAATTAAAACAACTATTAATTTGCGTAAGCGATTTTACTGGAACAACAAAATAATTCTGATTTTTTAAAAGCTCCTTGTTAAATTCTGAAAGAGCGCTAGAATATGCAGCCATTTTTGAATCAAAAGCGTCATCCAGCTTGTCTAGGGGCGTAGTCACCGTCGTATCTTTTGGCAAAACGGTTTCAGGTGTAGAAGATGCAGCGGCCGATGCTACAGCTGCTTGAGGTTGTTGACTCATACTTAGCCCGTCACTAGTAAATCCTTCAATATTCATTCCCACAATTTTGTTGTCTCCGGTATTTTGTGCTAAATAAGTATTCATACGGTTTAATTTTTTTTCATCTTTTAAAAATGCACGTCCCTGACTCAAACTAATATTTTTAAAACTATGCCTGTCATTTTCACCAGAATCGTTACATTTACAAGGAATCAAACCGGTAACAGGACAAACTTTTCCTTCTCTGTTATCTAAACTTTTATCATCATCATTGTCATTATTAGAATTATTATTATCACTAGTTCCAAATATATTATCAAAAAACATGTGTATATGTTATATTATTATTAACTATAACATATGCGCAGAAAAACTTGTCAAAAATATTTATATATTAAAATTAATTAATGTTAAATGTTGAATATTCATAAAAGTTGTTCTTTTCAGTTCATTACAGTTTGGTTATCGGATCACATGTCACAATTTGAGAGCAAGGGATTAAAAGGGACAGCATGTCCCTTTGGACAGCATGTCCCTTTTTCACACACTTTGTAGTTTGGGTTTGAACATTAAATATAATATTGATGCAGACCCAACTAGGTACATTATAATGCTAAAAAAGGTGGTTTTATATAATTCATTATAATCGTCTAAGGATGCACCTGCCGCCAATTTTGTCTCATCAAAATTATCGCCCAATTCTAACACACTTAAATATTTTTTTTGAACAGGTGTAATGCTGGCATTAAGTTTTGAAATTGCGGTTGAATTTAAATGCATTTGTGACCGAACTTGTTCAAGAAGGTGATTTGCAGCATACCTATAATTGAGCAACACTTTGTCATTCAAATCTTTTGCGTGAGAATCAGAACTAACATGTCCTGCTGTTGTCGTCGTCGACGTCGGCGTCAACGTTGGCATTGATAATGTTACATTTTTATGGTAATTTATATAATTTGATTTATATTGACTAAGCATATTGTCAAATAAAGAGTTTACATTATTTATTTTACTTTGAATATCATCTGTTGCCATTGTTGCTATTATTTATTATATTGTATATATTTACTATTTATTATATATATACAATTATAAATTTATTATTTTATATTTTATTTATTACTGAGCAATAGCTTTTGGAGGGGCAGCACCACCCCCACCAAACATTGCTGACATTCCTGGTATCTTATCGAACATTTTACCCATTGAACTAGATTCAAATTTGTCTAAAAATGATTGTGCCGTTTTTAAAAGCGGCTCCATGCTTTTCATATTTTCCATCAATTTTTGCTGCTGGTCCATTAGCGTGTTTGTTTGAGATGTAAGACCTCTAACGCCATCTTGGCCCACCAGATTTTCTAAATTATCATATGCCGTTTCTAATGTTTTGGCATAGTCAACACGATTATTTACGGGAAGATCGTCTTCATCGTTAATGCTTGCCGGACTGAGTTCAGTCATGGGTTCAACCGAACCGTTAGTCAAAGGCTTTTGGGTAGAAGTAGAAGAAGCAGATGTCGTCACTTTCTGTTTTGACGCCTTGCCTGATGTTCCTGCACCCGTTACTCCTGAAAGGAGTGATGCTGCTGCTGGTTTTGCTGCTGCCGCTGCTGCCGGTTTTGCTGCTGGTTTTGCTGCTGCTGCCGGTTTTGCTGCTGCTGCTGCTGGTTTGGCTTTGGCTGCTGCTGCCGGTTTTGCAGCGGCGACGCCATCCACCTGGGTGGCCGATTCATCAGCAATTGCATCAGGGTTTGTTGCCGCATCAAATCCTTCTTTACCGCTTACAAGATTTCTGGATATTACAGTAATAAAATTTGTTAATATCAAAGTTACAATTAATACAATTGTCATATTTTTACTAAAGTATGTTGATATGAACCCTATTGATAGAAATATCAATAGCGCGTAGCTATCTCTCAACACAACATAACCAAAAAAATTAATAACTGCTAAAAATGCAACAATGTACAATACATTTTTATCTTGCAGCATGGATTGAACCACCTTCGGAAGTTTCATGTGAACGTTGACCATTTTATAGTATATGCGTATATGTGTATATATAATTAACGCAAGAAAATAATATGTATAAACAATTTACATACAACTCAAAATATATATTATTATAATTTTCTAAAAGGATTAATTATTAATTATATATCAAATTCTGTTAGTATGGAACAACATACAAATCATCATTCAAAATATGACTTGGCATTTTGTGAAATTTTTAATTCAAAAATTCATGGAAAAAATAGTAATAGTTCAAAAAATATTGAATCGCATTTTTTAGTTTTTAGAACATTATGTATTAATGAATTTTATACCATAACACAATTTATTCCAATTTCAGATTTTATTTGCACAATAAGAGACGAGTATATTACAAATAATTATTCTCAACATTTGCACCCAGTCATTAGAAATTACAATGAAATCCTTATAAAAAAACATTACATATCTTTGGAAATTATAGAGTGTGTTGAACTCGAAGGAGGAGAACAGGTTGCAATTTACAAAACGTTTTGGTTGCGCACATTTCAGCGCAAATGGAAACGTTACTGTGAGTCAAAAAAAAAACGTCTAGCTGCATTGTTACAACCTTATGGACTTTTTATGAGAGAAATTGGAATTACTCTTCAACATTCTCGACCATTGCTCGTTTCCAACCTAAAATTTTATAATTCCCATCAATAATTAAACACTTGTTATTATATGTTTTGAATGTTAATATTCTTGAATACGAATATGGTGGCGAACTTGAACTTGTCCATGCATCATTCGACCAATTTTGTTCCCCAATAAAAAGTTGGTCTCCTTCTATTTTTAAAATTACAGCAATGTGACCATAAGGTGTATCATCTTTATTTCTTGCCCAAATAATTACATCATTGACTTTAGGCATATTATTTTTTCTTTTACAATTCAATTTGTTTTTATATTTTTTAAATTTATATTTTTTACCATTTTGAATTGACTCAACTGTTTTCAAATCAAACACATCTTCGGCGCCATCTACTGAACTAAATGTTACACCTAGTTTATTAATCAAGTACCTTCTTGCATATTCAACACACTGCCATTGCATTCCAGAAAATACATTTTTATTTTTGTAGCTTATAAAATTATTCAAGTTCGATTCAAACGAATTATTGCAATTGGAATATGCCGGAACATCTTCTAAATTGCCGATATTCTTACCAAATCTAGTAACACATTTTATTTTTTTACTATTATGTACTATTTTTTTTAATTTTGAATACCGGCTCGTTTTATTTTTTCGTAAAGAGTGTCGCATAGGATGTTATGTTAATATAATATTTATTTATATTATTATGATATGATATTTTCTAATAAAAAAATAACTGAATAATATAAATAATTTATCATAGAGGTGGGTGGTGGGGGCAAAGGGAGTTTACTGTTTACTGTCTGTGTTTCCTGGTTTGTCTGTGTTTCCTAGTTTGTCTGTGTTTCCTGGTTTGCCTTTTCATTTTTCTGGAATGCCTTTTCATCTTTCTGGATTGTCTGTATTTCCTTCCACCACGCTGGGCATTGAATGCCGCATGTTGTTCTTGAGGCAGCGTATCCTGAAGGCGCTGTTTGAGCTGATTACTGAAATTCGAGAGCACCTGGCCAAGAGCTGTAATATTTTCAGACAAGGTGGCATCTTCCGCATCTATAAACCCGCGCATTTTATCAATATCAGCAGGAATGTCTTTCAGAATATTTTCATACATTTGATTTGTCATTGTTAATGATTCCAGCTGTGCTGTAAGTTCTTCAATTCTTTTATTTAATTGACCAATTTGGTCATTCAAAATTCCAATTTGACCTTCGGCCACTTCCTTCATTTTTACATTTTCATTCATTTGGACTTTATCTGCCAAGTCGCCCACCAAGCGCTCTCGTTCTTCCATCATTTTACCTCTGTTAACAACTGCCGCATCCAGTTCGCGCTGTATTTCTCCGCGACCCGCAATATACTGTTGAATAAATAAAAAGTAAGGATTCAGCTCATCCAACATCTTACGAATTTTTTCAGTGTATTCATTTATTTTAACTGAATTCTCTCGTGTTCTAGATGCAACTTGTGCCAAACTCATCAGTTTATCTCTTATTATAGCAACGGATGGACTTGCTTTCAAATACTCCGGCTTATCAATTGAAAGTTTACTTTTTCGACGAAATGTTTGCGCGCGTGGCGAGTTGCGTCTTGGAGACGACTTTCTCCGTGGTGGAGAATTAGGTCTTTTTGGTGATGAACGCAGAGACCTCCTAGGTGACCTGGGCGAACTAGGTGATTTTTTTTTGAATAGTTTTTTTAAAAACGGAGTCATTCCTTTTGTTCGATTTGGCGATGAACGTATACTTGAATCATTCATATTAAAAATTCTAGGCGACCCTTGCGGAGTAATATTATTTATTGATTCTTCTGCTGCTAAAATTGGAGAAAGCTGAGAAACTTCTTGCTGTTGCTCTTCGGGTGTAACCATAACCATCGATTTTGATTGAGAAAGTTCAGGGTCAACAATATCGACATCAATGGGATCAGAAGGAATAGGTTCTTCAACTTCAACAACTTCTGCTGCTGCAGCAGGAGGAACATCAACAAAATCTTCTTGCATAGGTAACTGCATCTCTGGTGAAGGGATTCCTAATGCTCGCCTTTCTCTTTTTCCAATAGAACCATTTTTTCGTTTTGTTTTTGGTGGCATTTGTAATAATTTTAAATTGTAATTCAAATATATAATATCATAATATTATATATTTTAAATATTCGTAAAAATTAATCGAATTTTCCAACATCTCTTGTTATTTTTCCTAATGTTTGCAATATTTGTTCTTGGTCTCTCTTTATTTTAAATAAATTATCATCTGTTTTATTCGCATCGCCATCAATTCCATCAATATATTTTGAAAGCTCTTTATATTTTGCCTCCCTGTTACTTCCTTTCATTAGCAACGCATTCTTCAATTTTCGTATTTCTTTGAAAATCATTTGTTGGTCCCTTTTTATTCCAGCCACTATTGCGCTAGGCACTTTCTTTTTTCTTGAAGCCTCTACATTTTCACCTTGATGTTCTTGGTCATATTCAAATTGTTCGTCACGTTCTTCATATTCATCCCGCCGCTTATCATAGTGATGATAATGATGATGTTGATGATGATGAGTTTTATGCTTTGATGTTTCTAAATCTTTTAAATATTTTAAAAGTCTCTCTAAAGCCCCAATTTGCATTACCATTTTATTTTTAAACTCTTCATAATAGTCATCATACCTATTTACAATGTCTTCTAAATGCGGATTTGATTGTGACTGTTTTCTTATAAATATCCTGTTTCTTAGAATTTTATTTCTATTTTCGTCCTGTTTACATTTTAAAATGTGCATGCGCGCATCTCTATTGAATAAAGATAATGCGGCATCTGAACCAGTATTTGACTCGAGGTAATCCGGTTTAAAAACTAAAATGCTCTTCTGAATGTGCTGCATTAGTATATAATTAACAACTAATAAATTATTTTTAATTATTTATTTTTATATTTATTATGAAATGATATAAAATTATTTTTTAATATTCTTTATAACATTTATAACAAACAATGAGCATTGTAACATTTACAGACATTTTGGGTAACAGCGCACAGGTTAAACTAGAAGAGTGTATACCTCTTGAACTGAAACTAAATCTTACACGATACGGTGAAAAATATAGAGAACTTGGTAATTTTCTATACAAGTATAAAACACAGTATGGGTATAGCGGTCAATTGCCATCAACTAAAATGGTGAGTGTGGATGAACTAGCATTCATAGGCGAGCTGCGTAAAATGAATTATGATGAATTACTAAAAAATCACTCGGAAAATTGGAATAAAGATTATTATTATGAATAATGGAAATAATGGAATAAATTTATTAATATGAAATGAAATATCATAACACGTATTTAAATATTTTTTTAATATTCAATTACTTTCATATAAATTATTTATTAAGAATATATAAAAATCTTTTCATATTAATATTTACAATTAAAAGTTCAGATATTTTAGGAATGTCAAAAAAATCAACGCCGAGTGCAACAATTTTGGACCCGCTTTTAACCGAAGACGATAGCCGCTACGTAATGTTTCCGCTGAAAGACCATGACATTTGGCGAATGTATAAAAAACAAGTGGATTGTTTTTGGAGAGCCGAGGAAATAGACCTTTCAAAAGATGGCGTTCATTGGCAAACCCTCGAAGCAGACGAAAAATATTTTATATCGATGATTCTTGCATTTTTTGCCGCTAGCGACGGAATTGTTCTGGAAAATTTGGCGGTTCGATTTATGGGAGATGTTCAGCTCGCTGAAGCTCGCGCTTTTTACGGATTCCAAATTGCGATGGAAAATATACACTCTGAATGTTACAGTTTGTTGATTGACACGTACATTAAAGACTCCGAAGAAAAAATGAGGCTCTTTAATGCAATAGATAATTTTCCGTGCATTAAAAAGAAAAGTGATTGGGCGAAAAAATGGATTCACGATAAACGCAGCTCGTTTCAAACCAGGTTGATTGCATTTGCGTGCGTTGAAGGCATCTTTTTTTCAGGAGCATTTTGTTCTATTTATTGGATGAAAAAACGCGGCTTAATGCCCGGTCTCACATTCAGCAACGAACTCATTTCGCGCGATGAAGCGCTTCACACTGAATTTGCAGTGCTGCTCTACAATAAAATGATGAAACACCTTCCCAAAACGCGCGTGCAAGAAATAATCAAAGAAGCGGTTGAGATTGAAACCGAATTTATTTGCGAAGCGCTGCCGTGTCGTCTTATTGGAATGAATTCCAAGCTGATGATTCAATACATTGAATTTGTTGCCGACCGGTTGCTTTTGCAGTTGCAGTGTGACAAGGTATATAACTCTTCCAATCCATTTGATTTCATGGAGCTGATAAGTATCGAAGGAAAAACCAACTTTTTTGAAAAAAGAGTGAGCGAATATGCACTTGCAGAAAAAACGAAAACGGACGACATTTTTGATTTTTCCACATTGTTTTGAGGGAACCCAGTTTCCTGATTCCCTCCTTACAAATTTACGAACAACATAGGGCACAAGTAAAACTTAAAATAATTTTCTTCCATTTATACGTCTAACTGTTCGTACAATTCCATTCCGCTGTTGTTGCTGTTGTTGCGGTGGCTGCTGCTGTTGCTGTTGCTGCTGCTGCTGTTGCTGCTGCTGTTGCTGTTGCTGCTGTTGCTGTTGCTGTAGTCGCATTTGCTGCTGTTGCTGTTGCTGTAGTCGCATTTGCTGCTGTTGCTGTTGCTGTTGCTGTAGTCGCATTTTCTGCTGTTGTTGCTGTTGCTGCTGCTGTCTCTGTCGCATTTTATGTTCTTCTGCTGCCAAAAGCAACTGTTGCTGATGTTGAGCGCGCTGTTTTTCATCTTGTGCTGCTGATGCGATTCCCCTTGATTTAAATTTTATTCTTTTCTCATCGTGAATATTTTGCTCTTCATAAGTATTTGAAGCGTGATTATAAGCGGTATCAAAGTTAACTACATCAATGAAACATTTATCACCATCTTGAATATTGAATTCATAATTTAAATTCCTAATCGTATTCAACCCATCATTCGTCGTTTTATAAAATACCATTTCTGCTTCTGAACGTGATATAGTTCTCATAATTCCCTCGACCATTTGTAAAATCATGGGACTTTGCAAAGGGAAAAAGTTTCGCCTGTCAATTTTTAGTCCGGATTGCAGCACTCGATGCTGCATATAATTATCTTCACCACCCCACGCCCAAAAATTCGGAAACCCATTTGTCTTTTCAAAATCCGCCCCTTTTATTGAAAAAATGCCTCCCAGCGCAAATTGAACTCCGTAGAAATGTTTCACAATTCCAGGCCGAGTTTCATACTGAATCACATTTTTATCATACGGCACTGTGTCCACATCATTAAACACAAATGTAATGTTTTTATAATCGTTGGGGTACTCATTTTTAATTGCTAAAAAACCAATATTTTTCATTCCTCCACGATTAAATGGGCGACCATCTTTTTGGTGAACAAAACGTACAGTGTAATCTTTTGGGTCATAATCCGATAAAACATGTTTCATATATACTGAAAAAAATGTTAAATGTTCTTTCCGGTCTCTATACGGAACAATGAATGCCAATTTTGGAACTAAACTAGAACCGGATTCATTATTCGCATTCGTTATATTCGTTACATCATTTACAGCGCTCATTTTAATGTATATATTATTGTATGAATATATACATTATGGCTAATTCAAACTAATCAAGGGGGCGCATATTTTTTCCCATTCTAGAGGGGGTTAAAGGGGGGGAGTATGCCCCCCCTTGTATTTATCTAATATTATTTTCGGAATTAGATTGTCTGTGAATTGTTCTAATTTTTTATAGCATTTATTTATAGTCACTTCGCTAATTTCTGTTATTCGATTTACATCTTTCTTAGAGACGTTTAAACTACACGTTTGAGAAACAAAGTAAATTATTCCTGCAGCAATGGAATGCGGCGTATTTTCTGGTATCAAATTATTTTTATCAATTCGAGTCGCAACAAACTGACACACTTTTGTTAATTCACTATTGATATTCAGCCGGCTGCAATACCTCTCTATAAATGCTTCCGGTTTTGTTTTACCAAAACTCGTCTTATCTGAATTTGCCATTTCATGTTCTAGTTCATTTATAATTGTAATCGCATTTTTGCACCCCTTTGTTGCGCTAGTATTATCCAAATTGAAAATGGTTGCAATTTCTTTTATGGTTCTCGGACAACCATGTTTTCTACAGGCAATATAAGTGGATGCCAAAATAATTCCATCACGGTTCAGACCCCTATATGTTTTAAATTCCGAGATTTTTTTGTGGTACCTTAGCGCCTCGTCCACAATTATTTTAGGAAGTCCGCCATTGTGCGCAATAATTGTTATACACTGAAATTCATCATATTGCGATTTTTCTCGATATGGCATCGATTGCCACTCCGTGTATCTCCTGAATTTTCTCATCTCATAGCTAGTTGCGCCGTCGCACAAAACTTTGCACCCATATGATGATTCAACCAATAGCGGATTTACCGGCATTCCACAGCGCGTTGGGTCGCTTGACTGGTTATCATCTGCACCATAATAGCGCCATTCTGCGCCATGGTCCAATATATCCTTGTAAACAATTCCACATTTTTGATTTGTGCATGTTAAAAATCCGTCATCTGTTAAACACACAATCGAAGAACATGAATCACAATTTTCTCTCTGACCGCTGCTTCTATATACACATTCCAGCGCCGTTCCTGATATTGCTGCAGTTGTTTGTTGCTTTTGTTTACCCGGTTCACAATCTTCATTTATAAAACTAGAATCAATTTGTTTCCACAAATCTTGTTTATATTTATTACTGGATTTAGAATCATGTCTATTTTTTTTCGTTGTTTTATGGTTATTCAAAGGGGACATGCGCCCCCCTTCTAATCCTCCTAGTGTAGAGAGAGTTGGAGGGGAACCTACGGTTCCCTTGACCGATTTTAATAACGTCGACATCAATAATTAATCTGATGAATGGGGATGAGGGCGGGACCGTCCTTTGCTTTTGCTATAAATAATATTAGTTTATGTCTAATTCAATTTTTATTATTATATATAAAAATAAATAGTAATAAAAATAAATAGTAATAAAAATAAATAAATAATATTCAATTAAACTAATTATATTTTAATCATAACATATATATAATATATATAATAACATGGGCGCAGCTTTAACAACACAAAATGCCAAATCAAATTTAGAGTTAAGAAAAAAAATTGATTATATTGCCAAAAATCTTATTTTTGATTCTGATTTCACAGACATGACAAAACTTGGAAATGAAAAATATTGCAACAAATTGGTAAAAAAAGTATCAGATGTATTCAAAAAAAATAAAGACTCTATTGACATTTTATTATTGAGAAAAAAATTATATGAAATAAAAAAAAATAAAACCCAAGAATTAGTATATGAAGATGAAAATGAAAATGAAAATGAAAATGAAAATGAAAATGAAGATGAAGTTAACTTTGAAAAAAAATCAAATGTCAAGATGACTGATTTACAACAACAAGAGCCACAAAAGGAATTACCTCGTCGCGTTGAACAAGAACAAGCACAAGAACAAATAACGGGAGGAGAAAAGAGGGCAACAACTCGCAGTCGTAGCCCCACAACAAGAAAACGCACACCATCAACAACTCCACAAAATATACATAATATTAAAAAAAAATGCAACGAAATTGCAAAATTTTATGTTTTATTTGCACATTTATTTTCGTGCATTGTAAGCACAGTTAATCCGTCTTTTGAAATTGGCGCTTCTTCTTCTTCTTCTGATAAAAAGAGTACAGATTCTCTTGACTTTTGTTCATCCAGGTTGAATTTATTAATAAACGGCGAGTTAATCGAAAATAGCGAAGGCGACGTTACAATAAAACCCAACATTTGTAAAACGAATGTTTCCGATTCAGGAAGTGCATTGCGATTGGTAGACTTGCCCGGAATAAAAGCCCTTTTGCAATTATTTAAAAAAAATAGTGACCACGATTCTAATGAAGATATAAATTATCTTTACAAAGCATTTACGGGAAAAGATGCTCCCGATAATGTAAATATAGAGCAAATTCCTCTTCAAGTATACAGTAAAGACGTTGAGTGCAGCGGTAGCGGCAGCAGCAGCAGCGGTAGCAGCTCAAGAAGCGAATCTCAGTATCGAGGAGGGGCGTTTAATGACTACCAGGATGACAGTTATCGTTATCAGAACCGCGATGAACGCGATATTCGGAACCTAAATGTCGATGTGCGACGCGGAATTTATTTAACCGGAGTTATAGGCAATCCAACCAAAGAAAAATTATTTTCTGACTACATAAATAATATAAAATTTATGATTCAAAAATCCGAAAAAAATCGCTCATTATTGCTTGAAATATTATCCGAAATGTTTACGTATACATATGACAGTGATGGTGAAATTTCCGGTGTGATTATTAATCCATCTCTAACATACAAAGAGCTTCAATCGCTCGTTAGAAGAACACGGAAAATTATTATCAAATTATACACTGAATGCGAAGAAGACTATAATGAAGGACTAGATATATTTTTTGCACTAATTCAAGAAAAAATTCTTTCCAAATTAACATTGCAAGATGATACACTTCGAAGGGAATTGGAACAATCTATTTTTGGAAAACAAGAACGATACATTCCTGTAAATCCTTTTCAAAATCCTTACCAAAATCAAAATCCTTTTCAAAATCAAAACCCGAATAAATATCAATTTGTTCCACCACATTTTAAACAAGATGTTATAAAAGAATTTAAACAAATATTAAAAGATAATGATGAAAGTGACGTTTTTTCCGAAACACAAATTAAATCAGACTTGAATATCTGGATAGAAGATGAAATACAATCTGCAAATGGCCCTGAAATGTTAGACCCTTCTCAAGTTGCAAATGAATTTTATAAAACACTTCCTGCTCCTGATATTATTAGCGCTCCTCTTGCTGTTGCTGTTGCTCCTGTTGCTGTTGCTCCTGCTGTTGCTCCTGCTGTTGCTGTTGCTGTTGCTCCTGTTGCCGTTGCTCCTGTTGCTGCTGCTGCCGTTGTTGGCGCTCCTCTTGCTATTACTCCTCCTGTTGCTGCCGTTGCTCCTATTGCTGCTCCCGTCGGCGCTCCTATTGTTAGCGCTCCTTTTTTTTATCCAAACAAAGCAAAAATAAAATAAATAAATAAATATAGGTAAAAACTAGTATTTAAAATATTTTTCTATAACATTGTGAACATTGTGAGTATGAGTATAACTATAGAAAAATATGAAAACCAAAATGGAATATATGTTCTCCGAGATGATTTATTACCAGGTGGTACAAAATCAATATTACTCGATTCTATTATAAAAAGGGGGGCAATGCCCCCCTCTGACCCCCAATTGCAAGGGGGGGTGTTACCCCCATCTGACCCCCAAATGAATGGGGGGGCAATGACCCCCTTTGTAAATGAATTCGTATACGCATCTCCGTGTTACGGTGGATTTCAGATCGCGCTTTCTATATTCTGTAAAAATAATAATAAAAAGGCAACCATTTTTTGCGCACAACGAAAAATACGACACCCAAATACTGAAATATGTATTAAAAATGGCGCAAATGTAATTGAAGTTCCATATGGATATTTAAGCGTTGTTGAAAAACATGCCCGAGAATACTTGAGGTTGAGGGAACCTGGGTTCCCTCATACTCCCTCCTTACAAACAAAAGGAATAATTCTAGGGGCTGGAGGGGTCCTAGGGGCGCAATACTTGGCACCATTGGTTCCCCTGAAAATAGCATTTGGAGCAAACTCACCAGAAAGTATAAACATAATTGCATCACGAGCAAGGCGCGTTATCGAAACATTTCATACGACTTATGGAAAACCTCCGGATGAAATATGGTGCGCAGTTGGCTCGGGAACTTTAATAAGTGGCATAACACAGGCTGTAAACGAAATGCAAGGGGCGCAATGCTTGACACCAAACTGCCAAGCCCTTTCTACTACATTGGAAAAAGGTCACGTGGAAGCTGTCCCCTGTAGCAAGGGGTCGGAGGGGACAGCATGTCCCCTGAAAATATATGGAGTTCAAGTGGGCAAAGAATTCAAGGGGTCTAATTCTCCAAATGTAACCATTATCGTATATCCCAAGCCATTCGAATATGCATCCAAACTGAAAGTCGATTTCCCATCTATGCAAAATTATGACCTAAAAGCTTTCGAATTATGTTTAGAATATAATAAAAATAAAAGTATTACATCCAATATTGATGAAAATAAAAAAGTATTATTTTGGAATGTATTATAATTTAGGAAATTATGATTATATTCTCTCTTCTATAATATAAATGAAAATGACAGTTGGACACATTATGGCCATTACTGGCTATTTATTCGGACTATCAGTCGCCGGTTATTATATATTTAGACCAAAACACTCAAAAAGATAGTTTATATTTTTGTTTTACAAAGTAATAAGATAGAAGAGAATATTCAATATCAAAGCATAATAAAAAATAAATTATATATATTAGAAATATTTTGCAACATATTATTTAGAACATTATTTAATTTTATTCATATTTGTATTTATTATTTAATTTAATTTATATATATTTAAGTAAAATGGCTTAAATAATTATCTTATATTAATATATGGAAATAACACTTCCATCATTCGTAGATTATCCGGATGGCGCATAGCGCAGTGGAAATCTCACCGGTTCTACAAATACGAGGTCCCATGTTCTAATCCTAGCAGGTGTTAGAGCAATTTTCAACCGGCATGGCGCAGGGGCAGCGCGCGGGGCTCATAACTCCGAGGTCACTCGATCAAAACGGGTTGCCGGTATCGTTACAATTCAGTTGCTTTGCAGAAGCAGCACCCGTCTACACATGGACACTTTAACCGGCATGGCGCAGGGGCAGCGCGCGGGGCTCATAACTCCGAGGTCACTCGATCGAAACGAGTTGCCGGTATCATTACAATTCAGTTGCTT
>Ga0214919_10000186_pt1 | contig 105989 bp, 90 predicted proteins | sample LL1503_MetaG_FD_177994 | JGI IMG/M metagenome (GOLD analysis project Ga0214919, IMG submission 177994) | Freshwater microbial communities from Lake Lanier, Atlanta, Georgia, United States - LL-1503 | ecosystem: Environmental > Aquatic > Freshwater > Lake | place: USA: Georgia | collected...
CTGGGCACAAACCCTGTCACGATTTTCGGGACAGGGTTTTTTGTTTCGAAGCTGTGTCAAAAGCTTGCTTTTGTAAACAGATGAGAAGCAAAAAACCCAACAAAGCACGAAGTGATTTGTTGAAAGGGTTTGGGTACGCCCTCCTTTGGAAGTCGGCGAACAAAGTGAGCCGACAGTCCTGAAAGGGTTTGGGTAAGACCGACATTCAAGGAACACCGAGTCCGAAGGACGAAGGTAATCCTTGAATTAGGGTTTGGGTAAGACCACATTTTATTTTACCACTTGCGCCTTCCTTGGAATTTTCTCAGTTGCCATGGCAGCATGATAAATATAAGAAGCCATAATGGTAGCATTCTTCATTAAGTCTTCTGACTGAATACCTTCAAGATAATCTAAGTTAGTATGCCCTGCAGTGCCTGGTGTTCTATCTTGTAAATATTGAAAACCTGGAAGACCTACTTCATCAAATGAAACATGGTCGGTACTACCTAAGCTTTGATTAGACACCATATTCATACCTAAATCACGGAATGGTTCCATCCATGCAGTAAGCATAGTTCTTGCTGCTTCATTACCTTGTAGATATATACCACGGTATTGTCCTGCACCATAGTCTTGATTAAAGTAAGCAGATAACATTTCATATTCAGGCTTCACACCAATGGCTGCATTTCGCGGGTCACCAAAATGTTTTTGTACATAAGCTCGTGAACCATATAAACCTTGCTCTTCACCTGACCACAAAGCCATTCGAATAGTTCGCATTGGTTTTACACCTAATGTTTTAAGTATACGCATGGCTTCCAATGCTACTGCTGTACCTGATGAATTATCGCTAGCATTAGAACTTCCATGCCATGTATCAAAATGTGCGCCAACCATTACTATTCCTTCTTTAGGATTTGTTCCTGGTATTTCACCCACTAAATTCATAGCTTGTTCTATTTTATCTCCTATTTTATTTTTTATCTCAAGTTCTATTTTTACTGCAATACCTCTTTTTAATACACGGTACATTCTATTATAATGTTCGGGCGTTACTGCTAAAATGGGTGATGAATTTTTCATGCCTGTAGCTGACCATCCATCTTCTCTCACACCAGGACGAGAATAAGCAGGAACAATACCTAATCTATTTCCATCGGTTTGTATAACGACAGCTACATTTTCAGATTTTAAAAATGCCAAGCGCTCAATGGCTGTAATAATTGTTGGATTTTTAATAACTCTTGCTAGATTAGGTTTAACAGGAGTAATTACTGCTTGCTCAAGTGCAATTAGTTCATCATTATTATAACGGTGAACTCCATTGATAAGTGTTAATAAATCAATAACAGCAGGGTTTGATATAAGAACCGCCTTACCATTTAATTTACCTCTATACAATTCAAGATCTTCTTTGGATTGAATATCCACCACCATTGCCTCTGCATTAATCTTCCCCTCTGTTCCAGCTGTATAAGCAACTGGATAAGCATTTAAAGGCATGTAATCGGGTTCAATCATATGTGCCGAAACATATTCATTATCCCAGGTAACACCATAGTCCATATAGGCTTCACTATTCACATTACTTAAACCCATCTTTTTCATTTCATCTAAAGCCCAAACTTGTGCTCTTTGCATATCACGAGACAGTGTAAGTCTTGCCCCTAATACATCTACTATATAAGACTCATACTCCATTACTTTAGAACGTTGCAAACCTTCTTCTCGTATACGTGCTACCATTGCCCAATCCACTAAACCAGGAAAGTTTAAAGGAATTGTAAAAGCAAAAGAAGAAGTAATTAAAAGTATAAAGTAAATTACTCGAACCAATTTTTTTTTGAAAAACAACTTCATTGAAAATATATTTTTAGATAAGAATTTATTATTTCTACATTCAATATACTAAAAAATTCTCAGAACCTTATTGTTCCATAGTCATAATAGCAGAGAAAACTTGAATACCCTCAAAAAAGTTTTTCAACTTAATATTCTCATTTTCGGCATGCTGGTTATTATCGTGATTGGCAATTGGCACTGTCACTGGAGAAGTTTTTAAAACTTTTTCAAATACAAACAATGGCAGACTTCCTCCTAGTGTTGGAAGTAAAACGGGCTGCTCATTATTTACAAGTGATATGGCTTTTGAAATTCTTCTTACATATACATTATCTAAAGAAGTTTTTTGGGCATTATAACTTTTTTTATCCCTAATAACCATACATATTTTAGCATTCAATTTTCTTTCTTCGTCTGTAGGTTCTTTGTCTGTTACAAAAAAACCTTGCGACTTAATATGATCAATAACTTTCTGTTGTTGTTTTTCCCAATCATTACCAACTACCAATCTCATATCTACAGAAGCAATGGCCTTTGTAGGAATTACATTAGCAGAATATTTACCTACACCTGCACTTTGTATTCCATTAATATTTAAAGAAGGTAATTGTAAGGCGTCATTCAATGCACCTGTTCTTTCAGTAGCATTAATACCTAATTCATTTTTAAGCTGGTCTTCCACACTAGGAATATTAGCAAGGGCTTGTTTTTCTGCTGTAGATAATGGAGTTACATCATCGTAAAAACCTTTAATAGTTACTTCACCCTTTTCATTTTTCATACTAGCAAGTAGCCTTACAAGTTCCATGGCAGGGTTCAATACCCAATTACCATAATGACCTGAATGCAAAGGACGCTTTGGCCCAAAGACAGTTAGTTCTAAATGAGTATCGCCTCTCACCCCCATAACCAATTGTTTTTTACCTGACTGATGCACAGGGCCGTCACATATCACCCACATATTTGCCGATAATTTATTTTTATACAATTCTAAAAATGATTCTAAATTAGGAGAACCCGCCTCTTCTTCTCCTTCGAAGAAAAATTTAATATTCACAGTAGGTTTTATATTCAAGGCTTTAAGCTGAGCATATGCATTTATAATAGCCATTACGCCTGCTTTATCATCAGAAGCACCTCTTGCATATATTCTTGCATTCAAATCATAATTATTCCCCTTACTTAACCAAGGTGACACCATTGCTCCCTTTTCATACATGCCAGTATAAAGTGTTGGTTTAAATGGATGTAAACCAGGATACCATTTGGTAGTATCAACAGGCTGACCATCATAGTGGGCATAAAAAATAATGGTTTCATTTGCTCCTGGCACTTTTATTTCACCAAATACCACTGGTGGCATTTGAGAATTAGGTAGTGAAAGTAAGCTTACATCTTCAATACCTTTTGATTGCATATAATTTTTTATCCAATTAGCATTATCCTGTAAACCTTTCGGATTTACTGCTACATTTGGTATAGATAAAAAAGATCTAAACTCATCCACTAAATTAGTTTGCTGTTCATTGATTACTTTTTTAATAAGTAATTGCTCATTTTGTGCAAATAATGTACCTGTAAAAAATATACTAAGTACTAAAATTTTGATATTATTTTTCATGTTCTTATTTATATTTAAAAAGCCTCCCTATAAGGAAGGCTTTTAATTTTTTTATAAAAATATTAAGCTAAATCAAATCGGTCTAGGTTCATTACTTTATTCCAAGCAGCAATAAAATCGTGAACGAATTTTTCTTTTGCATCCTCACAAGCATAAACTTCTGAAAGTGCACGCAATTCAGAATTTGATCCAAAAATTAAATCTACTCTAGTACCTGTCCATTTTACTTTTCCAGTAGCACGGTCACTACCTTCAAAAGTATATTGATGTGCATCGGTTGCTTTCCAAGTAATACTGAAATCAATTAAGTTTACAAAGAAATCATTGCTTAATACACCTGGCTTAGTAGTAAATACACCATGCTTTGAATTATCGAAGTTGGTATCTAACACTCTTAAACCTCCTAACAATGCTGTCATCTCAGGAGCGGTTAAAGTAAGTAATTGTGCTTTATCAATAATCATATCTTCTGGTGATATTAATGTACGTGGCTTAATATAATTTCTAAAGCCATCTGCAATAGGTTCTAATACTGCAAAAGATTCTACATCGGTGTCAGCTTCTGTAGCATCGGCTCTTCCTGCAGTGAATGGAACTTTCACATTATACCCACCGTCTTTAGCTGCTTTTTCAATTGCTGCATTTCCACCTAATACAATTAAATCTGCAAGAGAAACTTGCTTTTCTTTATTTGTAGTGTTAAATTCTTTTTGAATAGTTTCTAAAGCATCTAATACTTTAGATAATTGTGCTGGATTATTAGCAGCCCAAAACTTTTGAGGTGCTAAACGAATACGCGCGCCATTGGCTCCTCCACGCTTGTCTGATCCACGGAAAGTAGAAGCAGAAGCCCAAGAAGTTGATACCAATGCACTTACTGAAAGTCCGGTAGAAATTATTTTTGTTTTTAATGTAGCGATATCTGTAGCATCAATTAATTTATAATTCACGGCTGGAATTGGATCCTGCCAAATTAAAACCTCAGCGGGTACTTCAGAACCTATATAACGAGAACGAGGGCCCATATCGCGATGTGTTAATTTAAACCAAGCTCTTGCAAATGCATCAGCAAATTGATCTGGGTTTTCATAAAATCTTTTAGAAATAGGTCCGTAAGCAGGATCTACTCTTAAGGCAATATCAGTGGTTAACATTGTGGGTGCATGTCTCAACGAAGGATCATGTGCATCAGGCACTGTTCCTGCACCCGCACCTGCTTTAGGCTTCCATTGATGCGCACCTGCTGGACTTTTTGATAACTCCCACTCATATCCAAATAAATTTTCGAAATAATTATTACTCCATTTTGTGGGTGTGGTTGTCCATGCTCCTTCTAAACCAGAAGTAATAGTATTCACGCCATTTCCTGAATTAAATGTATTTTTCCAACCTAAACCTTGTTCTTCTATACTTGCACCTGCTGGCTCTTTACCAACATATTTACCAGGATCAGCAGCTCCATGTGTTTTACCAAATGTATGTCCACCAGCAATAAGCGCCACTGTTTCTTCATCATTCATAGCCATACGTGAAAATGTTTCACGAATATCTCTTGCAGAAGCAATAGGATCAGGATTACCGTTAGGCCCTTCTGGGTTTACATATATTAACCCCATTTGAACTGCAGCTAATGGATTTTCTAAATCACGGTCGCCACTATATCTTTTATCTCCTAACCACTCACGCTCAGCACCCCAATACACATCTTCTTGAGGCTCCCAAACATCGGCACGTCCACCTGCGAAACCAAAGGTTTTAAATCCCATTGATTCTAGTGCACAGTTACCAGCTAGTATCATTAAATCGGCCCAAGACAATTTTTGACCATATTTCTTTTTAATAGGCCATAATAACAAACGCGCTTTATCTAAATTAGTATTATCTGGCCAACTATTTAAAGGAGCAAAACGTTGCATACCTGCTCCACCACCACCACGACCATCGGTAGTTCTATAAGTTCCTGCACTATGCCAAGCCATACGAATAAAAAAAGGTCCGTAATGACCATAGTCTGCAGGCCACCAGTCTTGTGAACTGGTCATTAAATCAACGATATCTTTTTTAACTGCTTTTAAATCCAGAGACTTAAAGGCTTCTGCATAATTAAATGTAGGGTCCAATGGATTAGACAAAGAAGAATGTTGGCGTAAAATATTTAATCTTAATTGATTGGGCCACCAATCGGTATTTCTAGTTCCAGCACTGGTTACTTTTGAAGCTGTAGAGGCGCCTGTAAAAGGACATTTTGCCGCCTCATTTGTATTATTTTCCATAGTAAATTATTATATAATGATTAAGGGATAAAAATACTACAATTACCCATTTACAATTATAAAATATGAAAAATATTACCCTGTTTGTTGAGCTAATTATTCACAATTACTCATTTCCTCCAACAATTTTGCTGGTACTTCTATATAAATAGTTTTCGTAGATATGTCTTCTTGCAAAACGGTCAGGAGTGTCGGCATTCACCAACTTCACATAAATCGCTTTTGGTACACCATAGTATTCATATTCATTACCATCAGAAAATACAACTCTTAGTATTTCTGATTTAAATTCAAAGTCATCAATACTAGCTTCTGTTGTAGTAGCAATATAGGCGTCCTTGGAAGCTTCATGTGTTTCTGCATGTACACTCACTAAAAAATGATAAGAAGCTATTAATTTAGTTGATTTTACTTCCGCTATTTTTTTAGCTTCATCGTTTTCTTGAAATTTATCAGGATGACATTCCATCATTATTTTACGGTAAACTTTTTTTAAATCACTTAAAGTAGCCTTATCATCCACTCCTAGAATAGCCCTGTGTCTTTCAATTCTCTTCATATGTTAATTATGATGCGCGAAGGTACATCAAACTAATTTAAATAAAGAAGCCCTTTCAGTATCATCTGAAAGGGCTTCTTTTTAATAATAATTATACTTACAAAGTAAACTTTGTTTATTTTACTTCTTCAAACTGAGCGTCTTCAACTGTATCGTTAGCTGCTCCACCATTTGCTTGTCCACCTGCTTGGTCTGCGCCAGGAGCTCCTGCTTCAGGGCCCGCTGCTCCAGCTGCTTGTGCTTTGTAAATTTCTTCACTTGCAGCAGTCCAAGCTGTATTCATAGCTTCTAAAGCAGTATCTACTTTTGCTACATCTTTAGAGGCATGTGCTTCTTTCAAGTTCGCTAAAGCGGTTTCAATAGGTGCTTTTTTATCTGCAGAAATTTTATCTCCAAATTCTTTCAATTGTTTTTCTGTTTGGAAAATTAAGCTGTCAGCTTGGTTTAATTTTTCTACTCTTTCTTTTTCTAATTTATCTCCTGCTTCGTTAGCTTTTGCTTCAGCTTTCATTTTTTCAATTTCTTCCTTCGTTAAACCACTTCCAGCTTCAATTCTAATTTTTTGTTCTTTACCAGTTCCTTTATCTTTTGCACTTACATTTAGAATACCATTAGCATCTATATCAAAAGTAACTTCAATTTGAGGAACGCCTCTTGGTGCAGGTGGAATACCATCCAAGTTAAACATACCTAAACTTTTATTTTGATTGGCCATTGGACGCTCACCTTGTAAAACATGAATTTGAACACCTGGTTGATTGTCGCTAGCTGTTGAATACACTTCAGTTTTCTTAGTAGGAATAGTAGTGTTAGAAGCAATCATTGTAGTCATAACACCACCCATTGTTTCAATACCTAAGTTTAATGGTGTAACGTCTAATAACAACACATCTTTAACATCTCCTGTTAATACTGCACCTTGGATACCTGCACCTATTGCTACCACTTCATCAGGATTCACAGAACGGTTGGGTTTTTTACCAAAGAACTTTTCTACTATTTCTTGTACTTTAGGAATTCTTGATGAACCTCCTACTAAAATCACTTCATCTATTTGTGAAACAGAATAACCTGCATCTTTTAAAGCAATTTCACAAGGCTTTAAACAACGTGAAAATAAATTATCTGCTAAAGATTCAAATTTGGCTCTTGTTAATTTTAATACTAAGTGTTTTGGAACGCCATCAACTGCTGTAATGTATGGCAAGTTGATTTCAGTTTCTGAAGAAGAACTTAATTCCACTTTTGCTTTCTCTGCAGCTTCTTTTAATCTTTGTAAAGCCATTGGATCTTTTCTTAAGTCAATTGCTTCTTGTTTTTTAAATTCATCTGCTAAGAAGTCCATAATAACTTTATCAAAATCATCTCCACCTAAATGGGTATCTCCATTAGTAGATTTTACTTCAAATACACCATCTCCTAAATCCAAAATAGAAATATCAAAAGTTCCACCCCCTAAATCGAATACAGCTATTTTTTGTTCTACATTCTTTTTATCTAAACCATAAGCTAAAGCAGCAGCTGTTGGTTCGTTTACAATTCTACGTACATTCAATCCAGCAATCTCACCCGCTTCTTTTGTAGCTTGTCTTTGTGCATCGTTGAAATAAGCAGGTACAGTAATAACTGCATCAGTCACTTCAGTGCCTAAATAGTCTTCTGCGGTTTTTTTCATTTTTTGTAAAACCATTGCAGAAATTTCTTGAGGAGTATACATACGACCGTCGATATCAACACGCACTGTGTCGTTCTCACCTTGTACAATTTTATAACTCCAATGCGTTTTCTCTTCAGTAATTTCATTAAAACGACGGCCCATAAAACGCTTCACACTTGAAATAGTGTTTTCAGGATTTGTGATAGCTTGACGCTTTGCAGGATCTCCTACTTTACGCTCGCCATTTTTTAAAAAAGCAACTACTGAAGGGGTTGTTCTACGTCCTTCGTCATTTGCGATAACTACTGGTTCGCCACCTTCCATAACCGATACACAACTGTTGGTAGTACCTAAGTCAATGCCTATAATTTTTGCCATAATGCTTGATTTTCAATGATTAATTACCTTACTATATTCAATCTTTATGCCATAATAGGTATAAGAGTCTTTGGGTGTAAATTTGTCATATTTGACAGTTTATGGGATTTTTTTAAGGCCCTTATTGACATATAAACACCAAAAAGGGGTAGAAAAGGCAGATAATTATAGGGATTCTGAACCCTTAAAAGTGAAGTTTTTCTGACTTGTATAGCTAAAAATGACCACAAAGAAGGTGGTGACAATTTTAGCTAATGTAGGATACCAGCCTAGTTTATCTACAAATAGCTTTAAAAAGCCGTAATTAAGTAGCACGCAGCCAAGAACCACTATAAAATACTTCATGAGTTGCTTACTTTTAGTTACCGTCGTTTCTTGAAAGACTACATACCTGCTTAAATAAAAGCCTATGGGAAAAGTGATACAGAAAGAAATGATAAATGAAGCAATATGTGGACTAATGCTTACCCAACCTAAATTAATTATTTGTTTATGTAAAATATAATTATACGCCACAAAAAATAAGCTAATATCCAATATGGTATTGGCGCCACCACAGGCAGCGTATCTAAAAGTTTTTAAGGGCATCATTTTCTTGAAAATTGGATAAAACCAATCTATTAGATCAAGAATAACTTTGCTAATAAAGTCGTGTAGTTTCAACATCAATGCGCTAAGATAATCTTAATTAATTACTTTTGCCAAAGGCAAGCCCATTTTATGAATTTAATAACTCTCTTAAAACAGACCACATCAACAAGCTTAGATAGCTTATACCAGGTTAAAATTCAACCTGATCAAGTATTAGTGAATGCTACTAAGCCAGAATTTGAAGGAGATTATACCATTGTTCTTTTTGCCTTTGTAAAACAATTAGGTAAAAGTCCAGAACAAATGGGAAATGAATTAGGCAATGCAATGCAAAATGCATTACCCAAAATTATAACCAAGTTTAATATTGTAAAAGGTTTTTTAAATTTCACTATTAGTAATGATTATTGGTTTGATTTTATAAAAAACTTGTCGCCTAATGAATTAATGCCTAAGGTTGAGCATAAAAGAAAAATAATGGTGGAGTACTCCTCTCCTAACACTAATAAGCCTTTACACTTGGGTCATTTGAGAAATAATTTTTTAGGATGGAGTATAGCTGAAATTTTAAAAATGCAAGGGCATGAGGTCGTAAAAACTTGTATAGTAAATGACAGAGGTATTCATATTTGTAAAAGCATGATTGCTTGGCAATTATTTGCAAATGGAGCAACACCTGAATCAAGCCATAAAAAAGGCGACCACTTCGTTGGTGATTTTTATGTAAAATACAATGAAGTTTATAAAGCCGAAGTAGCTGAATTAGTAGCGGGTGGCATGATGCAAGAAATAGCAGAAAAAGAAGCCCCTATTTTAAAATGTGCACAGGAAATGTTACTTAAATGGGAACAAGGGGACGCGGCCACTATAGATTTATGGAAAAAGATGAACGCATGGGTTTATGAAGGCTTTGATGTGACGTATAAAAAAATTGGTTCTGATTTTTTCAAAACTTATTTCGAAAGCAATACATATTTATTAGGTAAAGAGTTAGTGGAAGAAGGGCTTACTAAAAAAGTATTTTATAAAAAAGAAGATAATTCTGTTTGGATAGATTTAACATCCGATGGCTTAGATGAAAAAATTGTGCGTCGTAAAGATGGTACTTCTGTATATATGACTCAAGATATTGGCCTAGCGCAATTAAAACAAAAAGAGTTTAATACCGATACCAGTATTTATGTGGTGGGTGATGAACAAAATTATCATTTCAAAGTTTTAAAGTTAATATGTCAAAAATTAAAGCAACCAGCAGCAGATGGTATTTACCATTTGAGTTATGGTATGGTGGAACTTCCAACGGGCAAAATGAAAAGCCGCGAAGGAACTGTAGTGGACGCTGATGATTTAGTTGATGAAATGATAAATATCTCTAAAGAAAAAACAGAAGCCTTAGGAAAGGTTACCGATTTTACGCAAGAACAACTCACTGAACTATATAATACTATTGGACTTGGTGCCCTTAAATTTTTCTTATTAAGAGTGGACCCTAAAAAGAAAATGATATTCAACCCAGAAGAAAGTATCGATTTTCATGGTTTTACTGGGCCTTTTATTCAATATACACATGCACGTATTAAAAGTATATTAAGAAAGACAGGTACATCAGTAAGCATTATAACAAATGAACTATTGCCTCTAGAAAAACAATTAGCCATTGAACTCTCTAGCTTTCCCGAGGTAGTGAATGAGGCTGCTAACAATTTAGACCCTTCTAAGTTAGCCATATATGCTTTCAACTTAGCTAAGTTATTCAATACTTTTTACGCGGAGCATTCAATTTCTAATGCAGAATCGGAGGTAAAAAAACAATTAAGAATTCAATTGGGTATATTAACAGCGGCCACTTTACAAAAAGCCATGAGCGCTTTAGGTATAGCGGTGCCAGAACAGATGTAAAAAACCTATAAAACTGTAGGTTTAAAAATTAAACTATAAAATATTATACTACTCTATTTTTAATTTACTTAAGACCTTTTTAACTTAGAATTATTATACACTTCAGGCGATTCTTCTTCAAAACCCCACTTCGTTAACAAAGATTCCATTTGTGTTTGCGGTAAAGATGCTTTTTCATAATGGCCCGCATTCATCTTCTGTCGCATAGCTTCATAAATACTAACAGCACAAGCCACTGATATATTTAAGCTTTGAATAATACCCATTTGTGGTATAATAAAATTACCATCTGCTAAGTTTCTAAATTCTTCTGTTACTCCAGCATGCTCATTACCAAAAACCAAGGCAACCGATTCTGTAAAATTAATATCGTGAAGACTAACCGCATCACTTGACAAATGAGTAGTTAAAATTTTACTGAATTTTTTTCTAAGTTCCTTCACACAATCTTCTAATTTTTCAAACTCATGAATAGTTAACCATTTTAAAGCACTACTACTACTTCTATAGCCCCATTTTTTATGTCTAGGTATTTTAGTGGTAAGAACATATAAATCTTGAATGCCCACCGCATCACAGGTACGCATTACTGCAGATATATTATGAGGGTCTTGCACATTCTCAAGTACGACTGTCAAGTTAGCTTGACGCTTACTTAAAACTTTCAATAATTTTTCACTGCGTTCTGGAGTCATACTTATTTTTTAAAAGGCATTGTATATTGAACCCCTAAGCCTGGTTTTTGTATTGGCATTATTTTACCTTTATTAATTCCTATATTATAATCAAGCCCTATTCCATTTAATTCAGTCATAAGTAATGGGCCGTCCATATCTACATAATCAAGTTGAGGTAAAAACTGTGCAATAGCAGCTGAACCAATTACCGACTCATTCATACTACCCATCATTACTTTTAAGCCTAAAGTTTTAGCCTCCTTTATCATTCTAAGTGCAGGTGTTAGGCCACTACATTTAGTTAATTTAATATTTATTCCATGAAAATAATTCGCACAATTAGCCACGTCTTTTTCAAATACACAGGACTCATCAGCAAATAATGGAAGTTTTGAAGTTGCTTTTAATTGTGCCATACCTTCCCAGTTATCTTTAGCCAAAGGTTGTTCCACTAATTCCACCCCTAAATTAGCAAGTGCTGGAATTTTTTGTAAGGCTTCTTCTGTAGTCCATCCTGCATTAGCGTCAACACGAAGTGGTACATTAGTATGTGCACGAAGTGCTGTTATCATTTCAATATCGTAATCGGTACCCAATTTAATTTTATAGACAGGCCAAGGATGGGCATTCATTTTCTCTACCATCTTCTCTATAGAATCAATGCCTAAAGTATAATCACAAATAGGTGTGGGTGTATTTTCATTCCATGGTGTATTCCAAATTTCATGAATAGGTTTTTTATTCATATGCCCAAATAAATCCCAGCCTGCCATATCTAAAGCCGAGACTAAAAAAGGATCATTGGGAAATAAATGGTGCAAAAAATGCCAAAAACGTTCAGGGTCGATTAAAGCAAACTTTTCAATAAGTTTTCTATTTTTTTCCAATAGCTCCATCATGGCTTCCACATTTACATTATAATAGACAATAGCCGGAGCCTCGCCAAAACCTTGCCAGTTGCCTAAAGACAATCGAATCATTAAACTATGCTGATGCGTTTTGGTTCTACCATTGGAAATGGTAAATGGATATTCAAAAGCTAATCGTTGTTCCCAAAAATCTAATTGCACTTATAAAATTTTAGCTAAGATACTAAATAGCCTTATTTAGCGGCCAGATTCTTTAATGGCAACAGCCCAGTCTTCATTAAAACTTTTTGCAGCTATTAAGTTTTCTAAACTAAGGTGCATTCTGTAACGCCAATAATGTTTTGAATTTGATGGCTCATTTATTCTTTCAGCATGCGGGTCTTCCCTTCTTAATTTTGCATCTACTCCTAAATAATCTTGTAATTGAAATATGGCCCACATAGCAGGTGAATATAAATGCTGCAATAGTATGGCTTTGTTTATCCAGGGTTCGCAAAATTTAGGCGCTTCGCCAGACTGTTCTAATTGTTCTTTAAAAAATTGTTTTGTTTTAGCTGCATCTTCTTCCCACCATCCTCTCAATGTACTTGTATCATGTGAAGATGGCGTTACCACACTTAAAAATGGAGCATCCTTGGGATTAAAAAATAGAGTGTTACTTTCTTTAGGCATTCTTTGCACTTCCAAACTTAAAATGCCTAATTGTTTCATAACCTCAGGCAAACAGGCAGGCACTAATCCTAAATCTTCACCACAAATAAGCATATTGGTGGCTCTTTTTAAATTAGGTAGTTTTTGCAAGGCCTCTTTTTCCCAAGTCTCATTTTGTTTAAAGAAGAAATAATCGAAGTATAAATTTCTAAAGATGTCCTTAGATCTTTGCTCTAATGCTTGAAAAGAAGAAGTCCCTTCTATATTAAATCTAAAATGATACAGACCTTGATTTTCATCTTCTAATAAAATTACATTGGTTAATAAATTCAATAAACCATTTTGTATTTTTTCCTGCCAGTCATCTTTAGGTAAGTTCTTAAAATGATTCACAACTTGAACTTGTGTTTGAAAAGCTGGCAAAAAGGTATAGCGATCCTCCCCAATATATTCAAAATAATTATTTTTTACATACTCATTATCATAACCAAATGTTTGAAACAAAATTGTTTCATTGATAAAGGGTTTAGTATATCTATCTACATCCCATGAAATGCCTTTGCTATTGAAATCCTGAATATTTAATGGAATTGCAGGAACAAACCTGCCCATAATACCATCTACTGCATGCATAGGTATACTCCAAATTCTAAAAAATCCTAAAATATGATCAATCCTAAAAGCATCAAAGTAAAAGCGCATTTGTTCAAAACGAAGTTTCCACCAACTATAATCGGTGGCAGCCATGTTCTTCCAATGATATGTTGGGAAACCCCAATTTTGACCTTTCACTGCAAAATCATCAGGAGGTGCGCCAGCTTGCTTATCCATGTGAAAAAGTGTTGGATGTTGCCATGTATCGGCACCATATCTATAAACACCAATAGGTATATCACCTTTCACAATTATACCATTTTCATGCGCGTAACTAGTAGCAGATTTTAATTGCAAGTGTAAATGAAATTGAACATAATAGTAAAAACTAATTTCAGTATATGTAGTCGACCTAGGGTCCACTAATTTTTGGATAGCTTTTTCATCAAATTTTGAATGTGTTGGCCACATATTATAATCTATAGTTCCATGCAGTTCCCTTAAATAAGAAAAAGCAGAATAAGGAACTAACCAATGTGCATTGTTATTAAAAAACTCAGTGAAACTAGTAGCGGTTAATTCGTGTTTGCCATTTTTATCAAATAAAGTTCTTAAAACCTTCCACTTCAATTTCATGACTGCTTCATAGTCTACCACCTCAAGTGCATTTAATTTTTCTTTTTCAATCAAAAAAGATTCAATTAAATTTTTCTGCTTAGGCAAAATCATTTCATCAATTCTTATAAAAAGTGGATGCAACGCGAAAGCCGAAATAGCTGCATATGGATATGAGTCCATCCAGCTATGTGTGGCCGTGGTATCATTTACAGGTAATAGCTGTATTAATTTTAAACCAATTTTCTTTGACCAGTCTACTAATAGTTTAATATCTGAGAACTCACCCACCCCGCAACTATTATTAGATCTTAAAGAAAATACTGGTATTGCTACCCCTGCCCCCTTCCACTGGGTATTATTCAATGCAGCAAATCCATCATTGCAAATAACTAATTTATTTTTACTAGCAGGCTCATAGAGAACTCTATTATTACCCAGTTCATAACTTATAAATGCTTTTTTCTTAGTATCATAAATGCCATACTTATAAATTAAGGGAAATGCTGTTTGCTTTAAATCCAAAGCAATTTCAAAATAATCAGTTTCTTTAATTTTAGTAAGGGGTAAAGTTTTTTGAGTATCCCAGTTGCCCAAAATAGCAGACTCACCAATAATACATAAGCTCTGTCCTTTTTTTATAAGGGGTGCCTTTACTTTAAATAAATGAGTTTTAGTTTTGGTAATTTTTTTGGCAGAAGCAGATGCTACCTTTTCATTCAGCAAAGTAGAGGTAAAGGGTTCAGTATAAAAAACATTTTCTATCTGACCTGCATAATTCCAAGTATCAATTAATACTAGTTCATCATTTGAGATAGAAACCAAATCAATAGTCTTATCATCTCCCCATTCTACTATTTCTCTTTGTTGATCATCTTTGATTAAATAATGATAAATTATTTTTTCTATATTATCTGACTTGGGAAATTCCAGATGAATAACCCAATATGTTTCGTTTAAATAAACTAATGGAATGGCATTGTTTTTTTCTCCACCTCCTAGTAAAGGATGGTTTCCATAAATCCAAATACTTTGACCATAAGTAGTTTGATACTTAAGATGAAAGCTAATTTTTTTACTTATATCTTTTTTAATAATGGTTCTAGGCATGCAATCTGGATCTGCTATCTATCGTTATAGGTTCAAGTAGTTAAAGATAAAATAATATAGTGTACCAAAAACACATTAAATTTAATTTTAGTTAAATGTTTAAGGCTTTTGTATATTTACCTATGATACTTATAATCAATAGATTACATTAAATAATGGACAAGATATTAATATATACCGATGGTTCTTCAAGAGGTAATCCTGGTCCGGGTGGATTCGGTGCAATATTAATGTGGGCAGGGAAAACCAAAGAAATTCATGAAGCTTATCGTAAAACCACTAATAATAGAATGGAACTATTAGCGGTCATTAAAGCGCTATCAGCCTTAAAAACTAAAACCCTCCCTATTCATATTTATACCGATAGTAAATATGTGGTTGAATCGGTAGAGAAAAAATGGTTGAATAATTGGATCAAAACAGATTTTAAAGGAGGGAAGAAAAACAAAGACCTATGGTTAACGTTTCATAAAGTAGCTGCACCTTTTACTATAAAATTTCATTGGGTAAAAGGTCATAGTGATAATGCACACAATAATAGATGTGATATTCTAGCCACAGAAGCAGCAGACAATGGGCCTTGGAAAATTGACGAGGTTTTCGAATTAAATGAGGCTGCTAAATAATAGTATTTGACTATTTTTTAATTAAAAATTAGATGGCTTTAAACTTTGGAATAAGTATGCGAAATGAACCAAATAAAATGGCACCAAATACTAATGTACCTGCAACACTATAAGGATAGAAAGGTAAACCGTCTACCATAGTTTGTATAAGTCCAGTAATAGTGAATGCATGATGATAGCCTCCTCCTTGTACCCATACTAAAAAATTTGAAACTAAAAAGTAAGCAGTTGGAGCAGATAAAAAGCCAATAAAATACTTAGAGAGTTTATTGCTTTGGATACCAAACCCAAATACGGCGGTACTAGCAATTAAAACATAGTTCAATAACTGACCTTGATAAAACCCTTGTATAGCTGTTAATTGAAAAGTATACAAAACTTGATACAATAAATCAGAAATAAACATTGAAATTATGGGTAATAAAAAAGCATAGGACTTTTGTCTTGAAAATAAAGATCCACCAAATAAGGCAATTGCAATTTGAGGTGCAAAACCGTATGGTCTTCCTGGTAATACACGGTATAAAGCACTAGTAATTATCATAATAACTAGGGCTACTATTATTTGTTTATTGAATCTCATCTTTTTTATTTTTTCTTTAAAAGGAATACTTTCTTTTTCTGAAAGCTTAGGTAACAAAAATACGGATTTCATTCATTATTTATAAATAATGATTTTCCTCATTTGTGTATAAACTATTTAGGTACATAAGACTTGAACAGTTGGGCTGCAGTATGGGCCTTCATTATAACTTTGGCATTAGGTGTTAAAAGTACAGTATCACCAGCTTTATATGCTATATCTTCAATTATTACTTCACCTTCCATTACTAAAAGCAACTCTAAGCTATAGGTTAAAATTGTGTAAACTTCCCCCTTATTTAGTGCTATTTTAGTTAAACCAAAATCGGGTACCGGGCAGGGATAATTTCTTTCTTGGTCAGTAATTTTATTCCCTTTAATTATAGATGGATAAGTAGGAACAAAATTAACATGCTTTATTAACTCTTTCACATCGACATGTTTTGGTGTTAAACCCCCTCTTAAAACATTATCGCTATTGGCCATCAATTCTATATTTTGTCCTTCTAAATAGGCATGAAGTACCCCAGCACCTTGAAAAATTCCATGGTGTTTTGGTATGTTAACAATATTCAAAATATATATTGAAAAAATACCTTTGTCAATATTTTTTGAAGGCACTCCGTCGGCGTAAAATTTATTTGCCCAAAAATGTGGGTCATTTTTAGTTACAGTTCCTCTTTTGACTGCTACTAAAGCTTCTTCTAATAAGGGTTTTAATATTTTATCACTTCCCTCCATAGGTAATTGCATAAAATAAGTATACAAATTTCTATAATCACCTCCATTAAATTCATTTACTAAAGTTTTAAAATAAGAATAACTATTCAGCCTTTTTTCTAAAGTATTGGGTGGCAAGAAACCATGCAATAACCAAAAATCGCTAAGAGCCACCATAACTTCAGGTTTATGATTTTCATCCTTATAATTTCTATTGACTGCATCAATAGCAATACCCTTAGTTTCTTCTACTTTAAAACCAATCTCAGCATTTTCTTTGGTTGGATGTACTTGTATACTAAGCATATCCTGCACATCTAAAATTTTATATAAATAAGGAAGGGCCTTATACTTTTTAGTAATTTCTTTGCCCAACCACTCAGTTGGATTATTTTTTATTAATTCTGCTAAATTTTTTTCACCTTCTTTTGTTTCTATAGAAGAGGGCGCCAAAGCATGAGCTCCCATCCAGTATTCAGCATAAGGCAAATGATTTACATTTTCCAAACCCATCAAATTTGGAAGAAAGGTTTTACCTCCCCAATCATAATGCCTATGTTTTCCAAGTAATTTATACGCTTTTTGCATGTAGATAAAATGTCGATGTTTGGGCTATAACATAAAGCTAAATGAATTTTAAATGAGCAACAAAGAAATTGGGATTTTTGGTGAAAATAGAGCCATAAGTCATCTAAGTGAACTTGGCTTTGAGATAATGCATAGAAATTGGAGATACAAACATTTAGAAATTGATATTATTGCTAATAAGGATAATCTTTTACATATCATAGAGGTAAAAACAAGAACCAGTATTGAATTTGGTTATCCTGAACAGTTTATTCACCGACAGAAAATGCAGTTTTTAAAAAATGCTGCTGCTTTTTTTCAATATGAAAATCCAGGATGGAAATACTTGCAGTTCGATGTCATTTCCATTTTCTTAAATGATGAAAAAATGTGGGAATTAGCTTTTTTTGAGGATGTTTATTTCTAAGTATGTATTAACCAATTAGCTCCTGCATTTTCTCCACCATCTTGTAAGTAGCTGGGCACAATTCAACATTTTGTTTGTGCACATGCATATATTCGGTCATTTTTCTCTTCGTCAAATGAGGGAATCCAGCGCAATCAGCTGGTCTGATGGAATAAATAGTACACTTATTGGTTTTCAAACTTAAAAACTGACAAGGTTGTAATTTATTCAACCAATCCTTATCTTTTTTATCGTATTCTAAATATTTTTCTTTGAATGCGGACGGTGTCATTTCAAAATGACTTGCAATTCTTTTAATATCGGTAGATGTATATGTTGGACTCATTGTTTTGCAACAGTTGGCACAACTTAAGCAGTCTATCTCTTTCCAAACTAAAGGACTAACCTTTTGTGTTAATTGATCTAATCCTTTAGGGGTATTCTTTTCTAATTTTGTAAGAAATGATTTTAATTGTTTCCCGTTATGCCTCACTTTCTGCTTAAATGACCTTAAATTTACTTTCATAATTATTATTAATCTGACGCGAAATAAAATCATTAATGCATAACTATCAAATCTTTTATTCAATTATATGAATTGGGTTCAATATAAAAAAGGATTCAAAGCATTCCTACAACTTGAAAAGTCGTTAAGCGCTCATTCTGTTGAAGCTTACTTAAGAGATATTGATAAATTAACCAACTTCCTTGAAAGCAACGAAGAAGCACTTAGCCCAGCCGATATTACTTTAAAACATTTACAATCATTTATTCAATGTATTGGTGAAATGGAAATGGCTCCTACTTCACAAGCCAGAATTATTTCAGGTATAAAGTCTTTTTTCAAATATTGCATGCTAGAACAAATATGCACCGTTAATCCCACAACTCTTTTACCTAGCCCTAAAACTAGACGCAAACTGCCCGATGTGTTAAGCTTTGAAGAAATTGAGCTTCTTATTTCTCATATAGATTTAAGTAAACCTGAAGGTGGCCGAAATAAAGCCATATTAGAAACCATGTATAGCTCCGGGCTTAGAGTAACTGAAGCTATAAACTTAAAAATTTCTTGCTTGTATTTAGATGTTGGTTTTATAAGAGTTATTGGGAAAGGCGATAAAGAAAGACTTATTCCTATTGGCACAGATGCAATTAAATTTATAAAAATTTATAAAGATACCATTAGAGTTCATCAAAGACCTGCCAAAAACTATGAAGACATTCTATTTTTAAACAACCGAGGAAAGGCACTTAGCAGAGTCATGATATTTTACATAATTAAAGACCTTATTTTGAAATCGGGTATCAAAAAAACAATCTCTCCCCATAGCTTTAGACATTCCTTTGCCACCCATTTAGTGGAAGGTGGCGCCGACCTAAGGGCTGTTCAAGAAATGTTAGGTCATGAAAGCATAACCACCACTGAAATATACACCCATATAAATAGAGAATACCTTAGAGATACCCTTGACCGCTTTCATCCAGCCTTTAAAAAATAACATAAAATAAACATTTACTACCTAGAAATAAACTAGGTTTGTTCTTTAAAAAAATGCACATGAAAAAAATACTTTTTGTTTTAACTACCCTATTAAGCTTGTCTGCAACAGCACAAATTAAAATGCCAGCAGCGAGCCCTACCCAAACACTAATTCAAGATTTTGGATTAGGTAAAATTGAAATTGTTTATTCAAGACCAGGCCTAAAAGGCCGTGCCGCATTTGGAAATGGTACTTTATTAGCGCCTACTGGCATTGTTTGGAGAACGGGTGCTAATGGCGCTACAAAAGTTACATTTTCTGATCCAGTAACTATTGGAGATAAAACTTTAGCTGCAGGTTCTTATGGTTTATTTACTATTCCAGGAGAAAACGAGTGGACTATTATTTTTAATACCAACTCTAAAGGTTGGGGAAGCTTTGAATATAAAGAATCTGAAGATGTAGTGCGAGTAAAAGTAAAACCAGAAATAACAAGTAATAACACCGAAACATTTACTATTGGTGTTGGAAATATTACTCCAGAAACAGCTACTATTTCTTTAAAGTGGGCTAAAACCTTGGTGAATGTTCCTATCAAAACAGATATAAAATCAACTATTCGTAAACAAGTAGAAGCTTCTATCTCCGCTCCCACCGCTAATGGCGCAGCTTATCAAGCAGCAGCTAACTTCTATTTTGATATGGACAAGGATTATGCTAAAGCCTTAGCCAATGTAAACAAAGCAATTGAAGCTACACCATCCGCATATTGGTTATTTCTTTTAAAAGCAAAAGCGCAAAAAGAATTAGGTGATAAGACAGGGGCTAAAGCAAGTGCTGAAACTTGTATTAAAATGGCCACCGAAGGAAAAAATATGGATTATGTGCGTTCTGCAAATGATCTGATTGCTTCTCTTTAAAGTAAATTAAGAAGTTTATTTAATTGTCAATAATAAAGTCAATAATAAGAGAGTCCCGAGTTTCACTCGGGACTCTCTTACTTTGAGAAATGCACCAACTGTGCGGAAGAGGAGATTCGAACTCCCACGCCCGGGTATGGGCGCTACCACCTCAAGGTAGTGCGTCTACCAATTTCGCCACCTCCGCTCAAACGCAAACCTACTTAAAATTTCTTTTCTGCTAGTATTTTTTGCATCTTTGTAAGACTTCAAATTTTCACTATGTCTACTTATACTGTTACCTGCCCTAAATGTCAACATAACTTCGAGCCTACCGATGCCATTAGAGAAGAAGTAGAAAAAGAATTACGTGGCAAAATGACCGACTGGCAAAAAAAGAAAGAAGAAGAAACCAATATATTATTAGCAGAGCAAAAAATAGCAATTGAAAATGAATTGGCAGAAAAACTTAAAAAAGACTTAGGGGCACAGTATGATCATAAAATAAAACTCATGCAACAAAATGAGTCTGCCATGAGTAAGCAAGTAAAAGATTTTCAAGAAAAAGAATTAGAATTTTTAAAACAAGTACAAGCCATACAAGCTAAAGAAGCCGAATTGGAATTAGAGCTACAAAGAAAATTGGTAAAGGAAAGAGAAACCTTAAAAGCACAAATACAAAAAGAAGAAATTGAAAGAGGTTCATTAAAAGACCAAGAATACCAGCTTAAAGTAAAAGAATTAGAAAAACAATTAGAAGACCAAAGAAAATTGGCCGAAGAAATGAAACGCAAAGCAGAACAAGGCAGTATGCAAATGCAAGGTGAAGTGCAAGAATTGTTATTAGAGGAATTATTAAAAAGTAGTTTCCCTTTTGATGAAATTGTTGAAGTAGGTAAAGGAGTAAGAGGTGCTGATTGTATTCAAATAGTTAGAAATAATTTAGGACAAGAAGCAGGTAAAATTATATACGAAAGTAAAAGAACCACTGCTTTTGCTCAAGAATGGATTGAAAAATTAAAAGCAGACATGCGCAGTCAAGGCGCTGATATTGCAATTATTGTTACCCAAGCATTCCCGAAAGACATGGAAAGGTTTGGAGAAAAAGAAGGTGTTTACATTTGCTCTTATCAAGAAGTGAAAAGTGTTGCCTTATTATTAAGAACTGCCCTATTAAAATTGTTTGATGCTAAAAAGAATCAATTAAATAAAGGCGATAAGATGAGCTTTTTATATGACTACCTTACAAGTAATGAATTCAATGAGCAGTGGAAGGCTATTGGAGAAGGATTCAGGCAAATGCGTCAAAGTATTCAAAAAGAAAGAGATGCCATGGAAAAGTTATGGAAGTCAAGAGAAAAACAATTAGAAAAAGTATTGTTGAACGCTATGCATATTAAAGGCTCAATTGAAGGTATTGCTGGCGCCGATTCTATAAATATGAATTTATTAGAAGACGATGAACCCCTTTCTTTGGAAGATTAATGAAATTAAATTAAAGAAACTGCCCATACAAAATTTTCTCTAAGTTCATAGTGTATTTGAACCTCCAATGCAGATGCCTCAGAAAGAATAGAAGCCTGCAAGATTCCTTTTGTATCATTGGTAAGACTCTCTATTCTTAACTGCTCAGAAAAATCAATTCCTAATTTTTCATTCATCTTATACATAGCTTCCTTTGCTGCCCAAGCAAAACTCATTTCTTTTAATTGCAAATCTTCATGTAAGGTATTAATTTTTTCAAGCTCAGAACTATGTAAAAATTTTGGTGCTACTTTTTTTATTCTTTCATGTATTAATTCAATATCAATACCTACGGGCCCTTCTTCACTTATAACACAGGCTGCGTATCCATTACAATGTGAAATAGAAAAATGAATATTGGCATTTACAAAATAAGGTTTACCATTAGTTGCGTATTCAATACTATTTATAGCTATATCTGGCAACAATTCATGTAATAAAAGTCTTGCTGCTATATGCTGGGTTTTTTTTACAGGATGCATTATATTATTACTAACAACTATTAAGTTGGGCAATTTTGATTCAAAAAATGACAAAGGCTCTTCAATAGCCCAAATAGCCATTTTAGTAGTTGCGTTAATATTTTGTTGATAAAACAAAGGCATAGAAAAAAGGATTGAATTAGATTGCAGCGCCGTTCATAGCTGCAAAATAAACATAAAAAAACAAAGATGATTTTATCTGACACTCGAATATTAGAAGAAATAGCCAAACAAACCATTAAAATTGAACCTTATGATCGCAAAGATTTAGGCAGCAACAGCTATGACGTTCATTTAGGCAAATGGTTAGCTACTTATGACAATGCCATTTTAGATGCAAAAGCACATAACACCATCACTTATTTTGAAATACCTGAAGAAGGTTATGTCTTAGAACCAACAGGATTTTATTTAGGCGTTACATTAGAATATACAGAAACACATGCGCATGTTCCTTTCTTAGAAGGCAAGTCTTCAACTGGAAGATTAGGTATTGATATTCATGCCACAGCAGGTAAAGGTGATGTTGGTTTTTGCGGTTATTGGACGCTAGAAATTTCTGTGAAGCAACCCGTTCGCGTTTACAAAGGAATGCCTATTGGGCAACTTATATATTTTCCAGTAGATGGTAATATTGAAGTAAAATACAATCAAAAGAAAAACGCAAAATATAGCGGTCAACCGGAAAAACCTATTGAGAGTATGATGTGGAAGAATAAATTTTAGCATACACTTTTAGTAAAAATTATTTGCCGCTTTGATTCTTATAAGCAATTACCCAAAGTAGTACTTCATCATAACTATTAATACCCTTCGCTTGTTTATTCCATTGTAAAAATTGATCATATAAAGATGTAGATGCGGGTATGAGTAAATGCTGTCTTTGAATAAAAAAATCTTTTATTTTTTTTCTATCTGCTATTATTTTAGGATCCAATAAGGATTTATTTCTACTAACAATGGTTTTCCATTTTTGAAAATTACTCGTTTTGGCAATTAAGTTTAACTGTTCGGATTGACAATAAGTAAATAGCTGCAAAAGCATTGAATACTTTAAAACAGGGTCATTCGTTTTTGATGCCACTATAAAAGCAATAAAATTAGCCTCCGCTTCTGAAGCATATCCCATTTGATGTGCAAGTTCATGGCAAGTGGTATAAGGCAAGGTAAGCGGCGGCACATCGGTTCTAATAATAGCTTCCCCAGTGATAGGTTGATAAAATGCCAAATATCCAAAATAATCCCCCCAACTAGGAAAATGAGCCTTTTTTAATACTGGCTTTTCAAGATGTATAAAAGTATAAGCCTTTTGAACTTCTTTATATTGCTGAATGCTAGTTTCAAATACCTTTTTATAATTAAGCTTGTTAATGACAGTATCAGACAAATTTCGTCTACTATTATTTAACTCTTCAATGAATTGTAAACTCAAGCTGTCAAGTTGGGCTTCTGAATAGCTTGTATCTATCTTTAAATGAAAGCTATTTGCTGGGCTAGATTTTCGGTAATTCAAACCCCATAAAAGCATGAAAACAACATAGATTTGAACAAGTCTTATAGCTATTTTCTTGCTAAAAATGAATAGTTTAGACCCAATATTCGTAGAATTAAATTTATATTTTATTTTAAATAAAAACTCTAATAATTTAATAATCAATATTATAACAATAAATAAATAAACATACTCACCTAAAGGTATGCTAGCTATACCTGAAATAGATCTTAAGCCTCCACCAATATATTTAAATAGGCCAAAACTGAAGTATTCACTAACCCCATTAGGAAAAAAGGAATAGACGAAAATAGCCAATGCCATGCCTATCCAAAGGTAAATAAGGATAGTTTGAAGTATTTTGGACAGTTTTAGTAGGTCTTTTTTCAGGTTTTAGGGGGTTTTGGCTAATTAAGGTTCCCCTTGTAAAAGTAGGATAAACTTTTTCTTTTGGTTGGTTTTTACTAACTTTGCCAACCTTATTAGTACGGTTATGAACCAAAACAGGGCTTACGAAATAGCATTTGTGGGTTTAAAACCCGGTTTACATGAGTTCGAATACCGTATCGAGGATCAGTTCTTTACCAACTTTGGGCAACAAGACTTCTCTAATTGCAACACCCTTGTTAAACTTACACTTGACAAAAAACAAGGTTTCTTGCAATTGCACTTTGATGTAGATGGAAAAATAGATTCCCTTTGCGATCGTTGCGGGAACCCCCTAACGATTCAATTATGGGATGAGTTCAATCTAATTGTAAAATTAGTGGACGACCCTATTACCATGAACAGTCAAGAAGAAGACCCTGATATTTTTTATATCGATAAAGGTGAACACCATTTTTCGGTAGCTACTTGGATTTATGAATTTATCAATTTAAGTATCCCTTTACAACATATTTGTAAAGAAAATGAAAAAGGAGAATCGACCTGTAATCAAAAAGTATTAGACCAGTTGAACCGATTCAAAGTAAATCCAACAGAGGTAAATAATAAAAACATCTGGAAAGGTTTAGAAAAATTTAAAGGACTTGACGATACGAATGAGGAAGAAATAAACAAGAATTAACAACGAATATTAAATAATAATTTTAAAAAATAAGAGATGCCTAATCCTAAACGCAGACACTCACAACAACGTAGTGCTAAAAGAAGAACTCACTATGTAGCTCAAGAAGTTACATTAAGCAAGGATGGAACAACAGGAGAAATTCATGTTCGTCATCGTGCGCACGTTCAAGAAGGTAAATTGTACTACAAAGGTTTATTAGTAAGCGAAAAAGCGCCACTAAAAGCTTAATTACTGATCCAATGAATATTGGCATCGATATGATGGGAGGCGATTACGCCCCACTGGAAACCGTTAAAGGTGTACAGCAATATTTAGCTCATTCAGAAAATAATTTATATTGTATAGGTGAAGAAACCCAACTGAAAACACTTTTTCAGACCCACGGGATTTCCTCACCTTTTTTACATATAATACCTGCCACTGAAGTGATAGGTTACCACGAGCATCCTACTAAAGCTCTAAAAGAAAAACCAAATTCATCAATTGCCATTGGATTTAAACTTTTAGTAACTGGCGAAATAGATGCTTTCTTAAGTGCTGGTAATACCGGTGCCATGTTAGTAGGCGCTATGTTTAGCATCAAACCCATTAAAGGTGTTTTAAGACCTACTATCGCTACCCTTCTTCCTAAATTAAATGGTAAAACAGGTTTATTAGTCGATGTTGGTTTAAATGCAGATTGCAAACCAGAACAATTAAATCAGTTTGGTATTTTAGGCAACTTATACGCCAAGCATATTTTAAATATTGATAATCCTGCAGTGGGTTTATTAAACGTAGGTGAAGAAGAAGGCAAAGGGAATATTTTAGCGCAAGCCACTTACCCATTACTAAAAGAAAACACAGCGATAAAATTTATTGGCAATATTGAAGGTAGAGATGTTTTTAATGATAAAGCTGACGTTATAGTTTGCGATGGATTTACCGGTAATATTATTTTAAAAACTGCTGAAGCCATGTATGATGCAGCTGCACATCAAAATTTACAAAACGACTCTTTCTTTGGCAGATTCCATTTTGAAAATTATGGAGGTACACCTGTTCTAGGTGTAAATAAACCAGTAATAATTGGCCACGGCATTAGCAATGCAAAAGCTTTTTACAATATGATTTTACTTGCAGAAAAAATGATACAAACCCGCTTTTGTGAAATTATTACTAGTAATTTTGAAAATTTATAATAAGTTCTGCACTTCTTTATTCCTAGTTTCTTATTAATTAGTTTATTTTTACTTTATCACTAAAGTGAAAATACATGTGGTTAAATAATATTTTAGAAACAATCGGAAATACGCCCTTAATACGTTTACATAAAATAACGAGTGAAGTGCCCGCTACCGTTCTAGCTAAAGTGGATTATTTTAACCCTGGTCATTCAATTAAAGATAGAATGGCATTGAAGATGGTAGAAGTTGCAGAAGCAGAAGGAAAACTAAAGCCAGGTGGTACCATTATAGAATGTACTAGTGGGAATACTGGAATGGGTTTAGCTCTAGTTGCCATTGTGAAAGGTTACAAATGCATTTTCACCACCACCGATAAGCAGAGTAAAGAAAAGATAGACATATTAAGAGCAATGGGGGCTGAAGTAATTGTTTGTCCTACCAATGTTACACCAGAGGATCCAAAAAGTTATTATTCCGTCGCAAGAAAATTAGCTGCTGAAACACCAAATTCTTTTTTCTTTAATCAATATGATAATTTAGCAAATCGACAAGCGCATTATGAAAGCACAGGCCCTGAAATATGGACACAAACAGAAGGAAAAATTACGCATTTAGTTTGTACTGCTGGTACAGGCGGCACCATCACAGGAACAGCAAAATATTTAAAAGAAAAAAATCCAAATATTCAAGTATGGGCCATTGATCCTATTGGTTCCTTACTTACGCATTATTTCCAAACTGGTATCGAAGATCATTCTTATGTTCATCCCTATATTGCAGAGGGTTTTGGCGAAGATTTTATTCCTGCAAATTACGACATATCGGTTATTGATCATTTTGAACAAGTCGCTGATAAAGAGGGTGCTTTAATGACTAGGCGTTTAGCAAAAGAAGAAGGATTATTTTGTGGTTACAGTGCAGGATCTTGCATTTTAGGATTACTTCAATTAAAGAATAAATTAAAGCCATCTGATCTAGTGGTATGTATTTTACATGACCATGGAAGTAGGTATGTTGGAAAGGTATATAATGACGAATGGATGAAGTCTAAAGGTTTTTTGTAATGAACTGACTTTCAATTTAAAATGTGTGTATTCTTCCCTTTTTTGTGGATTATTTTACCCTAAAAGCAAGGGTTTGGCTAACATGCGTTTGGGCCTTAAATTGTATATTTGTCACTCAATAAATAAACTATGAGCAAGTACAGAGCAGGGGTTTTATTTGGTAAAGAATTAGAGACATTATACAACGATGCAAAAGCTAATAAGTTTGCTATACCAGCAGTAAATACTACTGGAACCGATACCATTAATGCTGCTATTGAAACAGCCGCAAAAGTGAACTCCCCTATTATTATTCAATTTTCAAATGGAGGGGCTCAATTTATTGCAGGCAAAGGAATGCCTAACGATAATTTACAAGCGAATATACAAGGAGCTATTGCTGGCGCTTTGCATGTACATCAAGTTGCAAAATTTTATAATGTTCCTGTTGTTTTACATACCGACCACGCAGCTAAAAAATGGTTACCCTGGATTAGTGCATTAATTGAAGCAGGTGAACAATATAAAAAAGAAAAAGGTCAACCATTATTCAGTTCGCATATGTTGGATTTATCTGAAGAAAGTTTAGAAGAAAATATTCAAACATCTGTTGAATTTTATAAAAGAATGGCACCTTTAGGAATGAGTATTGAAATAGAATTAGGTGTAACAGGTGGCGAAGAAGATGGTGTTGATAATAGCAATGTAGATAATGATAAATTATACACACAACCAGAACATGTTGAATATGCATATACTGAATTAAGTAAAGTAGGTAATTTATTTACAGTAGCTGCGGCTTTTGGAAATGTACATGGTGTTTACAAACCAGGTAATGTAGAATTAAGACCCGATATTTTAAATAATAGCCAAGTGTATATCCAGAAAAAATTAAACACTGCCGAAAAGCCTGTCTATTTTGTTTTTCATGGAGGATCAGGTTCTCCACAAAATCAAATAAGAGAAGCTATAGGATATGGCGCTATAAAAATGAATTTAGATACCGATTTGCAATGGGCTTTCTGGGAAGGTATTTTAGAGTATTACAAAAAAAATGAGGCTTTCTTACAAGCTCAGTTAGGTAATCCTGAGGGAGCTGATAAACCTAATAAGAAATATTACGACCCAAGAGTTTGGTTAAGAAAAGGAGAAGAATCCTTTATTAAAAGATTAGAAGTGGCTTTTGATGATTTAAATTGCATTAATAGAAACGCTTAAACAAAATTTTAACACAGCTGCCTATTTATTTAGATGGGTGGCTGTTTATTTTTTTATAACTTCATATAGGACTAAAACGATTGCTTAACTATGAGAAATAGAGAAGAAGATATTGAAGTAAACTTAACAGGAGAAGAAATGGCTGCTTCTGAAGCTAGTAAATCAAGATGGTTCAAAAGAATAAGAAAAGGCATAACCACTTCCACTGCTGATAAAAAAGAAACACCAGAAGGTCTATGGACTAAATGCCCCTCTTGCAATCATATTTGTACCAGTTCAGAATTAAAAGAAAGCTTATTTATTTGTTCTAAATGTAATTTTCATCATCGTATTGGAAGTGATGAGTATTTTAATATTTTATTTGACGAAACTCAGTTCACTGAACTTTTTTATAACATTAAAAGTAAAGATGCATTAAACTTTACCGATTTAAAAAACTATCAAAAAAGATTAGATGAAATTCATGCAAAAACCGATTTAAAGGATTCCATGCGTGTAGCTGTTGGTAAAATTAATGGAGAAGAAATGGTGGTGGCATGTATGGACTTTGAATTTATTGGTGGTTCATTAGGCAGTGTGATGGGAGAAAAATTTAGCAGAGCAGTTGATTATTGTATTGAGCATAAATTTCCCTATTTAGTTATTAGTAAAAGTGGTGGTGCACGTATGATGGAAAGTGCCTTTAGCTTAATGCAATTGGCCAAGACAAGCGGTAAACTTTCTCAACTAAGCGATGCCAAACTACCATTTATTTCAATGCTTACCGATCCAACATTTGGAGGTATTTCTGCAAGCTTTGGTATGCTGGGTGATATTAATATTGCAGAGCCAGGTGCCTTAATTGGTTTTGCAGGCCCTCGTGTTATTAAAGAGACCATTAAAAAAGATTTACCCGCAGGATTTCAACGCAGTGAATTTTTATTGGAACATGGTTTTTTAGACTTTATTGTTGATAGAAAAGACTTAAAAAATAAATTATCCGAAGTGGCATACTTATTTAAGCATTAAGCTTATTAGAATCCATTTAGGAAGTCAATATTTAATCCTATTTTTGTTTCCCGGCGCTGTATCAGTTCCGGGATTTTTTATGGCTAAATCAAAACCCATACAAGCTAAAGAGTTAAATAATAGGCAAGCCTATTTTAACTACCACATAGAGGATAAATATGAGGCAGGCATTGTATTGTTAGGTACTGAAGTAAAATCGATTAGAGAAGGCAAGGTAAGTTTCAATGATTCCTTCTGTATGTTTGATAAAGGGGAACTATGGGTGCGTGGTTTATTTATTAATGCCTATAGTCATGGTAATGCCAATAATCACATTGAAGTGCATGACCGTAAATTATTATTACAAAAAAGAGAGCTTGAAAAATTAGAGACCAAGGTTAAAGAAAAAGGATACTCCATTATCCCCTTACGTATATTTTTTAATGATAAACATTATGCCAAAGTTGAAATTGGTGTAGGTAAGGGTAAAAAAGAATTTGATAAACGTGAAACGATTAAAACCCGCGACGTTGATAAGGAAATTAAACGTCTGCTGAAGCGATAATGATAAAAACTTATTTAAATAACCCACTCAATTACTCATATTTTTTCTTGGGCGCTTCATCGCCTTTTAATTGTTCAGCGATGGCAGATGGAGCTGGCTTATGGGTAGTGGCATAGGCAATGGCTAGTAACACAGCGAATCCTCCAAAAGACCAGGCTAGTTCAATAGGTATTAACCAATAGCCCCACCATTTATTCACCACCGCTTTTCCTGGATTACTTAATTCATAAATTATTTCCACTTTCTTCCCTATTTTAGAAGCATATTCAGTATTATCTAATTCAAGCTTATATTCTTTACCATATTCGGAATAAATAGCCATTATCTTAGCCCCAGACCCCGTCCCTTCTTTAATAATAATTCCTGGAGCCGTTTCACTATCAAAATAATCTGGCACCCTACTAAATGGTAGGTATAATAAAAAACAAGTAAGAAATAATATAACAGCAGATTTAATCATTAAAAAACAGGTTCTAAATTAAAAGAGCCCCTAATATTACTATCAAGGACTCTTAAAGCGAATTTTTAATATATTTTAGTTACTCAAACTTCTAAAGTCAACAGGTACTAATTTACTTACACCAGGTTCTTGCATAGTCACACCATATATAACATCCACAGCACTCATTGTTTGCTTATTGTGTGTAACAATTATGAATTGTGAATTATCGCTAAACTTCTGAATCATTTGTGTAAACTTCCCTACGTTGGCGTCATCTAATGGGGCGTCCACCTCATCCAAAATACAGAATGGTGCTGGTTTAATTAAATATATTGCGAATAACATAGCTGTTGCTGTTAAGGTTCTTTCTCCTCCACTTAATTGACTTATAGAAGATGGCTTTTTACCCTTAGGTCGTGCTACAATTTCCACTGCAGTTTCAGCTAAGTTTTCTGGATCCACTAATATTAAGTCACAAGAATCTTCTTCTGTAAACAATGCTTTGAATACCTTTTGGAAGTTTTCTCTAGCTTGGTTATAAGTTTCTAAGAAGGCTTTATTGGCTGTAGCTTCTACCTCTTGAATAGTTAGCATTAAGCTTTCTTTAGCGGTCACTAAATCATTCTTTTGATCTAAAATGAAATCGTAACGCTTTTTCATTTCAGTATAGGCTTCAATAGCAGTTGGATTCACTTCACCCATATTTTCCAAACGCTTCTTCATTCTATCAGCAGTAGCTTGTAATTCTTCTAATGAAATTTCAGTAGCTCTTCCTTCGTCTAAAATTTCTTCTAATTCTACTTTGAATTCTACATTCAACCTTTCTTTCATGCCAGATAACTGTAATTTTAAATTATTCAGTTGATCTTTAATTTCATTAATTAATTGATCAATTAATTCTTTAGACTTAATCTGCATTCTTAAGGCACTTTCTTTTTCTTGCAAGATATTTCTTAAATTATAATAAGCCTGATCTGCTTCATTTAATTTTGTTTCTTCCTCTTCCTTCGTTTTTAATAATTTTACTAAGTCTTCTTCTAATTGTGCTAATTCTGCACGGCTTTCCACTATCGCGGCACTAGCTTCTGTTAATTGAACACTATTGGTTTGAATTTGAACATGCAAATCATTCAATTGATTTTCTTTAAATACAACTTCTTGTTGTAATGCCTCAATTTTACTATACTGTTTAGTTAATTGTAAATTCATTTCATTAAACTCACCAGAAGCTAAATGATAGGCTTGTTCAGCTGATTGATAAGCCAATTCCACATCGTTTAAATTAGACTGTGTTTGTTGTAAAGATAAATTCAAAGCCTCAAGCGCTACTCTTGTATCAGCAATAGCCGTATGTTCTTCTTTAATTTTATCTTCAAACTCTTTTAATTTAATTATTGCAGCTGATTGTGCAAGTTGTAAGTTTTCTAATCTGTTCTTGCTGGCAAATACTTCATTAATTAAAGTATTGACAGCTTGTTCAGTTGCACGAATTTCATTTTCTTTTAAGAGTTCATTAAACTGCAATACAGAATTATGTTGTGTTTGTATAGTAGCTTTTAAATCGTTAACTACTTTTTCTTGAGCTTGAATATCTTCCAATAACTTTTCTAAGTTTTTAGCACGACCAATTTTCTTTCCTTCAAATAAACCAACACTACCACCTGTTAAAGTATATTTACCTCTTACAAACTTTCCAGTTTTTTCTAAGATAATTCCTGCATAATCACCCGATAAGGCTTGTTCATTTTCAGCAATAAAAACATTACCTAATAAATGATTTGCCAAAGCAATATATTTAGTATCTATTTCTATAACAGATAGTGCCGAAATTGTATTAGCAGGTGCTGAATTGGCTGATGCACCATTTAATTGATCTAATAAAAAGAAGTTGGCCTTTCCTTTTTTATTTTCATCCAATAATTGTACGGCCTGCATACCCTCTTTTAAATCATTAACTACATAATAGTTCAAATAAGGCTCTAATACATTTTCTACTGCAGCGCGGTATGCTTCTTGAACATATAAAATATCTGATAAAATAGGTGCTTGATGATTCCAACCTGTATTCTTATGCAAGAACTTAACACTTTCAGGATAACCTTCCATAGAATCTACTAAGCTCTTTAATAAATCGTATTCGTTTTTCTTTGCGTCTAATTTTCTAGTTTGCTCTGCTAGTTCTGATCTAAGAATTTCTAATTGCTCCTGTGTCTCAAAAATACTAGCTCTTGCATTATCATGCTGAATTTGTAAAGAAGCTAAACTAGCTTTATTTGTTTCTAAATCGGCCTCTTTATTAGCTAATTGAGCAGTAATATCTGCAATTTGTCCTAGTCTTTGATTTTGCTCTTCCTCTAATTGCTGATGAGATCTTTGAACGTTTTGAATAGAGGTATCTGATACCGCTACTTTCTTCTCCGCATCAAATTGATTTCTTTGAATTTGTTGATAAGACTGACGCAAATTATCTAAGATAGATCTTTGACTATCGAAGGAATCTCTTTTTTCAGTTAAAGCAGTTTGAGATTGGTCAACTCTTGATTTAAAATTTTGATATATTTTTTCTTCCTCAACAACTTGAATTTTAGTATACTCAATAGAATCGCCAATGGTTTTTAATTGACCCTCTGCTTTTAATAAAAACTCTTGCAAAGAAGCTTCTTTATCATTAAGATAATCTAGGCGTTGAGCAGCTAAATTTTTATCGTTCTCTTTAGTTCTAAGAATAGATAAACTATCGTTGTACTTATGCTGCATGGCCTGCAAGCCCTTTTCTTTTTCAATAAAAACCACTCGCTCTTGTTCTAAAGAAGCTTCTTCCAAAGCAATGGCAGCTTCTAATTGAAATTTCTTATCTGTTTCAGCTTCTTGTTGTTCATTCAACTCTTTATAGCTAATATTGAAACCTTCTAAAGAAGCCTTAGCAAGTTCAATAGCAGTGTCTTTATAATCTTTTTTGATTTCAAAATACTTTTCTGCTTTTTTAGCTTGGTTCTCTAATGTTTTTAACTGATTATTAATTTCAAATAATAAATCTTCAATACGGGCTAAATCTTGTTCAGTCGCATCTAATTTATTCTTTGCCTCTTTCTTTCTTGTTTTATAAATTGTAATACCCGCAGCTTGCTCTAACATTCTACGACGACTATTATCTTTATCTTTAATGATATCGTCTACCATACCTAATTCGATAATGGCATAACTATCGGTACTTACTCCTGTATCTAAGAATAAATTATGTATGTCTTTCAAACGACAAGCCACATCATTTAAACGATATTCGCTCTCTCCGTTTTTATAAAAACGACGCGTTACAGTAATAGTGCTAAACTCAGTTGGTAATAAGTTTTTAGTATTTTCAAAAGTAAGGCTCACTTCGGCCATACTACTAGCTGATCTGGTTTTACTTCCATTAAAAACTAAAGAATCTAAATTTTCACTTCTTAAAGCTGAAATTTTCTGCTCTCCAATTACCCATCTTATGCTATCAATGATATTACTTTTACCACAACCATTTGGTCCGATAATACCCGTAATTCCCTCATCAAAACTTACAATTGTTTTGTCAGCAAAGCTCTTGAACCCTTTGATTTCTAATGACTTTAGTCTCACTTTTATCTTCTATTTTATGTCTGCGAACATAAGAAAAAGAGCCAAGAAATCAAGGCCTAAAAGCTGTTTTGTGTACAATTAGTGGAGAAAAAATAAACCTATGCAATGAGCCTACCTCCAAGGGTAGTCAGGGTTCTTGAAGGGAACTTATTTACGACCATAAAGTCGTGTGTTGCCATTACGATTGCAGTTCCATCGTCCTTGGCTATTTGGAATAATAATTGCATAATTTCATCACTAGTTTCTGGGTCTAAACTACCTGTTGGTTCATCTGCTAAAATTAATTTAGGGGAGTTTAATAATGCCCTAGCTATATCAACTCTTTGTTGCTCGCCCCCACTCATCTCATAGGTCATTTTAAAACCTTTATTTTGAAGCCCCACTTTCGCAAGTACATCTTCTATTTTTTGTTCCACTAATCTTTCATCTTCCCAACCTGTAGCTTTTAGAACAAAACGTAAATTCTCATGTACATTTCTATCGGTTAACAATTGAAAATCTTGAAAAACGACCCCTAAATTTCTTCTTAAAAAGGGTAATTTTTTCCAATCCATTTCTTTTAAATCATAGCCTACCACTATCCCTTTTCCTTCAGTAATAGTAACTTCTCCATATAATGATTTTAATAAACTACTTTTTCCCGTACCTGTCTTTCCTACTAAATAGACAAACTCTCCTTTTTGAACTGTAAAATTTACATCTTGCAAAATGAGATTACCACTTTGATAAATATTCACATTTTCTAATTGCACTACTATTTCGTTCATATCTTATTTTGTTAGTGTAAAATTATTTTCTTTATTATTTATAATTTTATAATTATTCAATGTTCTAAAATTAATAGCTAAAACTTTCTGTTCCAAAACTTCCTTTTAAAATTAATTCTTTTTGCGCAGAGGCTTCCACCCTACCAATAATTTGAGCTTCAATATTAAATGTTTTAGCTAAGTCTATTAATGCTGTTGCCGATTTATCGTCGGTAAAAATTTCTAAACGATGTCCCATATTAAATACCTGATACATTTCTTTTGTGTTTGCTCCAGAATTTTCTTGAATCAATTTAAATATAGGAGGTACTTCCATAAAATTATCTTTCACAATACGCATTGGGCCAGGCAAATACTTCATACATTTTGTTTGCCCGCCACCGCTACAATGTATCATTCCTTTTACTGCTTCAAAATGCTTGTCCAGTATAGCTTTCACAAGCGGTGCATAAGTACGCGTAGGACTTAATAATAATTTGCCAATACTTATATTTCCAAATGTAGGTATAGACAATGTATCTGTTATTTTATTTTTACCAATATAAACCACCTGCTGATTTAAATTTGGCTCAAAGGTTTCAGGATATTTTTTTGCATAGCTATTTTCTAAAACATCATGCCTAGCGCTTGTAAGTCCATTGCTTCCTAGTCCACTATTATATGCAGTTTCATAACTTGCTTGGCCATAACTAGAAAAACCAACTATCACTTGTCCCGCAGCAATATGGTCATTCGTTATTAGTTTTGCTTTAGGCCATCTTGCTGTCATGGTTCCATTTACTGCTATTGTTCTTACAACATCCCCTACATCGGCCGTTTCACCACCTAAAAATTCAATTTGAATACCAAATTTTTTTAAAGTATTAAAAAAGTCTTGTGTACCATTAATAATTTCGCTTAACACTTCTGCTGTAATTACTAATTTATTACGATCAATAGTTGAGGAAAATAATATTTGATCATAAATACCGACACATAATAAATCGTCTAAATTCATGGCAATGGCGTCTTGTGCGATACCCCTCCAAACACTTGCATCACCGGTTTCTTTCCAATAGATATAAGCCAATATACTTTTAGTACCTGCACCATCGGCATGCATTATATTAATATAATCAGATTGACCCCCTAAATTGTCGGCATATAACTTACAAAAAGCATTAGGATATAATCCTTGGTCAAGATTCTTGATAGCTGCATGGACTTCTTCTTTTTGAGCGGAGACACCGCGTTGGGCATACAATGACATGAATCTAAATTGGTTTGTGGCTCAAAGGTACAATTGTTTTACATTTGTGCCATATTTAGACAACCAAGATGAATGTTCACCACGACTTAAAACAATTACCCGCTTTCAAAAACGCCGTAATCACTACTGGGGCCTTTGATGGCGTTCATTTAGGCCATCAAGAGATTATTAGCAGAATGAAGCAAATAGCCCTTGAAATTGGTGGAGAAACAGTCATAGTAACCTTTCATCCCCATCCAAGAAAAGTCATTTCTTCTATCCCTGGAGAAATTAAACAATTGACAAGCCTCGAAGAAAGAATTGAATTATTAACGCAAAGTGGTATCGACCATTTAGTAGTTGTTAATTTTGACTACGCTTTCTCTAATTTAAGTGCTAATGAATATATTAAAGCCTTTTTATTTGACCATTTCCACCCACATACTATTTTAGTAGGCTATGATCACAGGTTTGGAAATGGACGAAATGGGAATTTTGAACTTCTGCTAAAATTTGGCATAGAACTTGGCTTTAAAGTAGAACAGATTCAAGAAAAAATTATAGGTGATGAAATTGTAAGTTCTACTCACATTAGAAACTATATACTTGAACATAATATTGAAAAAGCTAACGCCCTATTAGGCTACCCATATTTATTTGAAGGATTTGTAGTAAGAGGTAATCAAATAGGACGTACTATTGGTTTCCCTACTGCAAATTTACATATCAATAATGAAGAAAAAATAATTCCCTCCAATGGTGTTTATGCCGTAAAAGTAAAAGGAAAATGTTTAGGTGATACTATTTATAATGGCATGATGAATATTGGTATAAGACCCACAGTAGATGGACAAAAGAAAGTCATTGAAGTACATATTTTAGATTTTGATCAGGATATTTATGAGCAAAATTTAACTGTCATGGTATATGAATACATTAGAGGCGAAGTAAAATTTGATGGGCTAGAGGCCTTAAAAGTACAACTTGCAAAAGACAAAATAACCGTAGCAACTATTTTAAAGAAGCATTAATAGCCTTAAGCTGGCTGCTTTTCAGGTAAATCCATAATTTTAACAACCAATTCTTTTAATAAATCGGCATCGGTATTATCTGCATCTTGGATGCCCACTACTCTAAGATTATATTCATGTATTAATAATAGAATATGTTCCACCTTGGAATAGGAATACTGCCTTAAAGCTGCTAAATAAATTTTCACTGCAAAAAAGGAAATACCTACTTCACTCATTATTCTTTTTTCATCGCTTGTATTTAATCCATAAATGGCATATATCTTAGAAAAAAAAGAATATAAAGTTGGTAATATTAATTGTATAGGAGCTGCTTTATTATTCGATTCAAAAAATTGAATCATGCGAATGGCTTTGGCAAAGTTTTTTTGCCCCACTGCTTCCTGAAATTCAAAAGCATTATATTCTTTACTAATGCCAATGTACTTTTCAATGTCATCTTCAGTTATTTTTTTACGATCTCCCAAATTCACTATAAGTTTTTCTAATTCATTTTGGATTCTACTTAAATCATTACCAATATGATCTACTAAAATTTGAGTAGCTTTTGGTGAAATTTGATACCCTCTTTCTGCTACCCATTCATTCACCCATTCAGGCAACTTACTATCATACATTTTTTTAGTTGCTATAAAAGTGGTTTTAGATTTTAGTAGTTTGCCAAAGGTTTTACGACCATCAATATTTTTATCCTTAAATGCAATAATTAAAACAGTAGAAGGCAAAGGGTTTTCTACATAGGATTCTAATTTTTCAATTTGAGCCATTAATTGGGCTTCTTTAATAATTACCACCTGGCGTTCTGCAAATACGGGATAACGCTTACAAGCGTTCATAATTTCAGACCATTCTGCATCTTTTCCATAAAAAATTGTAAGATTAAAAGCCTTTTCTGCTTCAGAAAGTAGTTGCTTTTCAGCATAATCTACGACCTTGTCAATATAGTATGCTTCTTCTCCTTCTAGCCAATAAATGGCATCAAAAACATTCTTTTTCCAGTTAGCTATAATTTTAGAAGTAGGCATATTCAAATATAAAGATAAGTCATACTGAATTCTTAATTTTTTTTAAATAATAGGTTAAAAATCAATCCCCTTTTAAATTACCCCTTTAAGAAAAAGTATAAAAATTAGTAATCTGTTCCATTTTTTGTATCTTTGAAGCCCTAAACTAAAAAATTATATGAGCAACGAATCTTCTAACACGAGTAGTAAAATAACCATTGCGGTTTTAGTATTAGTCATTATTGGCTCTTGGATCTATTTCAATAGTTCAAAAGTGGATATTATTACAACCTATGACAATAAGATTGCAGTAATTGACAGTGCTAAAGCAAAAATTCAAGCTGAATTTATTGAAGTTTCTGCAAAAGCAGACTCTTTAACTAGCCAAAATACTAGCCTTCAAGGTGAGTTATTAGACAAGTCTAATCAAATTCAAAAATTGAAATCTAACATAAGTACTATTTTGCGTAAACAAAATGCTACTGATAAAGAATTAGCAGAAGCAAAAACATTAATAGCCGATTTAAATGGCAAGGTAACTAACCTATTTGCAGATCTAGCAAAAGCTCAAGCTGAAAACAAAGACTTAACTGCTAAAAACGAAGTTTTAACAAATACAAATTCTACCTTAAATTCTAATTTAACAGCTACTCAAAAAGAGAAAGAAAGACTACAAGATATTGGTTCTACTCTACATGCCTCTACTTTTAGCATTCAAGCTTTAAGAATTAAGGATGATGGAACTGAGAAAAAAACAAGCAATACTAAAAGAGCAAACACTATTCGTTTGTCTTTTCAAATTGACAGAAACAAAATCACTCCAACAGGATCACAAGAGTTATTTGTTTGTATTACTGGTCCTGATGGCAAAGCTTTCAACGAAGTTGGTAAAATCAACACAAGAGAAGATGGCGCTAAAGCATATTCTAACAAATTATCAGTTCAATATGAACAAAATAAGGAACTGCCAGTAAGCTATGATATCAAAAATGTAACCTTTACTGAAGGAGAATATTTAGTAGAAATTTACCATAACGGTTTCAAAATCGGAGAAGGTAAAACTAAATTAACTAAGGGATTATTCTAATACAAGTTTAAATATATTTAATACAAGTTTAAATATAAATATTAAATCTATATTTTATCTACAGAAAAGGCCTCCCATAAAAAGGAGGCCTTTTCTTTTTATCTTTATTTAATAAAGTATATACTCTACTAAATCTAGCTCACTAATTCATTAGCACTACTTAAATCCTGCATCATCATACCACCAATAGGTATATCATTGTAGGATAAAGCATAAAACCATAATTGAATGGCAGCAGGTGAAATTGATTCCACAAAGAAATTCGCTTTACTTAGCAAAGGAATTAATTTGCTGCTAATTTCATGCATTTCACTCCCCTCCTCGGTTTTTGTGTAGGCATTTAATAAGCTTTTCAACTGCGCTAATTCGTTGTCCAATAAATGATCGAAGGCGTGCAACTGTATAAATTCCGAAACGGCTTCATACAACATTGCTTTGTTTGTTGCTTTCATACATTTTGTTTTTTATGTGTTGGATTACAATGCAAAGTTCACAACTAATTGTTTCCTAATTGTTAACAATAGTCAGTTCTACTTAAATGTGGAAAACTCAGCCGAAAATGTTCGTATAGCTATTTTAATTAATTAAATACTAATTAAAGAATTGAAATTGAGCAATTTAGATACAATAGGATTTAGATTTTATCCTAAGACAATGGCTGACAATGCAGGCAAATTCAATAGTAGCTGATTCCAATTTCCCATTTCATCCTGAGGATATGCCAGAATACTTGTATTGGTTAAGTCTCCAGCACCACCATATTTTTTAGCATCAGAATTAAAAATTTCTCTCCATTTTTTTTTCCCTTCTACATAAATGGGGAATTGATGTCTTGGTACAGGCGTCATATTCATCACTACTAAAATATCATTTTCAGTTTTAAGCCCTTTTCTTTTAAAAGCGATTACTACTTCCTCTCTTTTATTTAACTCTACCCATTCAAAACCTTTAGGGTTGAATTGTAATTCATATAAAGCAGGATTGTTTTTATATATTTCATTTAAAGCTTGAACTGTTCTTCGCATACCAGCATGAGATTCTATGTTTAATAAATCCCATTGTAATTCGGTGGTATAATTCCATTCCTTAGTTGCTGCAAATTCATTTCCCATAAATAATAGTTTAGCACCTGGATGCATAAACATATAAGTAAATAATAATCTCAGATTTGCAAACTTCTGCCAATCATCACCAGGCATTTTATAAATTAAAGGACTTTTGCCATGCACAACTTCATCATGGCTTAAAGGCAACATAAAGCTTTCATCATAAAAATACATCATGGAGAAAGAAAACTTATCCTGCTGTAAAGACCTAAATAAAGGATCCAATTTAAAATAATCCAAAGTATCATGCATCCAACCCATCATCCATTTCATACCAAAACCTAAACCATTCATAAATGTGGGCTTGCTTATACCCGGCCAATCTGAAGCTTCTTCAGCTATTGTTTGTATATAAGGGAAGTCTCTGTATAAAGTTTCATTTAAATCTTTTATAAAAGCTATTGCTTCTATATTCCCATTACCCCCAAACTCATTGGGCTCCCATTCACCCAATTCCCTACTATAATCTAATCTTAACATAGAACTCACGGCGTCCACTCTTAATCCGTCGATATGAAATTGATCACACCAAAAACGGGCACTACTAATTAAAAAAGATTTTACTTCCCCTCTTTTATAATTGAATATATAAGAGTTCCAATCGGGATGATATCCTTTTCGCATATCTGCATACTCATATGTATTATTTCCATCAAACATAAATAAGCCATGGGCATCATATGGAAAATGAGAAGGTACCCAATCAACTATCACTCCAATTTCTGCTACATGAAAAGCTTCTACTAAGGCAGCAAATTCTTGTGGGTTGCCAAATCGAGAAGTAGGAGCAAAAAATCCTACCCCTTGATAACCCCAGCTTCCATCAAAGGGATGTTCCATTACTGGCATGAATTCAACATGGGTAAATCCCATTTCTTTTACATAAGGGACTAATAAATCAATGAGTTGGATATATGAATTGTATGAATTTTCATCATTTTTATTGGGGCGCATCCAACTTGCCAAATGCACTTCATAAACAGAATAAGGTTGGTCGGTTCTGTTTTTAATTTTTCTTTGCTCAATCCACTTTGCATCCTTCCAAGCATAATTTGTTTGCCAAGTTATAGAAGCGGTCAAGGGCCTTAATTCCCAATAATTGGCAAAGGGATCCCCTTTATCTAGCTTTACCCCTTTATAGCCATGAATATGATATTTATATACTTCCCCTTGATGAATACCTGGAACAAAACCTTCCCAAATACCAGAACTATCTTGTCGAACTTTTAATAAATGTGTTTCATTATTCCAATCATTAAAATTTCCTTTTACATACACCGCTGTTGCATTGGGTGCCCACACAGCAAAGTAGGTCCCCTTAGTCCCAGATACTTCTAATTGTTTATTCCCAAATAAGGTATATAATGAATAATGTGTGCCATTTTGAAAATTTCGTACGTCTTCATCTGTAAATAAAGAATAGTTCCAAACAGCTTGCTTAGTATCTACAAAATGAAGCTCCTCGTATTTTGGCATAATTATTTTGTTAATTCAATCACTTGCATAGTCATAGCAGTTATTGAAAATTCTTTTCCTATTTTTTCACCCGTCACAATATTTTTTCCGCCTTTAAACCCATCGGTTCTTTCAGCATATTTTTCAAAATTAAGTTTTCTTTCTTTGGTATCGGTATTCATTACACACATAATAGATTGTCCTTTGGTATACCTAAAATATACATAGAGTCCATCTTCAGGCAAGTATTGCATCAACTCTCCTGTCTTTAAAGCGACAGATGATTTTCTATAAGTTCCCAATAACTGAACATAGTGTAAAAAATCTATTTCTTGATCTGTCATTCCAACTTCTGTAAATGCATTCTTTTTATCGCCTACCCAACCTCCAGGAAAATCTAGTCTCACCCAACCATCTGGATTGGAGATACCCTTCATTAAAACTTCTGAGCCATAATATATTTGAGGAATACCTCTACATGTCATTAACCATGCATAGGCCATTTTAGTTTTAGGTATACTTTCTCCTAAAGAAGAATGTATACGCGTCATATCATGATTGTCTAAAAAAATAACATTATTACTAGGCACTTTGTACAAATAGTCATTGCTTAAAGTATTGTATAATTTAATCACTCCTCCGCCCCAATCATTTTTTTCATTCAGCGCAGGTAAAATACCAGAAAATAATAAATTAAAATCGGATGTGGCATGTAAATTACTTTTGTAAGGAATATTTAAATTATTTCGAACGTAATAAGCCTGTGAAGAAACCCCCTCTACCCAGCACTCACCATAGGCGAAAATATTTGGATACTCATCAATAAGCGCTTGATTCAATCTATTCATCATCTCTACATTACAGTACTTATAGGTATCTATTCTAAATGCATCAATGCCATAAGTTTCAACAGACCAAATAGCGTTTTGCGTTAAATATTTTTCTACAAAAGGATTCTCTTGGTTTACATCGGGCATTTCAGTTGTAAACCAACCATTAACCATTTTTTCAGCATCTACTTTTGAGTGATGTGGGTCAAATACAGCTTGTTCTCTATAATGTGTTTGTGTATAGGAAGGCCATTGATGCAACCAATTTTTGTCAGGTGCATCTTGTACTAAGAAATGATAACGACCAAAATGATTATATACAATATCTTGAATTAATTTCATGCCTCTTTTGTGAAGGCTATCACTTAATGCTAAATAGCTCCAGTCACCTCCTAAACGTTTTTCAATGGCATAATTATTGGTCGCTGCATAACCATGTTCTGTTCTATCAGGCATATCATTTTCAATCACTGGCGTCATCCATAAAGTTGAGACTCCTAGTTTTTCTAAATAATCCAAATGATTAGCGACGCCTTTTAAATCACCTCCATGTCTTAAAAAAATAGAGTCTCTATTTAAAGACTGGTCTTTTAGTCCAGCTATACGGTCATTAGAAGCATCGCCATTACTAAAACGATCAGGCATTAAAAAATAAATAAGGTCTGATGGATTAATTCCTTGTGCAAACAAAGTTCCTCTTCCTTCTCTTCTTGGAAGTAATGCCCAATTTGCATTTGTTTTTTCTCCCTTATTGGAAAAAATAAAATTTACAATTCCTGGTTTTGCAGTAGCATCAATTTCTATATCTACAGCTATATAATGGCCATTTTCAAAATGATGCACTCCCTGCACTTTCAAGCCCGGATAATTTGCATTCACTTTTGCATTAGTATAATTAGCATTTGTATTTCTAAATAAAATCTGAATTTTATTTAGTTGCATTTTCGTAAACCAATTGGTGGGATAGGCCTCCGTGGTTTGACCATTGGCCATGGATAACATTACAAAATTCAAGAGTATAATGGTTAATAAAATTGGGCTGTGTAGAAAACGAGTCTTCATATTTAATATTTCTTCTTTTATTTTCTCTTTATTTTTTTTCCTCTTTATTTTTTTCCTCTTTAATAATTATTGCGCAGATGACTCCAGCTAATACCAACAAAAATCCTCCAATTTGTACAGCCATTAATCTGTCATTATGCAAATAGGTAGACATAATCTTTCCAAAGAAAATAGATGCTAAAATTTCAGGTAAGACAATGAAAAAATTGAATATGCCCATATAAATACCCATTTTTTCAACTGGGATAAAGCTAGATAACATCGAATATGGCATAGATAAAATAGAAGCCCATGCAATACCAACGAGTCCCATACTTATATAGAGTAGATTAGGTTGCTGCACATAATACACTGAAATTAATCCTAAACCTCCTATTAACAAACAAGTAGTATGCGTTAACTTTTTACCAATTTTACTTACTAAAAAAGGTAAGCTAAAAGAAAAACCAAAGGTTACTAAATTTAAAATAGCTGAGGTAGTATTCGCATGCTCTAAACCCATAGTATAAATATCGCTACTGGTAATAGGGTCACCATGGAATAATTGACTAGCCACCCCAGTACTATAATAAAACCACATTAAAAATAGTCCTGGCCAAGTAATAAAATTAACCAAGGCTAATCTTTTCATTTGTATTGGCATATGAATTAAAGAATCAAAAATTTCTTTAACAATACTGGTTTTATTTTCTGCAGCACTCTCTTTAGTTTCTGATGGCGGATATTCTTTACTCTTGAAAACAGTATACAAAACTGATACTAAAAATACAGCACCTCCTATGTAAAAAGAAAGTAAAATATTTTGAGGAATAGAACCATTTATTTTTTCTCTTGAAACATGAAACCAATTCACTAATAATTGAGGTAAATAACCCGCAATAAATGAAGCTAGTCCAATAAACATTGACTGCATGGCAAACCCACGTGAGCGTTGCTTTTCATTTAAATTGTCTGCTACAAAGGCTCTAAAAGGTTCCATGGTCACATTAATACTAGAATCTAAAATCCATAAGACGCCTGCTGCTATCCATATAGACCCTGCATTAGGCATAACAAATAATAATGCAGAACTTAAAATAGCCCCTACTAAAAAGAAAGGTCTTCTTCTGCCTAATTTTGGATGCCAAGTGCGGTCACTAAAATAACCAACAATGGGTTGTACTAATAAACCTGTCATAGGAGCTGCCAACCATAAACCCGGAATTTGTTCAGGGGTAGCACCTAAAAATTCATAAATCGCACTCATATTGCCCATTTGCAAGCTCCAACCAAATTGAATCCCAAAAAATCCAAAACACATATTCCAAATTTGCCAAAAACTAAGTTGGACTTTAGTACCAGTATAGGCTGTATTCATATATTTGAATTAAGTATTTACTATTTAAGTATTATTCTTTATATTTTATATCCATTTGGTATTACTGCACCTTTTTTTATCACCACTATACCATCTTTAATAGTATATAAAGGATGGTCTACTTTTTCTAAATGCGCGCCTCCTTTAATAGTTACATCATTACCAATGGAACAGTTTTTATCTACAATGGCATCTTCAATAATACATCTTTCACCTATACCTAAAATGGGTGCTCCTTTTTCGTTCTTGTCTTGAATTTGTTCAATATTCTCATAATAATCGCAACCCATGATATAAGTATTTTTAATAACGGTATCATTTCCAATTCTAGCTCTAATACCAACCACTGAATTGGTCACTTCTTTGGCATGAATAATACAACCTTCTGCTAAAATAGCTTTATTAATATTTGTTCCACTTACTTTAGCGGGTGGTAGCATTCTAGCTCTTGTATAAACTGTTTGTGCACTATCGAATAAATTAAATAAAGGCACATCCTGGGTTAAAGCTATATTGGCTTCAAAAAAGGAATAAATATTTCCTATGTCGGTCCAATACCCATCATACTGATAACTTAATACTTTATAATGTGCAATAGAGTCTGGGATAATTTCTTTTCCAAAATCGGTAGCATTAGGATGCACTTCATTTAAAAAATCGTAAAGTATTTCTTTATTAAAAACATAAATACCCATAGAAGCTAAATAATTACGACCTTGTGCTTTCATTTCAGTACCCGTGTCGCTCACCCAGTCTATTAAAATTTCTTTTTTTGGTTTTTCTACAAAAGATGTAATCACATTTTCATGATTCGATTTTAATATACCGAATTCGGGCGCTTCTCTCTCTCCCACTGGAATAGTAGCAATGGTTAAAGCTGCACCACTATTTTTATGCGCCTCAATCATTTTACTAAAATCCATTTGATATAATTGATCCCCGCTTAAAATAAGCACATAGTCAAAATCCATTTTAGCTAAATGCCTTAATGATTGCCTCACAGCATCAGCTGTTCCTTGAAACCATCCTGGATTATCGGGTGTTTGTTCTGCTGCCAGAATATCAACAAAACCAGAACTAAAGGCACTGAAATGATAAGTGTTTTTTATATGTTGATTCAAGGAAGCTGAATTAAACTGCGTTAAAACAAATATTCTATTCAAATTGCTGTTAATGCAATTGCTAATAGGAATATCCACTAATCGGTATTTACCTCCAATAGGCACTGCAGGTTTCGATCTGCTAGCCGTAAGAGGATATAATCTTGAACCTGCTCCTCCTCCTAAAATAATAGAGACGGTTTCTTTTGCAAACATTGCCATAACTAAAATTTAAAAGTTTATTATTGATTTAACCAATTGATTGATATACTTTTTTATAAGCCATAATAACCGATTCCCAACTATGATCTATTTTCATAGCTTTTTGTATCATTGCCTTCATCTGCTTTTTATTTTTATAAACTTCAATAGCTCTTTCAATTGAATATACAATATCAGTTTCATTAGCATGTAAAAATTTAATGCCAAAACCGCCGGCATCTCCCATATCCACCACTGTATCATGCAAGCCTCCTGTATCTCTCACCATTGGAATAGTCCCATAGCGAAGTGAATATAATTGATTTAATCCGCAAGGCTCAACTCTTGATGGCATTAATAAAAAGTCGGCAGCCGCATAGGCTTCGTGTCCAATCTTTTCATCATAGCCAATAAATGTATTGTAGTGTCCTGGATACAATTGCACTAAATAATTCAAAGCCGATTCAATAGAAGTATCTCCAGCACCAATAATAAAAAAATTAACGCCAAGGTTGGTTTTATCAAGTGCATGTTGAATAGCTCCAGGTAAAACATCGGCAGCCTTTTCTGCTACTAGCCTTCCAATAAATACTACAAGTGGCTTATTAGTGTCTAAATTATATTTTGCGCAGAGTACATTTTTATTTTTTTGCTTCCCTTCATTAACAGTATTAAAATCGTAATGAAAAGGTATCATTTTATCAGTAGCCGGATTCCAAATTTCATTATCTATTCCATTTAATATACCAACACATTTATTTTGTTCATTTTTAAATAATAACTCTAAACCATTTGACTGCACTGTTAATTGTTGCATATAACTAGGACTTACTGTGGTAACTTTATCGACACACTTAACGCCAGCGGCTAAAGAGTTGATGCAATTATTCCATTCTAATAAACCTTTTTTATTCATATCCCATCTGGGTATTAAAATACTTTTGTCCCAACCCATGGCACCTTGATATTGAGCATTGTGAATACTTAAAACAGTTTTTACATTTTTTAATCTTTGATAATCATAGCAATATTTCATCATAAAAGAAATTAATCCAGCTTGATGATCATGACAATGTATAATGGAAGGAAGCTCCCCCCAATGACTTAACCAATTCACCACTGCCACTTGAAATCCTATAAACCTATCAATGTCATCAGTATAGCCATATATTTTTGGACGATCTAATAAACCATTGATATCTACTAGATATAAATCATAGCCTAATTTACCTGTACTTTCTTTAATGATGGTATAATCGAAAAACCAATTGCCTAAATTGGTATTCCCTTTATATTGTACATCCCAATTATTCTCTTTCAGAAAAGGGGTTTGATACATAGGCATTACCACCATTGCTTTATCCCCTAATTTATTTTGGTATTTTGGTAGCGCTCCTACCACATCCCCCAGACCTCCAGCCTTAGCCATTGGGTAACACTCTGCACTAACATGTACTATTACCATGAGCTTTTTTAATTTGATTCAATTTACTTCTTTGTCCTTAAAACTCCTTGTTTTTCAGCAGTTAATTCTATTAATTTATAGATAGAATTTTAGTCTTTTTACACATTGAATTATAATTTTAAGTATTTTACGGAATCGATTCAACCAATAACGATTAAACTAACGAATGTTATGAGCCAAACCAAACAACCTACCAATACGGGTGCATTATCTACCCTTGTAGTCGTATTCTTTTTCTGGGGTTTTATTGCTTCAAGCAATAGTGTCTTTATCCCTTTTTGTAAGCATAAATTTAACCTTGACCAATTCCAAAGTCAACTAGTTGATTTTGCATTTTACCTGGCCTATTACATAGGTGCTTTAGGCTTATTTGCCTATGGAGCTTTTGGAGGCAAGGATTTAGTAGGTAAATGGGGTTATAAGAAAAGTATCGTCTATGGCTTGTTATTTTCAGCAATTGGTGCAGCAGCTATGATTATTGCAGTAAATGCAAACACTTTTACAGGAATGTTAGTTGGTTTATTTATTGTGGCTTTAGGATTTTCTTTACAACAAACCGCAGCTCAACCTTTCGCTATTGCTTTAGGTGACCCTTCAACTGGAGCAAGCCGTGTAAACTTAGCAGGTGGTATTAATTCCTTTGGAACTTCGATTGGCCCTATTGTAGTAGCCTTTGCTTTATTTGGAAGTGCTGCTGCCATTACCGATGATCAAATCGCCGCTTTAAGCTTAAGTAAAGTGGTTGTTTTATATACAGCAGTGGGAATTTTATTTTTAGCAGCTGCCGCCATGTTCCATTTCTCTAAAAAAGTTCCTCCTGGTATTTCTGAAGAAAAAATTGAACCAGCCAATAAAGCATTATTCTTGTTATTAATTATGACAGGCATTTTAATTGTAATGTTTGTGCCTATTTTTAGTAGCTATAAAATAGATCCAACTACATTAACCGATGCTGGTAGACATGATTTAGAAACCACTCGTTTAAAATGGTTGTTCGGAGCTTTATCTACAGTAGTATTGGGTTTATTATATGCCAATTTCAAAGCGCAGAAAAATGAAAATGGATGGGGTGCCATGAAATATCCTCAATTAGTTTTAGGTATGCTTGCCCTATTTGTATATGTAGGTGCTGAAGTAGCTATTGGCTCTAATTTGGGTGAATTATTAAAGCAAGCCGATTTTGGAAGTATTCCTTCTTCAAAAATTGCACCTTATATTTCAATGTATTGGGGCAGTATGATGATTGGTCGTTGGACAGGCGCCATTTCTGCTTTTGAATTCAAAAGTCAAACTAATAAAATATTAACTGTCATAGTTCCATTGGTTGCCTTCGGAATTGTTATTGGTGTCAATAGTATTGCACAATATGATATGACTCCCCTTTACATGTATATTGTTTGTATTTTCATTCAAATCATAGCGTTCTTTATTAGCCAAGACAAACCAGCAAAAACTTTATTAATATTTAGTTTGATTGGAGTAATCTCTATGCTAATAGGTGTATTCACTAAAGGAGATATAGCTATTTATGCATTTTTAACAGGAGGTATTGCATGTTCTATTATGTGGCCTTGTATTTTTGCTTTGTCTATTGCAGGTATCGGTAAATATACCACACAAGGAGCTGCTTTTTTAATCATGATGATTTTAGGGGGTGGAATTATTCCTCCTATACAAGGTAAATTATCCGACTATTTACAATCTGCACATTTAGATACACCTGGCTATGGTATTCATAATTCATTCTGGGTACCTGTTTGTTGTTTTGCTTATATTTTAATATTCGCAATTTCAGTGAAAGGTATTTTAAAGAAGCAAGGAATTAATTATGAAGAAACAGAAGCCGTTGCAGGACATTAATAATTAAAAAAAATAAAATAGATCATGGATTCTTTCGTAGCAGGTGTAGATATTGGTGGCACAGGTACCAAGTTTGGTATAGTAGATAATCTAGGAAATGTTTTATCATCTGATACAATGTCCACCAAAGGACATGCAGATATTCAAGCATACATAGATGAATTGTACGATAAATTAATGATCCTTATTGATAAAGTGGGCGGTGTGGGACGTATTAAAGGTATTGGTGTAGGTGCTCCTAATGGTAATGTATATACTGGTACTATTGAATATGCGCCTAACCTTCCATGGAAAGGAATTATTCCTTTGGCAAAATTAATTCAAGATAAATTTAAGTTACCGGTAAAACTTACCAACGATGCCAATGCAGCAGCAGTAGGTGAAATGACCTATGGTGCAGCCAAAGGCATGAGAGATTTTATTTTAATTGCACTAGGTACAGGTGTGGGAAGTGGTATTGTTGCCAATGGTGAATTAATATATGGGCACGATGGAATGGCCGGAGAATTAGGACATACTATAATTATACCCGATGGACGCATTCATCCTGGTACCGGCAAAAAAGGTTCATTAGAAAGCTATGCTTCTGCAACAGGGGTTGCAAAATCCGCAGTAGAAATTTTAAATAATACCGACAGGCCCAGTTCTTTGAGAAGCATCCCTATTGACAAAATAGATTCTAAAGCTGTATTTGAAGCAGCTACTGCAGGTGATGAAGTGGCCAAAGAAGTATTTGAATACACAGGAAGAATATTAGGTATTTCTTTAGCCAACTTTGTGATGTTCTCTAGTCCAGAAGCCATTATATTATTTGGAGGCTTGACGAAAGCAGGTGATTTAATTTTAAAACCTACGCGTGAACACATGGAAGCTAACTTAATTGAAGTGTTCCAAAATAAAATTAAAATACTTGTTAGTCATTTAAAAGAATCTGACGCAGCAATTTTAGGTGCAAGTGCCTTAATGTGGGAGTAATTATTTATTTAGTGCTAATTCTTCTACCCATTTGTTTCTACCCCAACCTGGTATTACATGTTTTTCTGAATGATAAGAAGACCTCACCAAGGGCCCACTTTCTACATAATCGAAACCTAACTCATAACCAATTTGTCTTAGTTCTGCAAATTCATCTGGATGCACAAAACGTTGAACGGCTAAATGCTTTTTAGTAGGTTGTAAATATTGACCCAATGTTAATACATCTGTTCCTACCGAGACTAAGTCTTTCATCGTTTGAATTACTTCTTCTTTTTGTTCTCCAATACCCAACATAATACCAGTTTTAGTGCGCATACCTCCTTTTTTCAAAGTCTCAAGTACACCTAAACTTCTTCTATATTTTGCTTGTACCCTTACTTTCTGAGTCATACGTTCAACCGTTTCCATATTATGACTTACTACTTCAGGAGCAGCATCAATTATGCGATTAATTTGATCTTGTATTCCTCTAAAATCAGGAATTAATGTTTCTAAAGTAGTTGTAGGCGTTAGTGTTTTAATGGCTTTTATGGTATTATACCAAATGATGGAACCTCCATCTGCTAATTCATCTCTGTCCACGCTAGTAAGTACAGCATGCTTCACTTTCATAAGTAAAATTGCTTCCGCTACTCTTTGTGGCTCGTCCCACTCAACCGGTTTAGGACGCCCTGTAGCAACTGCACAAAACTGACAACTTCTTGTACAAATATTCCCAAGTATCATAAAAGTTGCAGTGCCTTCGCCCCAGCACTCTCCCATATTGGGACAATTACCGCTTTCGCAAATAGTATGTAGTTTATGTGTATCCACTAAGCCTCGCACATGCTTATAACTTTCACCAATAGGCAGTTTTACTCTTAGCCAATCTGGTTTTTTTATTCTCGTATCTTTTTCAGTGCTTACAATGGGTAATTCTTGCATAAATAATTCTCTATAATCAGGCACAAAAATACATGACTTGCCCTATATATTCAGCTTTTAAGGTCAAAATTATATCTTATCTTCATGCAAACTAATTCACATTTATGGAGAAGTACGGAAAAATTTTACTTATTGTTATGCCCATTTTTTTTATGATGATTCTATTAGAAAAATGGTATGGTTGGTATATAAAAAAGGAACGTACCCATTCAATGGATACTGTAAGTAGTTTGAGCTCAGCCATCACCATGGTCACTAAAAATGTATTAGGCTTAAGTTTTACCATATTAAGTTATAAATGGATTGAAGAAAGAGTAGCCCTTACCCATATCACTACCAGTTGGCTTACTTATGTTATTGCCTTTGTTTCACTAGATTTCTCACACTATTGGATTCACCGAATAGACCATAAAATAAATTTCTTCTGGAATAGTCATATTGTACATCACAGTAGCGAAGAATTTGATTTAGCCTGTGCAGTCAGACAACCTATTTCTTCTTTTGTAAAAATATTTTCAATTTTCTTGCTTCCCGCTGCTCTATTAGGTATATCACCTCTTGTAATTGCAACTGTTACACCTATTCAATTTTTTGCACAATTTTGGTACCATACTAGATATATAAATAAAATGGGATTTTTAGAAAAAATATTAGTAACCCCTTCACACCATAGAGTTCATCATGCTTTCAATAAAGAGTATATGGATAAAAACTTGTCTCAAATATTTATTATATGGGATAAATTATTTGGAACTTTTCAAGAAGAATTACCTCATGTTGTTCCAGTTTACGGCATTACAAGGCCAATGAGAACTTGGAATCCTATAAAAATTAATTTCGTACACATGTGGCTTCTAATTAAAGATGCCTGGAAAACAAATGACATTAAAGCTAAATTTCAATTATGGTTTAAACCAACCGGTTGGAGACCTGCAGATGTTGAGGCAAAAAGTCCAGTTTTTAAAATTGAGGATGTATATAATTTTGAAAAATACCATACAAAAAGGTCAAAGCCATTTTACACATGGGTATGGTTACAAATTGTTCTTATATTTATAATAGTTGCCTATTTCTTAGGTAATATTGCTTCTATTGGAGTACCCAATATTTTTATATATGGTGCTTTTGTATATGTTTATATTTATGCTTTAACCGATTTTATGGATGGCAACTCATCATCCCTTTTTTGGGAGTTCTTGAAATCAATTTTTGGAATAAGTATTATACTAATAATAGGAGATTGGTTTGGCACCGATAAATATTATTCTTTATTAAGCAAGTTAATGATTGCCTATTTTATACTTTCCCTAATAGTAACCTATACACTTCATAAAAATGAAATTAATCCTGAAAAGCAATTAGCATAATCATTTAGTTGTTATGGCTTACTAATAATTAGTACAACTGTACAATTTAATATCTAAACTTTTTATAACCATTTACTATGACTTCAATTGTTACCTACGACGCTAATTTAAGAACCACTTGTGTACACTTGCAAAGTGGATCTCCTATTCAAACAGATGCTCCTACAGACAATAAAGGCAAGGGTGAAAGGTTTTCTCCCACCGACTTAATTGCTACGGGTTTAGGTGCCTGCATGATTACAACTATGGGCATAAAGGCAGAATCTATGTCTATTGCAATAGATGGCGCAAAGGTTGAAGTAACTAAAATAATGGTATCAGATCCTAGAAGAATTGGAAAAATTATTGCGCATGTAACCATGCCTGCAGGATTAAATTTAGATGATAAAACAAAGGAAATATTAGAAAGAGTAGCAAGAACTTGCCCTGTGGAAAGAAGCCTTCATCCAGATGTTGAATTAGATATTGCTTTTAATTGGCAGTAGAAGTTTAAAGCAACTATACAATATTTAGTTGCTTTATTTTTTGCACTAACTTACTTACAGGAAGTCCCATCACGTTATAAAAATCGCCTGTAATTTTTTTAATTCCTACTACGCCAATCCATTCCTGAATTGCATAACCCCCTGCTTTATCATAGGGCTTATATTTTTCTACGTAAAATTCAATTTGTTCAGGCGTTAATGCATGAAACTCTACCAAGGTTATTTCACTAAAGCTTATTTCTTTATCTTGATGTAATAAAACAACACCGGTAATAACTTTATGGGTCTGGCCAGATAAGGCCAATAAAGACTCAATAGCCTGCGCTCTATTGCTAGGTTTACCAATTATTTTCTGGTCCAAAACCACCACGGTATCTGCTGCTATAATACATTTATTTATAGAAGTGGGTTGAGTGGAAGAAATGATTTCTTTTACCGCCAAGGCTTTATTTTTTGCAATATATACTGGCACTTCTTCGATTTCCAAATTAGATGGATAAGATTCATCTATGTCAGATACAATAATTTCAAAAGGAATCTCTGCCCATTCTAGCAAGGTCTTTCTTCTAGGAGATTGAGAGGCTAGTACAAATGAAGGCATGATTAGAAAAGATTATATGAAATTATTTTATTAAAATAAAAAGTAGAAAAATAAAATGGATAAAATGCCTGCTAGCATTGCAAACTTTAAATAGGCACTTAGTTTTTTAAAATGTTTATGTGTAAAGGCCTTTGGCAATTGTATTAGAACAAGACTTAATGGAGTAATAATAAACACAAGGCAGTATAATACTGTGTACCACCAACCAAAAGGAATTACATACAATTGTATAATTAATAAAACAGCAATAACCACAAATGTCCATACAGCCAAATACACTTTAGTTGGCTTTAAACCCCAAACAATGGGCATGGTATTACAACCATATTTCTGATCTCCTTCCATATCTTCCATATCTTTTAAAGCTTCTCTCACCAAGGTTAATATAAAGGCAAATGCACTATATAATAAAGTAAGTTTTGCAAATTTTAAAACAGATGCATTACTTATTGCGGGATGTATAATTTCTTGGATGGTAAACTTAGAAAAATAAACAATAGCAATAGACCAAGCTGTTAGTATGGCAATAATAATATTACCTACTAAAAACTTTTTTTTAAAACTAGTGCTATAAAACCATAAAAATAAAATAGCTAATAAATTAGTAAAATGAATATGCCAGTAGGCTTGAAAAGGGAATACAATAGTGGAAATATACATACCCAATACACTAAAAATTAAATGCCAGAAAATAACCATTCTTCTGCTTATAAAAGAACCAACCACTACTTTTTGAGGCTTGTTTACTTGGTCTATATTGACATCAAAATAATCGTTAATCATATAGCCAGCTGCTGCAATTAAAATATTGCTAGTAAGCATAAAATAAAAACGAATATTTACCTCACTGCCTGATAAAGGAAATAGAGGATTGTATATGCAAAAATGTAATAAACATTCAGCCAACATTATAAATACTAAGTTGGGCCAACGCACTAACTTTAAAAAATGAATGAATAATTTCAAATTGATTATTTTAAATTCATTTTGACTGAATATGATCATCATTATCCCAATGATCATTCAACTTTAGTGTTTTTTCAATCACTTCTCTAGCACAACCCTCTCCTCCTTTAGCAATAGCTTTATAAGTAGCCATCGCTTTAATATCGGTAGCTGCATCACTTGGGCAAGCTGCAATACTTACTATTTGCATGGCTTCTAAATCGGGCATATCGTCGCCCATGTATAATATTTGATCTAAAGGAGTTGAATGTAAAATTGATAACTCTTCTAAAAGTACTTTCTTATCTGTTACTTTCATAAATACTTGAAATACACCTAATTTTTCTAAACGTTCTTTCACTTCATCTGAATTGCCTCCAGAAATAATCCAAACTTTATATCCTTTTTTTATAGCTAACTGAATAGCATAACCATCTTTAATATTCATGGTTCTTGCCATGAGTCCATTGGGCATTACTAACAAATTGCCATTGGTTAAAACACCATCAACATCAAATACAAAACAAGTTATATTTTTGAACTTAGTTAACAAGGAATCTTAATTTAGACAATAAAAATAAGCTTATTTTTGGTTATCGCGCCACTCATACACCCAGGCAGATTGAATCATCTCCAGATGCCCCTCGTTTGACTCCTCTTTTTTACCTTCAAAATGTGGCAAGGATAAAACCCAATCTAATAAATCGGTGAAGCGTACTCTATAAATTTTAGACTCCGTAAAATCATCACCAAATTTTTCATATAATTTTTGGGCAATGTCTTCATGATCATTCCAATGAATGGGTGGTTCAAACTGAGTCATAGTGTTATAATTTAAATTTAGGTTCTATAATGATTTATTCTCCTAAAAATTGTGTTTGATCGGGAAGTATAATTTCTATTTCTCCGCTACCTGCTAATAATTCACATTGGCAACCTAATCTTGATTCTATTCTTGGTCTTACCGCACGGTCAATAAAATCTTCTTCCTTATCCGATAGCTCTTGTAAAAATTCGCCTCCTTTGTTTATATATATATGACAGGTACTACAAGCACAAACTCCTCCGCAATTATGATGCAACTCTATGCCTGCATCTAATATTACTTCTAATAAGCTATGGTCTGGCTTAATATTGTTTAAAGTAACTGGCTCTAAACCCTTTTGTTCAAAATTAATTTTTAAAGAATACATAGGTCAATCTTAGATTTTTGCAAAAATACTAGTTATCATGCAATGCCTTCGCAGATTTTAATTTTTCTTTGTCGAAATACAAAAAAACTAATATCTATACATTAGGGCTTCTTATCTTTGCGCTCTAATTATATAAATATGGCCACGCACGGGTTCTCAGAAAGGATTTATTTACAATATTTGAGAACAAAGTTTAAAACTTTAGGCATGGTATCGCCCCCAGTGGCAGGCAAATTGGCCTTTGATTTATTTTGCACCCCCTATCCAAAATATAAGAAAAGAAAGGCACCAGCTATATTTCACCAAGGGAAATCCTTACAAATTAGCCTTACAGGAGATGGGATTATAAAAACAGGTAAAACCAAAATTCATGGTTTTGAATGGAAGCCTTTAAAGCCAAATGGACAGACCGTATTAATTGCACATGGCTATGCAAGCTATTTTTATAAATTTGAGCAATATATTCAGCCCTTATTGAAACATGGTTTTAGAGTCATTGGATTTGATGCACCTGGACATGGGCTGAGTGAGGGTAAATACATTAATATAGTTATCTATAAACATGCCATAGAACAAATTATCAAAGAACTAGGCCCTATAGATCATTTTATTGGACATTCATTAGGCGCTATAACCTTAGCCATGATTGCAGAGACTATAGATAATCCCACAAAACATAAATTTGTACTAATTGCACCAGCCACCAAAACCACTAGTACTTTCGAAAGATATTTTAATATGATGCACCTTAGCCCAGCAATTAGGGCTGCTTTTTTAGAGTTTGTAGAAAAGCGCACAGGATTACCAATTTCCTATTTTGAAGCTGACAGGGCCATTGAAAACTATGCAGGGGACCTTCTTTGGGTACACGACAGAGAGGATTTGGTTTGCCCCTTCAAAGATTTGATCGAATTTCAAAAAAAAGCCCCAAAAAATATAAAATTCTTGATAACCAATGGATTAGGTCATAATAAAGTATATAAAACGCCAGAAATAATTGACAAAATAATGGCCTTTTTAGACCCAATATAATAGCTAATTTTTATTTTTTGGGCGAAAGCTCTAATATTGCATCGCGAGAAAAGAGAAGATTAGCCAATAAAGGCCTTTTTTCAATTTTCATAATTAACTGATATTCAATTCCAAAAATACCCGTAGGAGCGGTTGACAACTATGTCAAAGAACTTATTAATTGTGGAGTCACCTGCAAAGGCAAAGACGATCGAGAAGATTTTAGGGGAAGATTTTGAAGTAAGAAGCTGCTATGGTCATATTCGTGACTTAGAGAAAGTAGACATGGGTATTGACTTAAAAAATAAATTTGCCCCTAGATATACAGTACCTAGTGAGAAAGAAAAAGTAGTAAAGGAATTAAAATCCATGTCAAAGAAGGCGAAAGAAGTTTGGCTAGCATCGGATGAGGACCGTGAAGGAGAAAGTATTAGTTGGCATTTAGCAGAAGTATTGGGTTTAGATCCAAAAAAAACAAAGCGTATTGTATTTCATGAGATTACAGCACCCGCTATTAAAAAAGCTGTAGCGAATCCCCGTTTCATTAATATGGACTTAGTGGATGCACAACAAGCAAGAAGAATATTAGATCGTATTGTAGGTTTTGAATTAAGCCCAGTGCTCTGGAGGAAAATAGGTATGCAGAGAAGTTTAAGTGCAGGTCGTGTTCAGAGTGTGGCTGTAAGATTAATTGCAGAAAGAGAAAGAGAGATTAACCAATTCATTCCAGAAAGCATTTTTAAAATTTCTGCTTTGTTCTCAGCTCCTGATATTAATAAAAAGAAAGTAAAGTTTAAAGCTGAGGGTCCTCAAAAATTATCTACAGCAGGTGCCGCTGAAAAGTTTTTAAAAGATTCAAAAGGTGCAAAATATACAGTAAAAGATATTGCCGTAAAAGACGGCAAACGCACGCCCTCAGCACCTTTCACAACTTCTACTTTGCAACAAGAAGCTTCAAGAAAATTAGGATACAGTGTAAGTAAAACAATGTTACTTGCACAAAAACTATATGAAAGTGGTAAGATTACTTACATGAGAACAGATAGTATTAGTTTAAGTGAAACAGCAGTAGATGCTATTAAAGCAGAAATTAATGAAAGCTTTGGTGAAAAGTATTATCAACCGAGAAAGTTCAAAAATAAAAATGAGAACGCTCAAGAAGCGCATGAAGCCATTCGTCCTACTTATATGAATGAAAGTAAAGTAGCCGACGCAGATCTTAACAGGCTCTATGAACTTATTTGGAAAAGAACCATTGCATCTCAAATGAGTGATGCGCAATTTGAAAAAACAACTGCTAAAATTGAAGTCTCTACGAATAAAGAAATTTTAACGGCTAGCGGAGAGGTAATGAAATTTGATGGTTTTTTAAAAGTGTATTTAGAAAGTAACGACGAAGAGGAAGAAGATAATAATGATGAGGGAGAAAGTTTATTACCTCCTTTAACAAAAGGGCAAATATTAGACTTTATAGAAATGACTGGACTTGAGCGTTTTAGCCGTCCTACTTCACGTTATACTGAAGCATCGCTTGTAAAAAAATTAGAAGAATTGGGCATCGGACGACCATCTACTTACGCGCCTACCATTTCTACCATCATGAAGCGTAATTATGTTGAGAAAAGAGAAAAAGAGGGCGTTAAAAGAATCTACCAGATTTTAACTCTTGATAACAAAGATGTTATCAAGCAAGAAACTGGTTCTGAAATTACAGGTGCAGAAAAAAATAAGTTATCCCCTACTGATTTAGGTTTAGTTGTTACCGATTTTCTAAAATTACATTTTGAAAAAGTCATGGACTTTAACTTTACTGCTAAAATTGAAGGAGAATTTGATGAAATTGCAGCAGGTAAGTTAGTATGGAGCGATATGATTAATTCTTTTTACAAACCCTTTCACGAAACCATTGAACATACTTTGGAAACTGCTGAAAGAGCAAAAGGTGAAAGAGAATTAGGATTTGATGCTGTGACTGGTAAAAAAGTAATTGCCCGAATGGGGAGATATGGACCCATGGTTCAAATTGGTCACCAAGATGAAGAAGAAAAGCCAAGATTTGCAAAATTGAAAGCTTCTCAAAGTATTGAGACTATTAGTTTTGAAGAAGCTATGGAACTTTTCAAACTACCAAGAATTCTAGGTCAATTTGAAGGGGAAGATGTCTCTGTAAATATTGGCCGTTTTGGTCCTTATGCTGCTCATGCTAAGAAGTTTTACTCCCTAAACAAGGAAATGGACCCCTACACTGTTAGCTTAGAAGAATTAACGCCAATGATTGCAGAAAAACGCAAGGCAAAGGACGAGAGAACAATTAAAGTATTTGAAAAAGAAAAGATACAATTACTTAGAGGTCCTTACGGCCCTTATATTAAACAAGGTTTACGCAATTTTAAATTGAGTAAAGAACAACAAGAAAAAGTAGAAACCTTGACTATTGAAGAAGTTAATGCAACTATTGCTGAATTAAAAGCCAATCCGCCACGAAAAATGGCCAGAAAGAAAAAGGCTTCTTAACTTATTGCAGGCTTACTCATTAATTTTAAGTATAGAACGTGTGCTTTGATGGCACTTAATACTGTAGGATATTCTATATACTTTAATTTAAAATCGGCACAGGTTTTCTTGACTATTTTAGAAATAGCAGGATAATGAACATGAGAAATTTTAGGGAATAAATGATGTTCAATTTGAAAGTTTAACCCCCCTACCAACCAACTTACTATTTTACTCTTAGTAGCAAAATTAGCTGTAGTTTGAATTTGATGTACTGCAAATTCTTCTTCCATTTTATTTTCAGGTTGGTTCGCTAAAGGAAAAGCAGTTTCAGTGACCGTATGTGCAAGTTGAAAAACTATACTCAATACAAAACCTGCAAAACAACCCACGACTAAAAACCCTACTAACCAACTTACCAAGCCCAACATATAAATAGGTAATACAACAAATACAAATGCATGATAAACTTTCACTACCCAAAATTCAAAATGTTCGGTAAGTGTCATTTTACTAATTTCTACTTCTCCAATTTTTTTTGTGAAATACTTTTTATAATCTGCAAAAAATATCCAAAATATATATAATAACATATATAAAACCCAAAAATAAATATGTTGAAAGCGATGTAGAATATAATGTTTTTGAGTGGGAGCCATTCTCATTAAAACACCAACTTCAATATCATCATCTACTCCGTCAATATTAGTGTAAGTATGGTGTATGGTAACATGCTTCATTGCCCACATAAAACGGCTTGCCCCTAATACACTAATAGAAGAAGAAGCCAATTTATTTAACCATGGGTGTTTACTAAAACTACCATGGCTGCCATCATGCATTACATTAAAACCAATAGCTGCTATAAGTCCTCCAAATAAGATACATTCCAAGATGGCATAAAATATTGGTGGTGTAAAAAATATTAAATGTATATAGGTTATTATAAATAAACTCATTAGAATAATTGCTTTTGAAAATAATTTGAAATTTCCCGTTGATTTAATAGCATGATCTTCTAAATATAGATTCACTCTTCTTTTTAATTCTGCATGTAATGAACTAGCCATTACTGGAAATTTAGGCGTAATCTGATGCATATTTGATATAGTCATTAGTTATAATTTACAAAGAAAAGGCAAAATGCAATAGAACAAGGTATAATTCGCTATTATTTACTCGAACGTTTAATTATTCTATTTATTATGTAAACAATTGTTAAATATATCCACATAGATGGGATAAGTAAAAAGGAATTTTGACGATATATTTCGTTCATTTGAATAATAATTGAACACTAATTTTAGGCTACACAATGCAAAAAGAAGCAGAAATTAACGCACTATTTAAGCTAATAGACGATCCTGACGAAGAAGTATTTAACACCATTGCAGACAGGTTACTCAATTATGGTAGTCCTATTATACCCGACCTAGAACATCTTTGGGAAAACACCTTAGACGAGGCTACACTAGAACGCATTGAAATGATGATTTACAAGCTGCGTTTACAAGATTTAAAAGAAGCCTTCATAGAATGGAAATCTAAACCTGACCCTTCTTTATTTGAAGGAGCATTACTAGTTACTAAATTCCAATTTCCAGAATTAGCCATTGATAATTTACGCCATCAAATGGAAAAAATTAGGCGCAATATTTGGCTTGAATTAAATAACTATTTAACTCCCTTAGAACAAGCCAATGTAATTAGAAACATATTGTTTAGCTATTATCAAATAAAGGGCGTAGAAGTAAACTATGAAAAGCCTGAAGAATTTTTAATTTCGGCCCCCCTACAATCTAAAAAAGGAAATGCTATTGCAAACACTTTATTATATGCAGAACTTTGTCAGCAACTAGAAATACAGGCACAATTTATCAATATCCCTAAGCAATGTATTATTGCTTTTTACACATCTGATTGGGACCCTGAAGAAATAGTACCTAATCCGCAAGAATTTATTCAATTTTATGTTGAGGGAACCACAGGCAATGCCTTCTCTCAAAAAGATCTAGATCAATACATGATTAGATCCAATATAGAACCTAAGAATAGCTATTACAAAGCTTTGTCAAATATTAAAATTATCAAAAAACATTTACTAGAATTTGCAAAATGTTTTAATAGCCCTACCCTACAATACAAACAAAAGGACCTTACCGATTTAGCCAATTTATTGGATTAAATATTGAACTAAATATTGAACTGAGGATTGTACCTTTAGTAGTAAATTAAAAGCTATGATTCAGTGGGATGATTTTACCAAGGTAGATATTAGATGTGGCACTATCTTATCTGCCGAAGTATTTGCAAAAGCAAAAAAACCTGCCTATCAATTAAGAATTGATTTTGGAAGCCTTGGTATAAAAAAATCATCAGCGCAAATTACAGCTCATTATAGTATTGAAAATTTAATTGGCAAGCAAGTGGTTGCTGTGGTAAATTTTCCTCCAAAGCAAATTGCCAATTTTATGAGTGAGTGCCTTGTATTAGGTGTTTATGATACTCAAAATGAAGTGGTTCTATTACACCCCTCACATCCAGTAGAAAATGGACAACAAGTTGGTTAATGGCAAATACCTATACACAAATATATCATAGCCCAATTGGTGTAATTAAAATAGTTGCTTCTGATTATTGTATAGAAGAATTGGTTTTTGTAGAAGCAGAAGCTATATCAAATATAAATTTATCAGAGAATTCACCCCCAGTTATTCAACAATGCATTGATGAACTCCTGGAATATTTTGCAGGTGGTAGAAGAAGTTTTTCTGTAGCCATTAATCAGGAAGGAACAGAATTCCAACAAAGAGTTTGGAAAGAATTATATGAAGTTCCTTTTGGAAAAAATTTAAGTTATGGTGAACTAGCGAAAAAAATGGGCGATCCAAATGCTGTTCGAGCAGCCGCTGCTGCTAATGGAAAAAATAAAATAGCCATTATAGTGCCTTGTCATAGAATTGTGGGTGCAGATAGATCCTTGGTAGGATATGCATGGGGTAAGGCTAGAAAGAAATGGTTATTACAACATGAATTTAGACTCGCCCTTGGGGTTCAAACATTATTTTAAAATAGACCCGTCAAAACCAAAGGGTAATAAATGGGTGGCAGATTTTAAGACCATTACTTTACCCGACATTCCGGCCATAATAATCTTAATGGGTGATTCAAACCTATTTTCATAGTCTAATAAAGACTGCCTGCACATACCACAAGGCGATATAGGTTCCATTGACGGCTTGCCCACTGGTTCGTAACTAATTGCGATAGTATTAATGGTTTCATGGGGAAATTGGCTTCCAATACTATTTAACAATGCACGCTCTGCACAAATGCCTACGGGAAAACTAGCACTCTCTTGATTAGATCCAATAATTATGGCATTTGAACTTATTCTTGCAGCAGCACCTACTTTAAAATTAGAGTAAGGTGCATATGCAGTTTTAGTAGCTTCTTTGGCAGCTGTTAAAAGCGCTTGGTCTGCTAGAGATAATTGATTTGAATTGTCTAACAAATCATATTCGAATTCAAATTTTTGCTGCATCTGTTTTATTTATTTACTTTATTTAATTAGATTGAATAGTCTATTCCATCTAATAGATTTATTATAACTAAACCAAATTAAAGCTGCTCTACCTACAATGTGTGTTTCGGGTACAAATCCCCAGTATCTACTATCTTGACTGCGATGACGATTATCTCCCATCATCCAATAATAATTTAATTTGACTGTATAGCTACTTGCTACTTTACCATTCAATATAAATTGTCCATTTTGTTTTTCTAAACTATTGTGTTCGTAGTTGGTAATAAGTCTTCTGTATATTTCAAAGGTACTGTCATTTAATTCAATTATATCCCCTTTTTTAGGAATTCTAATAGGTCCATAATTATCAACAGACCATGGTGCATGCACAACATCATTAGGAAAAGTATTACCTATTAAATTATCAACATAAAAATGAATAGCTTTTACTTGCGGTAATTTACGCAGACTGGCTGCAGCCCCTGCAGTCATATTTATCACATAAGTATTTGGACTACCTTCCATTATTTTATAATCGGCTGTGGCCTCATTAATGTTAATACCAATAGTGTCTTCTATAAAGCTATCTGGAATAGCTGTTCCGTCAGTTACTACAATATATTCAGTTTGGGCAGATGGAGCCACATAGGCAGGCTTTTCATTTACCCATAGTTGACTACTCTTTACTTGAATAAGATCCCCCGGAAGACCCACACATCTTTTAATATAGTTATCTGTTTTATCCATTGGATGCACTAGGATAGGATAATCGGCTTGCAATTTTTCTCTATTATTATTATACTCAGGTGTTCTCAAGACATCGTAGTAAGGAAACTTAGACCCGAACTCAGGTAAGTTAATTATAGTATCCCCTGCTGGAAAATTAAAAACTACTACATCGTTTCTATTAATATCTCTAAATTTAGGTAACCTTTGATAGTCAAGTTGCACCCATTTGACATAGGAAGGTGTGGTAGGTGCACCTGGTAAAGTATTATGTACAAAAGGAAAAGAAATAGGTGTTTGTGGAATTCTAGCACCATAAGTTAATTTGTCTACAAATAAGAAGTCATTGACTAAAAGTGTTTTTTCCATACTCTCTGTAGGAATTACATAGGCTTCAAATAAAAATGTTCTAATTAAAGTAGCTGCCACAATAGCAAATACACCAGCGTCAATCCATTCTCTAGAAGCTGGTTTATGATAATGCACTAAAGCAGCTTCTCCGTACCATTTTTCTTTTGCAGAAAAACCTAAATAAGGTAAGTAAATAAAAGGAAGAAAAACAACTAATGCATGTTGAATCACATTTACCTTTTTAAAATGCATTGTAAAAATGATTGAAATCCAAAGACTAATAAATTGTCCTAAAATGGGAACTAATTGCAACCAAAACCAAATTTTTGGAATCCCACATAACTTTACCACTTCCCAGGTATTATATATTGGTATCATTGCCTTGGTTTTACTTCCTCCAGCTTTTACAAGCATGCTATACATACCAATATGCCAACCCAACCAAAAAATAAGAAAGATAAATAGTCCCATAAATAAGCAATTATTGTTATAACAAAAATATCCCTTTGTGAGGGATATTTATAAAAAGATTTTGAATTAATTAATTTTTAATTTGAAAGGCTTAAAAAAAGGATAAAGAATATAATAAAAGAACCTTACTTGTCTTTGCTTATCTTTACTTGTACTGATGCATTACCTCTTTAATCAATTTAACAGTTCTGCTAATATCTGGTATAGCTAGAGCAGTTAAATTAGGTGCATAGTGCATAGGCGCATCGGCACTTGTTATTCTTCTAATTGGAGCGTCTAAATAATCAAAACCTTCTTTTTGGATACGATAAGTTAACTCTGAAGAAACAGAGGCAAAAGGCCATTGCTCTTCCACAATCACTAGTCTATTTGTTTTTTTAACGCTTTCTAAAACAGTCATCCAATCTAATGGACGAATGGTTCTAAGATCAATAACTTCTGCACTTACGCCTTCCTTCTCCAATTCTTCAGCTGCCCCTAATGCCACTTTCATCATTTTGCTATAAGATACTATAGTAATATCACGGCCTGGTCTTTTTACATCGGCGAGACCTAGGGGAATATAATATTCTTCTTCAGGCACTTCACATTTATCTCCATACATGACTTCACTTTCCAAGAACATGATTGGATCCTCTTCATAACGAATAGCTTGCTTTAATAAACCTTTTGCATCATATCCATTAGATATAGATACTACCTTAATACCTGGAATATTGGCTAAATAACTTTCAAAAGCAGTTGAATGTTGTGCCCCTAATTGGCCGGCGCTTCCATTAGGCCCTCTCATCACTATAGGACAACCAATTTGGCCACCACTCATGGCTAACATCTTACTTGCTGTATTTAATATTTGATCCAAAGGCAGTACCGCAAAATTCCATGTCATAAACTCAACAATAGGTCTTAATCCATTTTGAGCAGCTCCCACAGCAACTGCAGTAAAGCCTAATTCAGAAATAGGTGTATCAATAACACGTTTAGCACCAAATTCAGCCAACATTCCCTGGCTTACTTTATAAGCACCATTGTATTCAGCTACTTCCTCTCCCATTAGCAAGACTCTTTCATCTCTTCTCATCTCCTCGCTCATGGCTTCTCGGATGGCTTCTCTTAAGGCAATTGATCGCATGAATAACTATTTAATTTGAGTTGCAAAAATAGAGATTTATAAAGGAAAAAAGTAATTCTAGGGCATAAAAAATCCCCTCCGCCTGTGTTAATCAGGAGGAGGGGATTTAAAATCTAACCCACCCTAAAACGAATTATAATACGTTATATGCAAAACTTATATAGTATAACCCACCTATTGCAGGGCTACCAAATGAAGTATTGTAATATTTGTTCATCACGTTAGTACCACCTAATTTAATCAAAGACTTTATTTTAGGTACTCTATAAGTAAGAACAGCATCTAAAGTATTGAAAGAAGGTATTTGACCAGTTACGAAAGTACCCTCATACATAAGCTCATCTTGGTAGTGTAAGTTAATATTAAAGCCTAATCTGTTATTCATTAACAAACCTGGATGGCTGAAACCGAAGTTAGCTCTCCATGTAGGTGTGTTGAAATAAGAAATAAAGCCTTTAGGTAACTCCCCAATTTCGTCTGTATAAATACTAGAAGTAAATACAAAACGATTAGGTAATAAATAATCTAATGAAGCACCCCAACCTTTTGTAGAAACATTAGCAGTAGAGTTAGTAGAAATACTATAAGCAACACGCTTATTTGCATCTAATACATCTAATACACTTGGGTTAGCAGCATTTCTTGATTGTAATACAGTTACACCACTAATGAAGTTCTCATAGTGCCCTGTGTAAGCGTAAAAATCAATTAATATTTTCTTAGCAATTAAAGTTTTGTAACCAATTTCAAATGAATTCATTGATTCAGGCTTAAACTCTCCAAATTTTTGTTGTTGTAACAAAGAAGGATTAGGTGCACCTGCTGCAGCAGAAGCACCAAATGCAGTTACACTCGCTAAAGTATAAGCAGGGTTTGTATCGAAATGGTAGTAATTTCTTAATGCAGGTAAACCTCCCATTAAACGTGTACCACCACCTACTAACAAGTTAATCCATTGGTTTTGAGTAGAAGGGAAACGATATGCGCTTTGGTAAGAAAGACGGATATTATTGTCTTCAGCTACTTTTACGACTGCAGAGAATCGAGGAGTGAATTTACCAGCGAAGTTGATGTTTTTATCATAACGTCCTGAGAAAGATAATTTCAAAATATCTCCAAAGAATTTCTTAGAGATTTGTGAAAAAGCTCCAGATTCTGTAATATAAATACGACCTGTAGTATCGGCAAATAAAGTTCCTTGAGAATTCAATGTATACATTTTTGCAGAACCACCCACTAACCAATCAATATTATACTTGTTTAAATTTAAGACTTCTGTTAAATTTAAAGTACCTTCTGCAACACTCAATGTAGATTTATCTAAAAACTTACCACCCCCTTTAGAAATGGGCGTAGACGCAATAGTTTTGAAAAGTGAATTGTCACCAATATGACCAGTTGGTCTTCCAGCATCTGCTATTAAACGTGCAGCATTGTTAGCAGCAGTATAGTCTAAACCAGCATCTCTGTATTGTGTATAAGCACCAGTATATTGTTGATACCAAGTTGCACTAGGTTTCCAAGCTTCATTGAATAAACGAGTAGTAATTGTTGAGTTGTATGAGTTACCAGCATCTTCAATTGTTTTGTAAGCACGGAACATCCAGTTTTTAGACTTCAATTCAAATTTGAATTGACTCATTTGTAAATCATGTAAAGAATAACGATCAGAGCCAGAATATACTGTGTTACCAGAACCAGTATAAGCACTTAATGAAGCTTCTGTTTTGTCGTTTACTTTATAATGAATTGATCCTGTCACTTTTGTATTTTTTGCAGTAGGATCGATAATATCTTGTTCAGCATATCCAGTTCTAGAAACGTTCATGTCTTTATACCAACCTTTTGCATCACCAAACAAGAAAGGAGCATAAGGTACTAAACCAGCTGTAGCTGGGCTAGCGCCTAAAAATGCACCATACTTTGCAAGTGTATTATATACTGCAGAAGCACCTTGTAATTGAGCTAATACAGTGCTTGCACCAGCACCATATACAGTTGCTAATTGAGCAAGAATACCTGCTTTTACAGGAGCAATTAAACCAGTATTAATATTCAAAGTTGTTTCATCACCATATACGTTAATACCATCGTAGTTAGGATCTGTTAATCTTGTACCAGCGATAGCACCACCATTTCCATTTCCAGTTAATCTAGAATAGTTTGAAGTGTTCATTGGCAACCAGTCTTGCGCTTCAGAATATTGAGCACTTACTTTGTAAGCAAAGCGATCGCCAATTTTACTAGCCCATCTAACTGTATAATCTTTATAAGGAGCTTGAGGACGCTCGTAGTTGTCTACGTGGTTTACCCCTTGTTTAATTTGAAAACTTAAACCTTGATATTTAAATGGGTTTTTACTGTTGATTAAAACTGTTCCATTCATACCGCCTGAACCATATAGAGCAGAAGAAGCACCTGGCAATAATTCAATATTATCCACGTCTAATTCTGTTAAACCAACAATACTTGCTACTGAGAAATTTAAACCAGGCGCTTGGTTGTCCATTCCGTCAATTAATTGGTTCATACGGGTGTTACCACTACCATTAAAACCTCTTGTTGAAATACTTCTAAACATCATACTTGCAGCAACTACGTCTACCCCTTTCAAAGTTCCAAGGATATCATAATAACCTGCAGCTGGTGCATTTCTAATATTAGCAGCACTAATTCTTTCAATTGTTACTGGAGATTCAAGTACTTTCTCTGGTACTCTTGAAGCAGCTACTACAACATCAGAACCTAATATATAAGCTGGGGTAAGGCTTACACTTAGATTTCCAGTATTTGCGTTGACAACCACTTCTTTAGAAGTAAAACCCACAGAAGAAAATACTAAAGTATAAGGTGCTTTTTGAGCAACGCTTAACTTGAAGTTACCTCTATCATCAGTAAAGGTTCCAGAATTATTACCTTTAAGGGTAACTGAAACGGCAGATACTGTTTCTGAAGTACTTGCATTTTTAACTGTACCTGAAACACTACTTGCATTTTGTGCATTTGCTGTAAAAACTACTAGAGTTGATAGGCAAAAGATCGCAAAATGACTTAAACATTTTTTCATAGATTATTGTTTTTAATTGAATCGTAGTACAAATTAACATATTGTAAGCATTTTAGAAAAAATTATCATTTGTATCTTTAAAAAATTAATTTTACAGCATGAATAGAAAGCCTTTCCCCCATCAAATAAATGAATATCATGGCAAAGTAAGAGATGTATATTATATTGATAATCAATTACTTGTAATGATTGCCAGTGATAGAATTTCGGCTTTTGACGTCATTTTACCCAGTCCCATCCCTTTTAAAGGGCAAGTTCTAAATCAGATAGCTGCCTATATGTTGACGGCCACTAGGGATATTTGCCCAAATTGGCTACTAGATACCCCTGCCCCCCATGTGGCAATTGGTAAAAAATGTGAACCCTACAAAATTGAGATGGTTGTGCGAGGTAATTTAGTGGGTCATGCTTGGAGAACTTATAGTGCTGGAGGTAGAAAATTATGTGGTGTAAGTTTACCTGAAGGCATGGCGGAAAATGATTTTTTCCCTAGCCCAATTATTACCCCTTCTACCAAAGCAAGCGAAGGACATGATGAAGATATTTCAAAAGAAGAAATTATTAATCAAGGTTTAGCCTCAGAAGCTGATTGGTCAGTTTTGGAAAAATATGCACTAGCCTTATTTCAAAGAGGAAAAGAAATTGCTGCTAAACAAGGATTGATTTTAGTGGACACAAAATATGAGTTTGGAAAAATTGGAGACACCATTTATTTAATGGATGAAATTCATACCCCCGATTCTTCTCGTTATTTTTATGCCGATGGCTTTGAACAAAGACAGGCAAACAAGGAAAAACAAAAACAATTAAGTAAAGAATTTGTACGCGAGTGGTTAATTGCTAATAATTTCATGGGTAAGGAAGGACAAACAGTTCCTGTAATGTCTGCAGAATGGATTGATACTATTTCTAAAAGATATATTGAGCTTTACGAACAAGTTATTGGCGAAAAATTTAAGCCACAGCAATTATCTGAAGAAGAAACTTACCAAGTAGTTTGCGCATCGTTAGAAAAGCTTAGTTAAGTTTTAGAATAGAAATTTAAAAATTACATATCAAATCCTAAGCGAGGTCTTAAACGTTGTTTGCTTTTATTAAAAATTTGTTGGCCTTTATCAATGCCTTTTCGAAGTTCTATTTGTTTTTCTTCTGGCAGATGCACAATATCGGTGCAGGCCTGTGTGCAACAGCCCGAATAGGTTTCAGCACAAGTGGGACATTGTATGAATAATAAATGACAGCCATCGTTTTTACAATTGGTATGCGTATCGCAAGGTATACCGCACTGATGGCATTTAGAAATAATATCTTCCGTAATTTTTTCTCCTAATCTATCATCAAATACAAAATTCTTCCCTTTGAACTGACTCTCTAATCCTACTTCTTTAATTTGATTGGCGTAATGAATAATACCACCTTCTAAATGAAAAACATTTTTAAAACCATGATGCAACATATAGGCGCTTGCCTTTTCACAACGAATGCCTCCAGTGCAATACATGATAATATTTTTATCCTTTTTATCTTTCATCATAGCTGCAGCCATAGGTAATTGTTCTCTAAAAGTATCTGAGGGAATTTCAATGGCATTCACAAAATGCCCCACTTCATATTCATAATGGTTACGCATATCAATAACAATGGTGTCAGGTGAATTCATTAATTCATTCATCTGTACTGCATTCACATATTTGCCTTTATTTTCCATGCTAAAGCTAGCATCCACTATGCCATCAGCTACAATTTTACTTCGCTGTTTGATACGTAAAACCCAAAAGCTTTTTCCGTTATCATTTACTGCAATATTTAATCTTAACCCATCTAGTTCTTTAATAGAATACAAATAAGTTTTAAAGTCTTCGAATAAATGCGTGGGTACACTTATTTGTGCATTAATGCCTTCATTAGCTACATAAATTCGACCAAAGACTTGTAATTCATTCAATGATTTATAAAGTTGGTCACGAAAAGAAGCAGGATCTTGAATAGTAAAATACTGATAAAAACTGATGGTGGTGCGTGGGAAAGTTTCCTGATATAATTTTTCTTTCAACTCCTTATTGGAGATGCGATTGTGTAAAACTGACATAACTTAAATTTTTATCCCAATTACAGGTTGGGGAAATTCAATACAAATATAAAAAGAATCATTTATTATTTCTAAGAAAGCTTCCTGTTAAGGAAGCAAGTCCTCCAAGTAGTGCACCAATAAGAAAAGTTATAAAAATTAATACAACATATGAGCCTCCTAAAGGAAGAATTTTTGCCACTTTAGTAGATAAGATATGATTATTGGATAAATCTATCCCAAACGCTAGCCCAGCCCATAAAGAACCTACACCTAAGGCGCCGGCTGTAAATGAATGAGCAGGTTTGATGGGTATAGAAAAAGCAATAATAAAATTTGTGACAACAAAACTCCACCATGGTAAATTGCCATAAATACCAACAGCATAGGCAAGAAGTGCAGATAATAAAATAGATGTAATATATTTCATAGAAGATATTTAAAATTGATGAGTTATTAACTTTGAGATATTAATTTATTAAACGTTTGATTTTTTAAATTGCATATGCCATTTGGTTCTTTCGTTCTGTATTAATTTTTCTTTGGCTAAAAATAATAAACGATAATATTTTCCTGCCGCCCAATAATCGACAAAGGTATCATAGTAAACACTTCCAGGGTTACCACTCTGTCCTCCTGGATATAAACCATAAGCCTCAATTTCATCTGTTAAATGCACTATCATTCTCCAACTAGGTCCGTGAATATCAGTAGTAGCATTAATGATATTCATTCCTCCACCAATTGGTAAATTCATTCTACTTAAAGCAGGTATTTTAGTAAGGTGCATTACTCTTGTCTCTTTAAATAAAGACCATTCTAATTTATTTTCTTTTTCTAATTCCACTAATTTTTTGGTGGCATTCTCAACACCTAAGGTTACTTGATCTTTAAAGTTTTCAATTTTGTCTTTGGTTTTGATATTATCTGCTATAGACCAATTAGAATCTTTTAATAATTGATCTAGTAATACATAATCATCTGGTTTGGTAAGTGGTATGGGTGAACCTTCTAATTCATCCCCCCAAACTGCTTTTGAAACACTGTCCCAAATAATTTTAAATGTTGTTATACCTTTTGAATGTTCACTATTCACTAAATCCCAATTGCTCATTTCATTTACCATTCTTTTAGCATCTGTGCTTAATTTATCTACTTGTAAATATTTCATTAAAGCAGGTCTAGCGGTAGCGGCAAATACATTATCATTATTAGTTTGTAATGCTTGCATATCTTCTACCGTAATATTAGACATGCCTGTTAAATGTTTATTTACACTAATACCTCTGTATAAAGGGAAAGAACTTGCAGTACCTAAATAATAAGGATAAGTAGGATCGGTTGATTTCTGATTGGCACTACTAACAAATCCTCGCTCCGGGTTTTTAATAGTAGGGTTTTCTTCATTCGGGATCATACCTTGCCAAGCATATGAAGAATCATCCCCTGGCATAATAAAGTCACCTTGACGATCCCATCTTGCTACAAAACTTCCTTGTTGTTTAATGGCAATGTCTCCAGTTTTAGTGGCTAAAACAAAATTTTGGCCAGGGCAGGTCCATAATGAAATGGCCTTAATATAATCGTCATAATTTTTAGCACGATTTAATCTGTAAAAAGTTTCTACTCCTGTTGAAGAACTATGCGCTGTCCACTGAATTGCTAAATTTCGACCTTTAGATTGTGGATTTTGATAATGTGCATCATACATAGCAGGTCCCCAATGTGTCATAGGTATTTGCTCTACAACATCGGCACTATCTTTTACTTTAATAACTTCTGTTCTTTTTTCTGCAGTATTCCACTTTCCATTAAACCAATACTCATTTTCTGTGCTATCCTTAAATTTAATTTGATAAAAATCTAAGACATCCCTACCTGCATTGGTAACGCCCCAAGCTAAACTATCATTAAATCCAATAATTACTGCAGGAGAACCTGGAAAACTTGCTCCGTAAGTGCTATGTGTAGGTGTAGTAATTTGTACTTCATACCAAAGTGATGGCATATTTAATCCAAGGTGTGGATCACTTGCTAAAATAGGTCGACCTGATTTTGTTTTAGTTCCGGATACTGCCCAGTTATTACTGCCATTATTTTTATCCGGAGCTACAGGGGCTTCTACATTATTTAAATCAAGTGCTAAGGATTTATGTAAATATGCAGAATCGGCATTGATTGGTTTAATAGGTACTATAGATGGCTTCTGATAAACTGTCCCTTTTGGAATTATAGGATCTAATGAGTCTTGATTATTAGTATATAATTTATCAAATAAATCATAACCTAAGAAGTCTCTAGTATTAGTCAATTGCAAATCGGAAGCAGCTGAACGTCCTGTCAAATCATAAGACATAAACATCAAAAACAAATACGTTTTTTTTGGCGTCCAATTTTCAGGTGCATAATTCATTAATTTAAATTCAAAGGGCATGTCTGCGGGATCCAATTGACTTATATAGGCGTTCACTCCTGCTGTATAAGCATCTACCGTTTCTTTCATTTCAGGATTGTTCGCATTTATGTTAGCCTCTGTTTTTTCTGCACCATATACCATACCTAATCTTCTAAAAAAACGATCAATTGATAATTTATCTGCGCCTGCTATTTCACTGAGTCTACCAGAAGCAACTCTTGTTTGAAAATCCATCTGCCATAATCTAAATTTTGCATGTAAATATCCTTGCACAAAATAAGCATCCTTGTCGTGCTCGGCATAAATATGAGGCACTAATCTGTCATCTAAATAAACATCTACATTTCCTTTTAATTCACCTGCTACAATAGAAGCATCAAAATTGGTATTTACTTTTTCAGCATTTTTCCAAAAACCATGCTGTGGAGATAAGAAATAACCCAACCTTGGCGACTTGGTTGTCCCAATAGATAATTGAGTATTTAAAAGGGTAATAATGCTAACAGTAGCAATTGCTGAAGCAATAAATGGCAGTAAACGCATATAAAATATTTAGAGAACTAAATTAAGAATTTATTTGGCAATTTCTTGCTTAAAAAAATGAACTTGGTCATTCAATGGCAAATAAGGATATAAACTCAATAAACGCTCGCTTTTTGCAATACAATTTTCGAGAAAACTACGGTGTTGTTGGGATCCCGCAAAAAAAGGCTTATGCTGCATAGCTAATTGTAATTCGGCCACTTGTTTCATTATGTTCTGTGTTTCTTCATTCATATAAGTCTCTACCCATTTCTCCCATACATAATTGGAAGCTGCATAATTAGGATGTACTAAATCCTCGGCATAAAAACGGTAGTCTCTTAAATCATCAATGACATATTCATAAGAAGGGAAATATGCAATATTTTCTGCACTTTCTACAATTTCATGTACGGCTTGTATCAAGACAGCCTTAGATCTATTATTTTCCACTAAACCTTCTCTTAAATGACGCACAGGGCTAATGGTAAAAATAATTTGTAGATGAGGATTAAAATGAAGAAGGTCTAAGACCATCTTTTTTAATAAAAGAACTAAAGCATCTGATTTCATTAATTCTTTATCAAACCAAGTTGCAGGCGCTTTATGATTATTGGCCACCACCTGCCCCGCTGCATGCGGCGACTGAGTATTTAATTTATAGAGCCAAGCAGAACCTAATGTTATAACTATATGATCGGCTGATTTTAAAAAGGCATGGCCTTTTGTAATTGATTCATTTATTTTATCTATTGCATCATTAGCGGTTACACCAGAAAAACGACTATGATGATGCCAACTATTCCAAACTTCATTTAGTTTAAAAAGATTGTCTTCAGTATATTGCTTTTTATTGATACAATCAGATATGGACTGCACCACACTAATAGGATTAAATAAAATTCCATGCGGATTTTCAAATACTTTAAATAAATGCGTATTTAATTTAGCCCCTATATTTTCAGAAAAGCAAGAGCCTATTAAAAATATTCCATCCCTATAACTAATAGCGTGATCGGAACGTTTCGAAGGAAGGGTTAATTTAAATTTTAAGGTACTCATCTAACACCAATTATTTAATGGGAAACATTCTTTGTTTCATGGCTTCATACAAAATAATTCCAGCCGCTACAGAAACATTAAAGGAATCAAAATTAGTAGCCATTGGTATTTTGAAAAAATAGTCTGCCGCCTTTGCTAAATAAGGCTGTACCCCTCTTCCCTCATCTCCCATAATTATACAGGAAGGAATAGTTAAATCTAATTCATGAATATTTTTTTCTGCGCGCATTTCACTAGTGAAAACTTGAATGCCATTTAAGTGAAGTAAGTCGACCGCTTTTAATAAACTATTCACTCGCACTATATGTATATGCTCAAGCGCTCCTGCACTACTTTTAAATGCTTCTTCATTTAAAGCACCAACTCCTTTATCGGGAATAATTAAAGCTTGCGCTCCACAGCAGTGTATGCTTCTTCCAATGGCTCCAATATTTCTTACATCGGTGACGCCATCTAACATTAAAAATAAAGGCGTTTGCCCTTTTGCTACCACAAAATCAATTACTTCTTGTAATTCTAAATATTTTACTTTAGAAATATAGGCAAGCACCCCTTGGTGGTTTGCCTTAGACATTCCATTTAATTTTTCAATGGGTACTAATTGTATTGGAATACTTTTTTCTCTAGCAGCATTTTTTATTTCAGTTAAGCCTTCTCCTTGTGCATTTTTTTGAATTAGTATTTTTTCAATATTAGTACCTGATTCAAATGCCTCTATTAAGGGTTGACGACCAATAATAAATTTACGCTCTGTTGCTGGCCCACGATTTGCATTAAAACTTGATCTAGGCTTATAGGGTCTATCTTGTCTTGATGGTCTTTGCTCCATATTGCTCAAAGTTAATCGATTTTTGATTGCATTGCATTCCATTTTAATATGGCAGCTACTGTAATCGAATCGGTAATTTTTCCTTCCATCACCCATTGTAAAGCTTTGACAAAAGGCATTTTTTGAACAGCTAATTTTTCTGTTTCTTCAGGCTGTGCATCGCCTGCTGTTAAGTCTTGTGCTACATAGACCACTGCATATTCGTCAGATACTGAATTAGAAACATGCATGCTTAAAATTTCTGTCCATTTTTTTGCTTCAAAACCTGTCTCTTCTTTTAATTCTCTTTTTGCTGTTGTTAAATAGTCAGTTCCTTCAGGACAACCCCCTTCTGGAATTTCCCAACTGTAAGCATTTAAAGGAAAACGATATTGCCCAACTAAATAAGTATCTCCGTTTTCATCAATAACAATAATCCCAATAGCAATATTTTTAAAGTGTACTTTACCATAAATACCTGGTGTGCCTGCAGGTGTAATTACTTCGTATTCGGTTAAGTTAATCCAAGGATTATCATATACCAATTTACCACTAATGGTTTTCCAGGGATTTTTTTCGTTCGTCATAAAATTATTAATCAATTTTTAATGATTCAAATGTTCAACTTCTATATCTAGTCTAAATAAAAAACCCTCTCGAATCTCGAGAGGGTTTTTTATAATTCATTTAATTATTTTAAACCGAAAACTTTTTTCACTTTCGCAACATAATCTAATTTCTCCCAAGTAAATAATTCTACTTTCATAGTCTTTGTTTTACCATCTGGCGAGGTGAATGTTTTAGTCACTATCTCGTTTTTACGACCCATATGTCCGTATGCAGCAGTTTCACTATACATAGGTGTTCTTAACTTTAATCTTTGCTCAATAAAGTAAGGACGTAAATCAAAAATAGATTCAACTAACTTGCCAATTTGACCATCGTTTAATTTTACTTTAGCAGTACCGTAAGTGTTTACGTTAATTGAAGTAGGTTTGGCCACTCCAATAGCGTAAGATACTTGTACCAATACTTCAGAAGCTACACCAGCAGCTACTAAGTTCTTTGCAATGTGACGCGTTGCATAAGCAGCAGAGCGGTCTACTTTACTAGGATCTTTACCAGAGAAGGCTCCACCACCGTGTGCACCTTTACCACCATAAGTATCTACGATAATTTTACGGCCTGTTAAACCAGTGTCACCATGTGGACCACCAATTACAAACTTACCTGTTGGGTTAATATGATAAGTAATATCGTTATTAAAAAGCTTAGCGTATTTCTTATATTTAGCTTTAACTCTTGGAATTAAAATTTCAACAATATCTTTTTTTATTTTTGCTAACATTTTACCTTCTGCATCAAAATCGTCGTGTTGAGTAGAAACTACAATCGCATCAATTCTTACAGGCTGGTTTTTATCGTTGTACTCAAGAGTTACTTGAGACTTTGCATCCGGACGTAAATATTTAATGGCTTTGTTCTCTCTTCTTAAAGCAGCTAATTCAATAAGAATTTTATGTGCTAAGTCTAAAGCTAGTGGCATGTAGTCATCTGTTTCATTACTTGCATAACCAAACATCATACCTTGGTCGCCAGCACCTTGCTCTTCTTTTTTCTTTCTATCCACTCCTTGATTAATATCGGCAGATTGCTCATGTATTGCTGACAACACACCGCAGCTATCTGCTTCAAACATATATTCACTTTTTGTATAACCAATTTTCTTGATTACATTTCTTGCAATAGTTTGTACATCTAAATATGCTTTAGATTTTACTTCACCTGCTAAAACTACTTGTCCAGTAGTTACTAAAGTTTCACAAGCTACTTTTGACTGAGGGTCAAAGGCTAAAAAGTTATCAATTAATGCGTCAGAAATCTGATCGGCTACTTTGTCTGGATGTCCTTCTGATACACTTTCAGAAGTAAATAAATATGGCATAGATTAGTATTTAAGGTGCAAATATATTAATTATATCTATAAATCGGAATAGTAGATATGTAATCTCATTTTAAACTTAGTCCTATTTCCACCCCCTAAAACTACACGGCCTGTAGCTGCTTGGTTTCCAATAGCAGTAGTTAGATAGTCCTGTGAAGGAGCTTGCTTATTATAAGGATAAGGGGGCACTAAAGTTATTGAGTCATTCACTGGGGCAATAATTCTAAAATCAAATAAAGAGTCGGTTCTAGAAATTACCCCTTGAACATATCTACTAATATTAAAATTATAGGAGGCTACATTATCATAGCCATTAATGGACTTGTATATTAACTTACCCCCAAACTGTGTAAAAGAGCTGGCATTAGTGGTGCCCGTAAAGTCATTTGGTACATTACGAATAGCCTTTGAAACAGTATCATAGGTCCCTAAGAATAAATACCTTGGTGGCAATAATTGAGATTCTAAACTACCTGCAGCACCAGCTGATGTAGGTACTTGCTCTGCAATTAATTCAGCACGATGAATAATTTTATTCGAAAAGTTTTTCAAACCCGGTATTTTAACTTTTACCATCGTACCTGGACTGGTTTGCACATAGACCAATGAGTCATTAGATACTTTATCCAAATGCTTTGCGATTTCAGCACCTGTTCTATTTCGCTTTATAAAGTTCACATCAGCATTATTGTAAATACTAAATTTAAAATTAACTACGGCTGTATCTCTTTTATACACTTCAGATAAAGCTGTAGAATTCGTGTTATAATAGAGTGCCAATTTAGTATTGGTATCAAGTAAATTAATTTTAAGTAATACATTTTTATTTGCAGACTCATCGGCTGTTAAAGCAAATCCCGGGAAATAAGCACGTAAAGTAGTATCACTTCTGTAAGCATTGTTGGAATCAAATTCTTTTAAAAATTGTGTTGCAAAACTTTTAGACAATTTTATACGAATTGTATTTTTAGAAGCTTCAAATCTTGTATACAAAGAATCTCCTATTTTAGCAAAATCGACAGTTGTCTCTCCTAAATTCTGATCAGTTTTAATATTATATAATTCAGGGTAATTAGAAGCATATAATTTAAAAGCATCTAAAGGCGTAGCCGCACTAATTCTTTTTAACTGCACTTTTACAGGCTTGGTGGTATCGCCATAAAAGCCTTTATATGATAAAATTAAAACTGCTGAGTCAACCACTAAACTGTCTTTACTTCCAGTAATAAAAAAGGGAAAGAAACTTGGCTTCACTTGAAAATACATTGAAGCATTTGTAGTTCCAAAAATTGGATCGTTAGTGATATTACCAACAATGTGATCGTCTGAGCCATAGACTCTCATTGAATCTGGCCTATCCACCGTTTCTGTAATTACATCAAGAGTAGTATCCTTTGTATTATATGCATCCATTGAAGGAAGTAAACCAAGACCTAATTCTGAAGTGCCAATTCTAGTACAAGCAGAAAAAACTAGCGTTGAAAAAAGAGATATAATAAATATTCTTATTGTATTATTTGATACCATGAATTTAATTTGACTTTACTTAGATGCAAGTTCGTTGTATAAATCTAAATACTCTGTTAAATCGGAGTCCCATCCGTTAAAAGGAACAATTTTTTTCCCTTTTACTGAAGAAAATTCTGATACTAATTTTTTGTCAATAATGTCAGATCCAAAAGAAATAGCATCAGCATAGGTAGCTCCCCCTCTAAATAAAGCGGCGTTATTCAAATCCTTGAAAGGTTCTAAATCTTTGTCTTTAATATTTGTATTGATAATTGCCTTAGTTAATAAATCTTTATTAAACTTTTCTTCGAATGTATTTTGACCAATGGTGAATACAACTTTAGCATTAGAGAATACAGGTTCTTTTTTATAAGCTTGTTTTATGTAAGCTGGAATTAAACCAGTCATCCACCCACTACAATGAATAATATCTGGAGGCCATCCAAACTTTTTTACTGTTTCTAAAGCACCTCTACAAAAGAAAATAGTTCTTAATACATTGTCATCAAACCATTTTTCAGTTTCATCATGAAAAATTTGCTTGCGTTTGAAAAAATCTTCGTTTTCTAAAAAATATACTTGTAAACGAGCATTGGGTAATGATGCCACTTTAATTTGTAATGGATAGTCGTCTCCGTCTAATTGGACATTGATTCCAGAAAGTCTCACCACCTCATGTAAACGATGTCTTCTTTCATTTATTACACCAAAACGAGGCATAATACAACGAACTTCCAATCCACTGTCGTTGCTTTTAATGGCGAGCTTATTAATTACCTCAGCGAACTCGGTCAGCTCTAAATAGGGCGACATTTCTGTGGCGATATATAAGATTCGTTTTTTTTCAGACATTCCTTTTGGGTTTAACTCAAATTATGTTTGAGTGTGCAAAGGTACATAATTGTAGGGACTTTAAGAAACAACAAAAAAGACTAATAAATACTAACATCCGACTGCATTTCTAGACAATTGGTTGTAAATTGCATAGGATTGTTTAATACCATACCTAATGAGTAAATTTTTAAAAATAGCCTTCTTCTTTTGTATAGGCATTTTATTGATTTGGTGGAGTTTACACCAGATCCCCCCACAAGAGTGGAACAAATTTACCATTGCCTTAAAGAAGTCTAAATTCTGGTTCATTTTACCTGTTGGACTTATACTTGGCCTCTCTCATTTAGTTCGTGCCTTAAGATGGAAATTAATAATGGAACCTTTGGGTTATAAGCCCTCTGTTATCAATACTTTTTTAGCGGTATTAATTGGTTATTTGGCCAATTTGGCTGTTCCTAGATTAGGTGAGGTTTTAAAGTGCACCCTGCTTTCTAAATATGAGAAAGTGCCTGCTGAAAAAATTGTTGGTACAATAGTAGCAGAAAGGGCCTTTGATGTAATAAGCTTAGGTATAATTTTTTTATTAGCCCTTACACTTCAATTTAATGTAGTAGAAGCGGGCTGGAATCAGTTCAAAGCTTATGGAAAAGTAGCTGGAGATGCGAGTAAAAGCAATGAAAATACTTATATCATTATAGCAATTTTACTAATAACTGCATTTGCAGCCATCTGGTTTTTCAAATCAAAAATGCAAAATGCAATACTTACTTTTAAAAAAATTATTGCAGGCGTTTGGGAAGGCTTGATAAGTGCAACCAAATTAAAAAAACATAATTTATTTTTCTTTTATTCATTTGCTATATGGTTTTTGTATTTACTTGCCACTTATGTAGGCTTATATGCTACAGAAGGTACAGGTGGTTCGTTTCAAACTGCTATTAGCTGCTTAGCCTTTGCAAGTATTGGTATGATTATTACACCTGGTGGAATTGGTGCTTATGCCTATTTTATGGCGAAAGTTTTAGAATTAAATGGAGTAGACTATACTTTAGGATTAGCCAATGGGACTTTGCAATGGTTCTCACAATTCATCATTATTTTAGTATTAGGAGGAATTGCTTTAATTATACTTCCATTATTCAACAAGCAAAAAATTTAAGATGAAAACGGGAGAAGCTATTGAAAAAAAAATAATGACAATTGAAACTGCTAAAGCTGTTATGGCTGCTTTAAAAGTAACAGGAAAAAAAGTTTCTTTTACCAATGGCTGCTTTGATATCTTACATCCAGGTCATTTATTTTCATTAACACAGGCGGCGAGAGAAGCCGATTATTTAATAGTGGGTCTAAACAGCGATGCAAGTGTTCGAAAATTGAAAGGCCCTACCCGTCCCATTAATAGCACAGAAAGCAGAGCAATTGTGCTTGCCAATTTAATTGTAGTAGATGCAGTGGTTATCTTTGAAGAAGAAACACCCCTTGAATTAATATCGGCATTATTACCCGATGTTTTGGTGAAAGGAGGAGATTATACAATGGAGCAAGTAGTGGGCGCAAAAGAAGTTATTGCGAATGGAGGTAAAGTTATCATTAACCCAATTGTAGAAGGTTTTTCAACAACTAGCCTTATTGATAAAATGAAAGGCTAAACCAATAACCTTCAAAATTAGTACCTCCAAATAAATACTGAAAGCTGAATTAATAAATTATACAACTATGGAATTTTTACAACAACTGCAATTGCAAAAGAAAAACGAAGGTAGTTCAACAGGAACTATCTGGCATAGTAGTAAAGGTGAAATAATTATTTCTTCTTCACCTGTTGATAATAAAGAAATTGGAACTGTAATTAGTACAGATAAAGAAGCATATGAAAATATAATTAAAACAGCTCAGAAAGCATTTTTAGAATGGAGAAATTGGCCCGCTCCTAAAAGAGGAGAAGTGGTGCGTCAAATGGGCGATGCATTAAGAAAAGAAAAAAAAGCATTGGGTCAGTTAGTAAGTTATGAAATGGGAAAAAGTTTACAAGAAGGTTTAGGAGAAGTGCAAGAAATGATTGATATCTGCGATTTTGCAGTTGGCTTATCAAGACAATTATACGGACTTACAATGCATAGTGAAAGACCTTCACATAGAATGTATGAACAATGGCATCCATTAGGTATTGTAGGTATTATTTCCGCCTTCAATTTTCCTGTAGCTGTTTGGAGTTGGAATGCAGCTCTTGCATGGGTATGTGGCAATGTCACTGTTTGGAAGCCAAGTGAAAAAACACCTTTATGTGGTAATGCAATTCAAAATATTATTGAAAAAGTTTTTAAAGATAATAAAGTTCCAGAAGGCGTTAATAATTTAATTCAAGGAGGAAGTAAAGTGGGTGAATGGATATCAAAAGACACGCGCATTCCTTTAGTCTCTGCTACTGGCTCTACAAGAATGGGTAAATTATTAAATGCAGCTGTAGCAGGACGTTTAGGAAAAACCATTTTAGAATTAGGTGGTAATAATGCAATCATAATTTCAGAGCATGCCGATTTAGATATGTCTTTAATTGGTGCTGTGTTTGGTGCAGTTGGTACTGCCGGTCAAAGATGTACTAGTACGCGCCGATTAATTATACACGAAAAAGTATATGATAGTTTTGTTACTAAATTAACAAAGGCTTATGGGCAAATTAAAATTGGAGATCCTCTAGATTCAAAAAATCATATGGGTCCATTAATTGACAAAGAGGCTGTAAATATGTACTTGAATGCTATAGAAACTTGTAAAAAAGAAGGTGGTAAATTCTTAGTAGAAGGTGGCGTTTTAGAAGGTAAAGGATATGAAAGTGGATGCTATGTAAAACCTTGCATTGCTGAAGCCCTACCCCATTATTCTATTGTTCAACATGAAACATTTGCACCTATTTTATATGTAATGAAATATAAAAGTTTAGAAGAAGCGATTGCCATTCAAAACGGAGTACCTCAGGGATTATCTTCAGCAATTATGACATTAAATATGAGAGAGTCTGAATTATTTTTGTCCCAAAGCGGAAGTGATTGCGGCATTGCCAATGTAAATATTGGAACCAGTGGTGCAGAAATTGGCGGCGCCTTTGGTGGTGAAAAAGAAACAGGTGGTGGAAGAGAAAGTGGATCAGATGCTTGGAAGGCCTATATGCGCAGGCAAACCAATACTATTAACTGGAGCACACATTTACCTTTAGCACAAGGCATTCAATTCGATTTGTAAATTCTCTACAATAGCTTTACATATAAAAAACATTTACCGAATAAAAATAAAATATGCCTAGACCTAGTTCAACAGAATACGGCCCTTATTATCAAACTTATATTAACTATACAAGTGGTAAAGACTATTCTATTTTAGTTCAACAATATAACGACCGCATTATTGACTCTTGGAATGCCATCCCCTTAGAGAAAATAAATTATGCTTATGCTGAAGGCAAGTGGACAATTAAGCAAATGTTTCAACATGTCATTGATACAGAAAGAATTTTTGCCTACAGGGCTTTAGCCATTGCTAGAAAAGAAACCATTTCTATTCCTGGCTTTGACGAAAATGCTTATGCTAAAAATGCAACAGCGACACATCGAAATTGGAAAGAGATGATTGCAGAATGGAAAATAGTAAGACAATCCACTAATTTCTTATTTAATTCTTTTACAGAAGAAGACTGGAAACAAAAAGGAATTGCTAGCGAAAATCCAATGTCAGTAAATGCTCTAAGCTTTATTATTTTTGGCCATGCACTTCATCATTTACATGTATTAAAAGAGCGCTACTCGATTTAAAATATGTAGAATAAGTAATTATTATTTTTAAAAATATATTATTACAAAAAAGCCCCACGAAAAATCGCGGGGCTTTTTTTATTATGCAAACATCTAGTTGAATAGAGAAGAGGTTACTTTGTACCGTAAATATGAATTGCTAATTGAACTTCTGAATCTATCATTCCAATACCATAGTTGATACCAAAAAGGGTTCTATCAAAAGGCATGAAGGCTTCAGCGAAGAAACCTTTATCATCTGCATTTCTAATAACGGCAGAGAAAGTAATAGGTGCTTTAATACCTTTTAAATTTAAGTCACCTTTAATTGTTGCTCTGTCAGCTTTCGTATATTCTACAGAACTAATTGTAAAGCTTGCTTCACCAAATTTTGAGATATCAAAGAAATCGGCAGAAGACAAATGACCTTGTAATTTCTCACCACCACCAGCATCAGTTACTTTTAAGCCAGCAATATCAATAACAAAATTACCTCCTACTAATTTACCGCCATTTACTTGAACAGCGCCAGACTTGATGGGGAAATAACCTGTATGGTAATCGCTTTTTTTAGAACCTGTAAAGTCAATTTTACTTTTTTGAGCAGTAACAGTAAAATTTACTACATCAGAATTTTTCGCCTTAGGCGCAAATGAAATCATTGAAATCGACGCTGCGATGACAACTAAAGAGAACATGATTTTTTTCATATATGTGTTTTTAATTAAATTAAGAAATTTCTAATGCTAAAATACAGCCTTATACCCTATTTTAAGAATGTAAAGATATTATTCAATGTTTAAACAACAAAATTTATTTTTAAGCTAAATCATTCCCTATTATCTATTATCTTCGCCAAAATTTTAGTTACTATGAATTTGCATGAATACCAAGCTAAAGAATTGCTTAAAAAGTACAATGTCCCCGTTCAAGAAGGAGTTGCCGTTGAAACAGTGGAAGCCGCAGTAGCTGCTTACAATAAAATTGCTACCGAAACAAAAAACAAATTTGCTGTTGTTAAAGCACAAATTCATGCAGGTGGTCGTGGTAAAGGAAAAATAGAAGGTACAGAACAAAGAGGCGTTGCTGTAGGAAAATCTGCAGCCGACATTGAAACATTTGCAAAGAATATCTTAGGCGGTACTTTAGTTACTATTCAAACTGGCCCTACAGGTAAATTAGTGTCTAAAATTTTAGTGGCCCAAGACGTTTATTATGAAGGCCCTCATCCCACTAAAGAATTTTACCTTTCAATTTTATTAGATCGTGCTAAAGGCATGAATGTCGTTATGTATAGTACTGAGGGTGGAATGGATATTGAAGAAGTAGCTCATAATACACCAGAAAAAATATTCAAAGAGTGGGTACACCCAGGTGGTGGCTTACAAGGTTTTCAAGCAAGAAAAATTGCATTTAACTTAGGTTTAAGCGGCGAAGCTTTAAAGAACTGTGTGAAATTTGTTACGAATTTATACAACGCATATGTTGGTTTAGATTGTGGCATGTTAGAGATTAACCCTTTATTCAAAACTTCTGATGACAAAATTATTGCTGTTGATTGCAAAATGAATATTGACGATAGCGCCTTAATACGTCATCCCGATTTATTAGCTATGCGCGATGTATCTGAAGAAGATGCAACCGAAGTTGAAGCAGGTGAATTCAATTTAAACTTTGTTAAATTGGATGGTAATGTTGGCTGTATGGTAAATGGTGCTGGACTTGCTATGGCTACTATGGATATGATTAAATTAAGTGGTGGTGAACCCGCCAACTTCTTAGACGTTGGAGGTTCTGCGAATGCAGCTACCGTAGAAGCTGGTTTCAGAATTATTATGAAAGACCCTAATGTAAAAGCTATTCTTATTAATATATTCGGTGGTATTGTTCGTTGCGATCGTGTAGCGGCTGGTGTGATTGAAGCCTTTAATAAATTAGGCAATATTAATATTCCGATCATTGTTCGTTTACAAGGAACCAATGCAGTAGAAGCTAAGAAATTAATAGATGAGAGTGGATTGAAAGTACAATCTGCTATTCAATTAAGCGAAGCAGCTGCCTTGGTGAAACAAGCCGTTGCTTAGGTTTTTATAATTCTTCAGTCCAAATTTTAAGAATTTATGGGCTTTGAATTATACTCTAATAATTTTTTTAAAACCTCTTTAAAAAATTTTTAAAAACCCTCCCCGATTCATCGGGGAGGGTTTTTAGTTTTATAGATTTTTTATAAAGCTTTTTTTACACCATTTTTACTTCAGTTAGGGCACTGAATAAATAAACATTCCCTGTTGCCAGTTCAACACATTCAATTCGTTTGCGTCTTAGTTTAATTTTTTTAAAAGTTCTGCCTTTAGTTTCTACAAATAATGCGCCATCTGCCAAATGCGCCAAAATAACTACCCCCTCCTTCTGCACGGGGTTGTATCTTCTTAATACTAACAATAGAGCAGTCTCACCATTGGCTGTAGCAGCGGGATTTAGTAAAGTTTTTTGTAAACTCTTTCTTATATCGTCAGGGAATATTTGCAACTGAATAAACTGAACTAGTAATTGACCATAGATGGCTTTCCATTCCTTTCCATGCGATTCCACCCTATTTCTATACTGTTCAAAACAAAGTAAATGTGCCAACTCATGTAATAAAGTAATCAAAAATTCATACTTATTTAAATTCCCATTTACAGTAATCTTATGATTGGCACCCATAGCGGCATGCCTGTAATCTCCTAATACCGATTTTCTTTCCTTAGTTACAGTTAGATGAACTTTGTAAAGATTAATAAGTTGTATCACTGGCTCAAAAGCCTCTTCTGGCAAGTAAATTTTTAATGCATGTAAAGGATGTTCAACTTTTGCCAAAACAATAATAAATTAAAATAGATGATTATTTTTTTTGAACTGCTTCTTTAATTTCAAGCCAAGTGTACGCCAAATACAAACTCATACTAGCTAATAAAGTGGGATACCCTACTGGTTCTTTAGCCTGTTTCACATAGGTTAAAGCAGCTCCTGCAAATACAATGAGCTTAAACAATGTTCCTAACATCACAGATCTAATTAATGCATTAGGGTTGTTTTTATCAACTCTTTGTAGCCTTAAATAATTTAAATATACCATTGCAAACAACATCATATTCACCGTTAGTATAAAATTAATTTTAATTGGGACTACTATTCCATTAAATAAAATAGTCTGCCCTGCTACCAAAACAATTATAAATATTAAAAAGGAGCTTATATTCTTTTTTAAAAACATAGATTATATTTTAGAGTAATAGTATAAATAATTAATGATTATTTTTTCTTCTGCGTATCTCTCACTACCATAAATAAAGTAAATAAAATGAATAAGGAGGGTAAAATCCAGGAAGCTAGATTATGCCAATTAAAATAGGTATCCATCTTCTTACCCAAATACAAGCAAATTAATAAACCAGCTATAATTTGAGAACCAAGACCAGCATATTTAGCTAAGCTAAAAACGGAGTCTTTACCTATTTTATTATTATGGGAAGAGGGAGATGTCATTAATCAAAAGATTGTTTGCTATCTGGTAATACCAAGGGCAAAGTGTCTAATTGTTTAGGATTGCCTTCAGACAATACTTTTTTGATTCCTTCTAAATATTGTTCTTTAAAATGAATGGCCTGCTCTAAGGAATCGGTTCTAATTTTTAATAGTTGTAAAGCAGTTCTACTTTCTTTAGTGCCATAGCCTGGTATATAGTATTTAAGTGGTGTAAAAGCAATTAAGGCGATAGTCAAACCTACAAGTAAAATAAAACTAATACTGAAACCAATATAGACCGATTTTCTAGACAATCTAAAAGCAATTACTTCATCATAGGTGTCGTCATTCATGACCACTAATCGATAAGTATTACTAGTTCTTTTAAAAGTATTATTGATGTCTAATTTTGGCATATAGAAGCGGACTTGTTAAAGATACAACCTATTCCATTTTTTTAAGAGAATAATAGGAAATAAATGTATTTTTAAGGCGATTTTAACCCTTTTATGCAGCATAAAAAAGCCCCTTTTAAATTTTCTACTAATTGGTTTTGGGCCATCTGCATCCTTGGCCAATTTTGCATACAAGCAAATGCACAAAACAACCTTAAAAAAAGACAAGATAGCCCTCAGCAAAAAACAGATACCAGTAAATCCATATTAGATATTAATAATAGCAAGCTTATCAAAAAAGCTAATAGTATTTTAGATAGCAACCAAAAAAAAGTAAATGATTTTATTTTAAATAAGGTTAATAAAATAAAAGGAACAGCGAATGATAAAGCAAATAAAATAGTAGGAAAAGTTATACCGCTTGAAATTGAAAAACCCCTCCCCTATGAACGCCTGCTTAAAACAAAATATACTTTGGGAAGAAGAGCTTACCAAAATACAGTATCCCAGTTTAATTTTTTATTTAATGCCGAACAAGAATTAAATGAGTTTATTTTAAAAGCTAGAAATGAATATGTCGATGATTACACCACATTAATTAGTTTTTATGACTACGATTTGAGTAGCATTGCCAAAAATAGTATCGACTCTATAATTTATAGATGCAATGCCAATATTGTACTGCACGATTTAAGAAGCAATTGGGTTGATGACGCCTATTTACTTTTAGCTAGGGCCTATTTATTTCATAAAGATTTTGATACAGCCGGCAGTATCCTACAATTTATAAACTATTCTTTCGACGACAAAGAAAATGGAATGGATTTACCCATTGGAAGTAATATGAGAAATACCAAAGGAAAATTCAGTATTGCCACTGCAGAGAATAATCGCTTTTTTGAAAATGTAAATGTGCGAAATGAATCCATGATTTGGCAGGCTAGAAATTATATTGAAAAAGAAGAGTTAAATGAGGGAATTAGTTTATTACAATTATTAGAATCCGATGCACTCTTTCCTAAAAGACTATACCCGTTTTTAAATGAACAGCTTGCCTATGGGTATTATCAAATGGAAATTTATGATAAAGCAGCTGCTGCACTTGAAAAAGGCATTGAAAATGCCCCTGATGCTGCTGCAAAGACAAGATGGTATTATTTAATAGGACAGCTATGGCAAAAGGCTGAAAGGTGGGACAAAGCCTATCCTTGGTTCAAAAAAGCAAATCAAAATGCAGTAAACCCCATTGTGAGCGTCTATGCAAAAATTAGCATGATAAGTTATGATGCCAAAAATGCAAATAATGCATGGGAAGAACTTGCTTTTTCTCTAGAAAAAATGACAAAAAGAGATAAGTATAAACCTTATGCGGATATCATTTATTTTGAGATGGCAAAATTAGCAATTCAAAACAATGCATATATTAAAGCCAACGACTGGCTTATTCAATCTATCAGAAAAAATAGAACTAATCTTAAACAAAAACAAAAAGCATTTGAGCTATTAGGGGATATCAACTATTCTAATAACCACTATAATATAGCCAAACTAGCTTATGATAGTGTAAGTACTGTTTTAAAAACAAATCCAAACTACGAAACTATTCAAGCAAGAAAAAAATGGCTAAGCACTATTAGCCATAATGAAAAAATAATAGAAGCTCAAGACACATTGCAATATATATACCAACTAAACCCTTCTTCTCAAAATACTTATTTTAATACATGGCAAAGGAAACAGAAAATTGAAAATGAATTTTTTAAAGATATATTTCTAGATAAAATTACTGGCCCTAATTATAGTATCGAAATACCTACTAAAATTAATTTTAGTGGCAATGAAAATAATAGTACCAATTTTTACTTTGATAATAAATCAGCTGTACTTCAAGGCAAACAAATCTTTACACAAAAATGGGGGCAAAGGCCCAATGTGGATGGATGGAGAAGAAAAACAAACCTAATGAATTCACCTGGAAGCATAATCAATCAAGATGCTTCAAATACAGGATTTTCAAACATTTCAAATAAGGATTCATTGCAAAAAATGGGGCTTTCCAAAGATGTCATTGGAAATTCAAAAGCAGATGAAAAGAGTAATGGTTATGAAATGATTACAGATGAAAGTTCTTTCATGAAGTCTAAACAACTGTGGAATAAAGCAGTATTAAGTAATGCACAAACTTTTTTACTAGAATTAAACGATTTTGAAAGGGCCTATCCTCTCTACATTAAAGTAATTGCCAATAATATTGATACAGTCATTACCGAAAGAGCCATGTTGGATTTAGCAAGTTATTACTTACATGAAAACTTAAATGAAAAATCGGATAGTATTATTAAGTTAGTAGAAATTAAATTTCCACATGGCTTTTATAACACAAAGAAAAAAGAAAGCAGTTTAAAAAAGAAAAGAGAGGACAATTTGCTGAATGATTACAAAGAAGCCTATTTCTTATCTCAAATAGGTAATTGGGAAAGTTTAGCAGCATTATCTAATCAATTAAATATCGATTTAAGAAAAACAAAATGGTATACACCTTATAAGTTTATTCAAGTAAAAATGTATGCTCAACAAAGAATGGATACGGCAGCGATAGAATTATTAGACTCTATAGTGCTTCAAAACACAAATGAAAAAATAAGAGACAAAGCAAAAAATATACTTTCGGAATTAAAAAATAGAAACCAAACTGAATCTTATTTAAGTAATTTAAATATAAACAAAGAACTACTTGATACAAGTGCACAAGTAAATTCGGCAGTTACTAAAATAGATAGCAGTTCAAATTTTAAAGTAGCGCCTCAAATAACTTCTGCCATAAAAACTTCTGCTATAAAAACTTCTATTGACACAAGCTTAAAAGTAGCTATTACCACCCCCCCACCTGCCTTCACCAATGATAGTACCGAGCAATACTATATAGCGTTTGCCACCCAAAAAGTGAGTGCCACTTTTGTGAAGGAGATGCAAACAGCCTTTACCTATTTGAATAATGATGAATTTATAAAACAAAAATTAAATGTAACTTACATACAGTTTAATGAGAATAGCTATATAGTTTGGATTGGTCCCTTTGTAAACAGCCTTGACGCTAAAACTTATATAAATAAAGTGAAGCCTAGGTTAAGTACTGAAATTATATCATTTGTACCCTCCAAGCAATATGAAATATACTTATTAAGCAAATCAAATATACTGCTTATAAAAGACGAAGCCGATTTGAAACAATATCAGCAGTATATGTTTAAAAATATTTATAAACCTTAATTTAAAATAGTAGTGAGTCAAGATTCAAAAAAACCTAAGAATTGGGTGCGCCTTTTTTGGAAATACTATTTTATTTCTGCTGGCGTATTTTTATTATTTATATTAATGTTGAATTGGGGTTGGATTGGAGATATGCCTGACTTAAATGATATTGAAAACCCCACTGCCTCCTTAGCTAGTCAAGTGTATGCCCAAGATGGTACACCCATGGGTAAGTTTTATTTAGAGGACCGTATTACAGTAAAATATAGAGATATTAGCCCTTATTTATTACAAGCATTAGTAGCAACAGAGGATAAAAGATTTTATGATCATTATGGAGTAGACGGAGAAGGCCTAATAAGAGCCATAGCTTTTCTAGGTAGCCAAGGTGGTGCCTCTACCATTACAATGCAAACTGCTAAAAATTTATTTACAGATAACTGGAGCACTAAAAACAAATTACTACGAGTTATTCAGAAAATAAAAGAAAGCATAATTGCCATTAAACTAGAGCGCAATTTTACTAAACAAGAAATTATCACTCTTTATTTAAATACTGTTCCGTTCAGTGAAAATGTGTTTGGTGTAAGTAACGCTTCTAGAACTTTTTTCCAAAAAGAACCCGACCGCTTAACTTTAGAGGAAGCGGCTTTATTAATAGGCATGATCAATGCCCCAACCAAATACAATCCTAATAGAAACCCTAAATTAGCCTTAGAAAGAAGAAACTTAGTAATTAGTAGAATGGCAGGTCAAAAATATATAAGCCAAGACCAAGCCAATGAACTTAAAAATTTACCTATTGCCACTAATTTTAAAAAGCTAGATCAAAACAATGGACTTGGCCCCTATTTTAGAATGACTTTGGGAGAGTACATGAAAAAATGGTGCAAAGAACATAAAAAAAATAATGGGGACCCTTACGATTTATATCGAGATGGTTTAAAAATTTATACTACCATAAATCCTAGAATGCAATTGTATGCAGAGGAAGCGGTAGCAAGGCATATGTCTTATTTGCAAAAAGAATTTAATCAACAAGCAAATATAAAGTCGGGCACTATTTGGAAAGAATTTAGCGCACAACTTGAACTAGCGGTTAAACAAACCGACAGATGGAAGAACTTGAAAAAAGAGGATATGGAAGATGAGGCTATTAGAAAAACTTTTAATGAGCCTTTACCCATGCGTATCTTCGCTTGGAATAAAAATCGTTTTATTGATACCATCATGACCCCCTATGATTCTTTAAAGTATCATAAACAAACTTTACAAACCGGATTTCTAGCCGTGGATCCCTTTACTGGAGAAGTGAAAGCCTGGGTAGGTGGTGTAGATTTCAAAACATTCAAATACGATCACGTTAATATAAATACAAAAAGACAAGTGGGTTCTACCATTAAACCTTTGTTGTATTCATTAGCAATTGAACAGGCTGGCTTTACTCCCAATACTATTGTACAAGACATACAACAAAATTTTGATGGATATGGTATGGTACCTAATACACCTAAAACCTGTACTTTCCAGTCTATTCCAATGGCACAGGCTTTAGCTGAGTCAAGAAACTGTTCTTCGGCCTATATCATGAAACAAATTAATGGTAAGAGCAATGAAGCAGCAAAACAATTTGTGGAGTACTTGAAAAAGTGCAATATCAAATCTGATATACAACCCTATCCGTCTATTGCATTAGGTGCTGTTGAAATTTCACTTTTTGAAATGGTTCAAGCCTATACCATGTTCCCAGGAGCTGGTTATAATGCTCAACCATTCTTTATAAATAGAATTGAAGATAAGAATGGTAATGTTTTAGAAAGCTATTCTCCTCAAAGAAGAAAAGTGATTAATGAAGTAACTGCTTATTCAGTAGTGAGTATGATGCAAGGAGTGATACAAAAAGGAACTGGAAGAAGCATGTATTCTTATGCGGTTCCAACACAGTCTATTGCAGGTAAAACAGGTACCACCAACGATAATAGCGATTTATGGTTCATGGGCTATACCCCTCAATTATTAGCAGGTGCATGGGTGGGATGTGACGACCGATATATAAGATTCTCAGATAATTATTTTGGACAAGGCGCACATGCTTCTTTACCTATCTGGGCGTATTTTATGAGCAAGGTAGCTGCAGACCCTGCTTGTAATTTAGATGCAAATGCAAGCTTTGAAAGACCATCAAGTTTACCCAATGACTTTAATGTAGATTTCATCTCAAAAGATAGTACAGCATTAGAAGGCATTGATGATATTATTAATTCTGAAGATATCAAAGCAGAGTCAGATTACACTCTCACCGATGCTGCAGTTGTTAGCCCTATTAAAAATAATATACCTATAAAAAATAATCCTAAGGATACAAAATCTAAAGATTCAAAGGCTAATAAAGAAGGGGCAAAACCAAAAGCTATTTTTCCACCAAAGAAAAACTAACGCGCATTTTTCAAAGAATAGAAAATAGAGAAATGGTGGTATAAATTTCTTTGGAAAAATGCATTTCCATATTGTATCGTAACTCTAGGCAGCTTTAAACCCATTCCTGCACTAAATCCATTGAACCAATTTTGTTGGTTTTGGATATTTAAATCGAAACGTCGAATAAAATTATAACCGAAGTCAAGATTTACTTGCTCTCCTATGTTCGCTTCAGCACCAATTATTAAATGATTAAAAATATCTTGGGCATTTGATGGCACTTTATACCCTTCCGAACTATAAAAGCCTGGGTCATAGAAAGTATTATTCCAAATAGAAAGTCTTTGTGCTGTTATAGAAAATTGAATGGGCGCATTTTCTAATTTCTTAGAAACCCCCAAAATTATATTTAATGGAAGTCTTTCTTTTTCAGTATATGATGAAAGTTGCCCTCCCACATTATTAGCTAGTATACTTGCGCGCAGTAACCGGTTTGATGAAGTATACACCATGGAAATATCCATGGCTAACCCAGTAGATTTATACATACCATAATTGGATTGTATTAATTTAAGTGTAGCTCCTAGATTTATATTTTTTCTATATAAAGAAGCCAAGGAAACTTCTGCCACATAATCATTGGCAATAAAATCACCCATCTCATTTCCTGACACATCAGACATTTTGATATTTCCATAACCCATATAATGAAGCCCCCAACTAAGCACCCAATTTTTTTTGGGTAAATAATTCACCCCACTAAAATCGTACTGTTGAATATTTGAAAAATAAGACTTCACACTTAAATGAATGTTCTTATCCATGGAAGGGTCTAATAGTGCAGGGTTATACATAGCCAAGCCCATGTCAGATCCAAGTTGACTAATATTAATACCTCCTAAGGAAGTAGCTTTAGCACTATAAGGTAAATTAAGAAATTGATATACCTCATTAGCATTAGCACTTTGAGCACGCAAAGAAAAGGTACTTACAAAAAATGTAATGAAAACAATAAAACCTACAATATATTTTGATGCTAGGACCAGCCTTCTCATAGAACAAAGCTAGGGATTGATAACATCAAATACAATTTAAACAGAATGAATTTAAGTATAGTAGATATTTTGATTATTTCTAGTAAAAGTTTAAACCAATGCTAAATCTAGTACTTGTTGCATATTTTTTACATAATGAAACTGTAGTCCTTTAATAAAACTATGGTCAATTTCATTAATGTCTTTTTCATTCTGCCAGCAAAGAATAATATCTTTCATACCTGCTCTTTTAGCGGCTAATATTTTTTCTTTAATACCCCCAACTGGTAATACTTGACCACGTAAGGTAATTTCACCAGTCATCGCTAAATAGGGTTTTACTTTTCTACCAGTAAAAGCTGAAGCAAGAGCAGTGAGCATAGTAATACCAGCACTTGGGCCATCCTTAGGCACAGCACCTTCAGGTACATGAACATGAATTGATTTTGTAGTAAACAAGTTTGAATCAACCCCAATTTTCTTTGCATTCCCTTGCAAATAAGTAAGTGCCGTATCCACACTTTCTTTCATCACATTACCTAGGTTACCAGTAAGCTTTAAGCCTCCTTTACCTTCAGCAAGCAATACCTCAATAAATAAAATATCTCCACCCACATAGGTCCAAGCTAAACCGACTGCTACTCCTGGCATATTTACAGTCTTATAAATTTCATTGCTATATCTTGCCTGTCCTAATATTTTATGTAAATCGGTTTTGGTAACTGTGGGTTTCACTTTATGCTTATAAGCTAGTTCCTTCGCCTGATAACGCATAATAGAAGCAAGCTGTCTGTCTAATTCACGAACACCGCTTTCTCTTGTATAATCTTCAATCACTTTCTCTAGTACATTGTCAAGCACTTTGAAATTAATTTTATCTAATCCATGTGCTTTTCTTTGCTTAGGCAGTAAATGTTTTTTAGCAATTTCAATTTTTTCTTCCACTGCATAACCACTTAAATCAATAATTTCTAAACGATCTCTTAAAGCTGGTTGAATACGGCTTATATCGTTGGCCGTTGCAATAAATAAGGTTTTACTTAAATCGTATTCCGATTCTAAATAATTATCATAAAAACTATGGTTCTGTTCCGGATCTAATACTTCTAATAAAGCAGAAGAAGGATCTCCTCTATGATCGTTGCCTATTTTATCTATCTCATCTAAGATCATTACCGGATTTGAAGTTTTCACCTTTCGTAGGCTTTGTACTATTCTTCCTGGCATAGCACCAATATAGGTTTTACGATGACCTCTAATTTCACTTTCATCATGCAAACCCCCTAAGCTTACTCTAATATATTTTCTACCAATAGCATGTGCAATAGATTTACCTAAAGAAGTTTTACCAATTCCTGGAGGGCCTAAAAAACATAAAATAGGGCTTTTCATATCGCCTTTTATTTTAAGTACCGCTAGGTACTCTAAAATTCTATTTTTTATTTTACTCATACCGTAATGGTCAGCGTCTAAAACTTTTTTAGCATTCTTTAAATCATAGTTGTCTGCTGTATATTCTTCCCATGGTAAGTCTAATAATAAATCCAAATGATTATAAACGACTGAATAGTCAGGTGTGCTAGGGTGCATACGCTCCAATTTCTCCAACCCATTTTGAAATAATTTTTTTGCCGCCTCTGGCCACTTCTTCCCTTCCGCTTTCTTTTTCATTTCTGCTACTTCACGCTCGTTCGGGTCCCCACCTAATTCATCCTTAATACTTTTTAATTGTTGTTGTAAAAAATAATCGCGCTGTTGCTTGTCAATTTCGGTACGCGTCTTATTAGCAACCTTATTTTTTAATTCAACGAATTGTAATTCTTGTTGTAAAAACTGGATTAATTTTTCTGCCCTTAACGTAATATTATTTTGTTCTAATAAAGCCTGTTTATCATTTACTTCAACACTTAAATTGCTGCTTACAAAATTGATAAGAAATAAAGGGCTTTCAATATTTTTTAAAATCATGGCTGCCTCCGAAGGAAAATTAGGAGACAACTGAATAATTTGAGTGGCTAAATCTTTTATATTAGACAAGTAGGCTTGGAAATTTTGATTTTCTTTATCTACTTTATCTTCTATTAGTACTTTCACACTGGCTTTGAAAAAAGGATCTTCTTCTTTCATCTCCAATAGCTCAAATCGCTTTTTACCTTGTATAATAATGGTGGTACCTCCATCTTGCATCTTAATCATTTTAATGATTTTTGCAACTGTACCTATTTGACATAAATCGGCGGGTGTAGGGTCTTCGATATTGCCATCTTTTTGAGAAACCACCCCAATAAATTTATCCTTATTATACGAAGCCTTTACCGCTTGAATACTTTTATCTCTTCCTACTGTAATTGGAATAACTACCCCTGGAAATAGGACCGTATTACGCAATGGCAAAATAGGTAATAAACTATCAATTACCATTTCTGGTTCATTCTCATCCCCCTGTTCATTGAATGAAAATAATGGTATAAACTCATTATCTTCTTCCCCCTTAAACAAAAACGTCTTATTCACACTATAAACAATTTAAATTAAAGTCAAAATGACATAAAAACTAAGTAAGATCATTGATTTACCAATACTTTACTAAGGTATACCCTTATATGTCAATATTGATGCCAAAAAAAATCCTCCCCGATATAATCGGGAAGGACCTTCTTGCAAGAAGTTATTTATAAACTTCTAAATTACTTTGCTTTAACTGTAGTATCAGTTGTAGCAGCAGCAGCTGTATCAGCAGTTGCAGCAGCAGCTGTATCAACAGTTGTAGCAGCAGCAGTGTCAGTTTTTGCTTCAGTAGAAGCACCACCACATGCAGCTAATGCAGCGATAGCGAAAATTGCGATAACTTTTTTCATTTTTTGGTTTTTTTAAGTTTAGTATCAAAAATACGTTGGCAAAGATAAACATAGCCTTCAAAAATGCCAAATTTTAACATTATTTTTTTACTGCTTACTATAAAACAGAGGAAATGCTACTTTTTCCTAAAATAGACCCTAATGGGCACCCCTGTAAACTTGAAATTTGCTCTTAATTGATTTTCAAGGTAGTTACGATATGGAACCTTAATATCATCTGGGAAATTGGTAAAAAAGGCAAAACTTGGCACCCTGGTTGGTAACTGGGATACAAACTTAATCTTAATGACATGACCTCTAACAACTGGGGCCTGATACTTAAGAATAGCCTTCAACATAATATCGTTTAACTTAGAAGTTGGTACTTTACGGTGCTTATTTTCATATACTTCTAAGGCTAATTCAATGGCCTTGAATATGCGTGTTTTCTCTATAGCAGATATGAATAAAACAGGTACATCCGTAAAAGGAGCCAGTTTGTCCTTCACTACTTTTTCATAGTCTCTGGCCGTATTGGTTTCCTTGTCAATTAAATCCCATTTATTTATTAATACAACTATACCCTTACCTTTCTTAGAAGCAAGGCTAAAAATGCTCAAATCCTGGGCTGTTATACCCTTGGTGGCATCAATAACTAGTAAACATACATCGGCTTCATCCATTGCCTTAATAGCCCTTATGATAGAATAAAATTCTAGATCGTCTTTTTCCTTATTCTTACGTCTAATACCTGCTGTATCAATTAAAATAAATTCCTTTTGAAACATGGTATAATGCGTATGAATAGTATCTCGTGTAGTGCCTGCAATATCACTAACAATGGTTCTATCCTGTCCAATCATAGCATTCAATAAACTAGATTTGCCTACATTGGGCTGGCCCATAATGGCAATCTTAGGAACTTCTAAAACTGCTTCTTCCCCTTCAGCTATTTCTTCATCGTCATTGCTTACTTCCTTAATCTTAATATCATTGGTTACTGCATCTAAAAGCTCACCTGTACCACTGCCTGAAATGGAACTTATAAAAAAGTTATGTTCAAAACCCATTCCGTAGAACTCTGTTCCTTCTAAAGCGCGTGTTGAATTATCTACTTTATTTACGCATACATAAACGGGCTTAGTGCTTCTTCTAAGCATATCAGCCATAGAAGCGTCTAAATCAGTTAAACCCACGGCAGCATCTACCATAAAAATGATTGAATTAGCTTCTTCAATAGCTATTTTTACCTGCTTGCGAATTTCGGTTTCAAACATATCACGAGAATCGGGTACAAAGCCCCCCGTATCAATGACATTGAAGGTTTTACCCGCCCATTCAGTTACACCATATTGACGGTCTCTAGTTACACCACTAATATCGTCCACGATGGCTTTTCGTTCTTCTAAGAAACGATTAAACAAAGTGCTTTTCCCTACGTTTGGCCTTCCAACAATAGCCACTGTATAGCTCATAATAATTTATATTTAATATTCATTTATACTAATATAATTCATTTATTATCAATATATTATATAAATACTTATAATTGAATTAATTAATATCCAAATTCTTTTAACTTCGATTCATTGTCTCTCCATTTAGGCTTCACTTTTACAAATAATTCCAAGTACACTTTAGAACCTATAAAATCCTCAATGTCCTTTCTTGCTAAAGTACCAATTTCCTTTATCATCTTACCCTTCTCTCCAATAATAATGGCCTTCTGAGTTTCTCTATTTACTATAATATCTGCCTGTATCTTAATTAATAAAGGCTGCTGCTTAAATGAATTTACTAGCACAGCTGTATGGTAAGGAATCTCCTCTCCAAAGAGCTGGTATATCTTCTCACGTACTAGCTCACTAACAAAGAACTTAGTGGGTAAATCGCTTAAATCGTCCTCGCTATAAAAAGGTACTCCCTCAGGAATCATTTCAATCACAAGTTTCAGTAATCTCTCTATATCGCTCTTATTTAATGCACTCACTGAAATTATTTTGGTACAATAAGGTTTATCTTTAAAAAAGGCTACTGCCTCTTTTACCTGGGTACCCACGGCTAAGTCGGACTTATTTAAGACCACAACACAAGGTACTTTCAACTTTAAAGAAGCAAATAATTCATCTAATTCTTTTATATCGTCACGCATATCTACCATCAATAAAGCCACATCGGCATCTTCCAAGGCAGACTTCACTGCCCCCATCATTTTCTCGTGTAGCTTATACTTAGGGTCGATGATACCAGGTGTATCAGAAAAGATAATTTGATACTCATTTTCCTTATTTAAAAAGGCCTTAATACGGTGACGGGTAGTTTGTACCTTGGAGGATACAATAGCCATTTTCTCGCCCATAATGGCGTTCAGTAAAGTACTTTTACCAGCATTTGGCCTTCCAAATATGTTTACAAAACCCGCTTTCATTCTTTATTGATAATTTACCCTATAATTTTCCCCCTTAACTTTACAAAATTACTACAAAAAAAATCCGCTCTCGATAGGTATCGGGAGCGGGATTATGTTGCGAGGGAAGGGATCGAACCTCCGACCTTCGGGTTATGAGCCCGACGAGCTACCGCTGCTCTACCTCGCGATGTTTGGACGGCAAAGTTACGCCAATATTAGTTCCTAACCAAGTTTTAAAGACTGTATATGTAATTGAGGGAGAAAACCTATAAGCCTACTGCTTCTCTATTCTAATAAAGTAAATCACTTCATTATGGGTCATGTCGGTAGATAGCACAACCTGCTGCCTTCTACCCGATTTCTCTGTTATGAACATAACACCTGTATTTGGAGGTTCAGTACCTAAATTTTCTGCTACAAATACTAATTCATTATTTTTTGAATCTTTATCAACTTTCAATTTGAACTTAATAGGCTTATTTACCTTTAATTCTTGCTTGTCAACCACAATTCTCTTATTAAATATAACAGATACAGAATCATTATCATGAATACCATTGTCATAAATCTCGATAGAAACTGAATCGGAATTTACATATATTAAAATAGGCTTTTTATTTATTCTCTTAGTTAAGTATTCAACTATGCGCTCCTGTTCTAACTTTAGCTTTGCAAGTACTTCTAAGGATTTTAATATTTCCTCTTTTGACATATCTTCTTCCACTGTATCCTTTTGAGCCTTTAATTGATTAGGCTTGGACGATAAAGTTTTTAAAGACGCCGCAGCTATAGAATCTTTAATTCTATTCTTTGAAGCTGTAACTTGAGCTATAAGAGTTGAATCTCTTCTAGCACGATCTAGTTTTTCTTTTAAGATTTGTTCTCTTTTTAAATTTAATGCAGCAATATAATTAGCTTTTCTAATTGAATCTTTAATTCTCAAATCATTGGCCAATTTCAAAGCGCTTTCTTTATTTTTTTGCTCTAATGCTTTTTTTACTATAGCTTCTTCTATATCCTTTATTGAATCTCTTCTAGCTCGATCTAGTTTTTCTTTTATAATTTGATCTCTTTTAAAATTTAAAGCAGTTAAATAATTAGCATTCTTAATTGAATCTTTAATCCTCAAATCATTGGCTAATGCTAAAGCTTTTTCTTTATTTTTTTGTTCTGCTAATTGTTTAGCTTCTATCTGAGCTAATTTTTGAACCATCTTTATAGAATCTTGTTTAGCAAGATTTAATTTTAATTTAATTATTTTTTCATTCTTTAACTTTAAAGTAATTCTATCATTCGATATATTGCTTGAATCTTTATTGATATTAGATTTCCCAATTAAATTAATATTAACTTTTGAAGAATTGTAAATGGCATAATAATTTTTACCACGTTCCAATTCTAGGGTTGCCCAATCTGTTTTTTTAGTTTCACTCAACACAATTTCAGCACGTCTACTACTTTGTTGTAAAGATTTATTTTTACTTGTATATTTAGTTATACAGGGGCTAATGGTATATTTCTTTGAATAACCATTAGCAATTATTCTTTGTTTATTTAACCCATTTTTAACTAAGTAATCTACTACAGCCTTGCCTCTTTTTACAGATAAAAGATAATTGTATTTGTAAGATCCAATACAGTCAGTAAATGCCCCTACCGATACAAATACTTTAGGCAAGAATAATAGTTTTTTAATTAAACTATCTAAAACCAGTTTTTCTTTATTTGATATAATTGATTTATCAAAATCGTATTGAACAATGAATTTAGTATTTAAACTATATAGATTAATACTGTCATTTATTCTTTTTTGCTCAAGCGCCCATATAGCATTTAATGAATCGGCTTTCTGCTTAAGTGATCGTCCATTAATGTAAGAAATATAATCAAATTGATGTTGATTAGGGATAGTTTGAATTAAAAATTGCTCATATACACTATCGCCATTCAAAGTAGTAAATTCATAATTTCTATTAGGCTTTGCATTGAATGTATATTTGGCAAAACTATCTGTTCTAATACTGTCTATTATTAAATCAGCATCTTTATCTTTTAAATACATTAGATGATTGGGCGCTAAACTTCCATCATTTCTGTAAGTTAAAACTCCATTTAATTTATAAGTTACAGGAGTATATAGAAGATTAAGAATATCAAAATTTCCATTTCTATTAGTTGTCAAATAATAGTCACTATAAGCTTTTTTTAGGCCAACTTCATCTTTTTCAGAATTAACAGGATATCCTAAATTTTGAATTCCGCTTTTTGAATTTATAACTTTATAATATGTATCAAAACCACCTATACCACCTACTTTATTTGAACTAAAAAATAGGGTATCGTTTATCATTGATGGTGCAATTTCATCAAATGAAGAATTTATATCGGTTAAAGAAATGAGATTAGAGCCAATAACTCCACCCTGAATTGTTACATAATAAATATCAAAACCACCCAATCCATTTTTTTTATCTGTTGCAAAATATAATTTTGAGCCATCGTTATTAATAAAAGGATATATATAATTAGCATTATTATCGCCAAAATTAATTTTTTTCTTATGTTTTAATTTCCCATTTGTTAATTGAGCTTGCCATAATTCCCAATGCTTAACACCCTCTACCGCCTTTGTTGATTTTTTTGCGTAAATTAATAAATGACTACTATCATTATAGGTGAAAGCCTGATCAGTTGAAAAATTGGAAAATAAAATTTCTACCTCATTTAAATTTCTTTTAATTTTTTTATAATTAACTAAAATGTCATTATCATTACTTGTAGGGGCAGTGAAATCATCAGTTTTACCTGTTTTAATATATTTAATAACGGTGTCAGATTTTTTAATACTTACATTTATAGAATCAATAATTTTAAATCCAGTATCTTTTGTCCAATATATTTTATTATACGCCACCTTTTCTTTAGGAATAGGCTTATTAGATATATAAATGAGCCCTCCAGCATATGGGATAGGACTGAATTCGTTACTTTTTGTATTTATTGAAAGAATCTTATTAGTATAGTCTAAAGAGTCTCTTACTAATAATTTATATTGAATATTGCTAGTTTCATTTAATTGTTGAGCATAAGAAGGCTTTGCTGTAATTATTAACAAAATTAAGCAGTTAAGAAATATTTTATATATTAAGCTCCTCTTCATTATTAAAATATCTTATAAGATTTACTATTAGGAAATAACTGACCAAATTCAAGTCTTAAAAACAATTCACTTGTATTAGGTGTTTTAAATGTCATATCATAAGCATAACCTATTCTAAATTGTGGATTTACTTGCACTTCTGCCATTCCTAAAAAAGATTCCCCTGTTCGATAGGAAGCACCTATACCTACAGTATTTTTTAACCAAATATTAGTATTAAAGTCAAATTGAATTGGAGCACCACTTGTTAATTTAATAAGCATTGCAGGTTTTATGGAAACATCATCATTAATATCAAATGAATAACCTGTTGTAATAAAATAATGTTGTTCATTAATTTGATACAAATTTGAATCTGTTTTATAAGTTTCAGCATTGGTAAAATTGACCAGATCAGGGGCTGAAAAACCTGCATAAAAATGATCATCATTATAAAATATACCCGCTCCTAATAAAGGTATTGTCTTATTTAAATTGGATGCAAAGGCATAATCATATGCAATAATTTGACCAAGGTTCACATTAGTCAAAATTTTAGAGTCGTTGTAGAACCCCCCTTTGATACCAAGGCTCATTACACCATGTTCTGAAACAGGTACTTTAATATTATAAAATAAATTCAATCCTGTTCTTTTAATTACAGCTGCATATCTATCATCAAAAAGCTGTATACCATATCCCATTTTTTTACTTTCAGAGGGCATATCAAATGTTATAGACTTACTAGAAGGCGCCCCTGGCATCCCAGCCCATTGATCTCTCCAAATAAATGCTAAGCTTGGAACACCCCTATTTCCGGAATATGCAGGGTTAATGTTTGTCATATTATACATGTATTGAGAGTACATAGGCACTGATTGTCCAAAAACATTTATCTGCTTTAGTACAAAAAATGATATTAATAATATGATAAAACTACTTCTTCTCATTTATCTTTTTAAAATTACAAACCCATTAAATATTTGAACCTTTCCTTTGTCATCAATTGCTCTAAGTGTATAATAATAACCTCCATCAGCTAATTCTTGTCCAAGGAAATTCTCTGTACCTGTACCATCCCATTCATTTTTATAATTTGTATTTGTATATACGAAATTGCCCCATCTATTAAAAACTTTAAGGTCTAGTGTTATATTAGCTGGTTTAATTATAACAAAATAATCATGAACACCATCGTGATTAGGTGAGAAACCTTCCGGTATAGAAATCTGTAAATCTTTTACATAAAAACTTGCCAAAGCTGCTGGAGCTTCAATAGTTCCCCATTTGGTATCAGCTTTTACATAAGCTGGATTTATTAAATTACCTACAAAACCTTTGGGAGATAAATTCATGACAAAACTTGCATTCCCTTTTGTTAAAGGAGCAAGCGTACTAGATTTTTGTAACACTTCAACATCTGTATTAGAATTAAAAGAAGGATTTGAGATAAGACTTCCCGCTGCTATTTTTTTTATTATAGTAAAATCACTTGTTATGGGTATTACATTATGCAAGTTGTCTGAAATTACAATATTCGAAATTTGATAATTAGATAAATTACTTAATGTTAAATTAAAATTGTAATTAAATGTAGAATTCGGTTGTAATATACCACTATCAATAGTTTGATCTAATCGTATTATAGCTGAAGGATCAATGATATTAATTTTAAATAATGCCTTATCACTTTCGACACTATTTATTACCTGGCTAACAGCGTAATTTATAGTTCCAGCAATTCTACTTAATAATGGAGTTTCATTTTGTAATACACTATTAATATAGTATTTAAATGTTGCCCCATTTAAACCAGATACCTGTGCGCCTATATTATTTGGATTTGATTTAACCCCTAAAATAAATGTTGTATCTAAAGCAATTGGCTTGGGAGGCGCAATAATAACTGTATCATATACAAAGTCATCACTGTACAGGAGAGTGGTTGAATCATAAGACCTTAGTTGATAAATAAAAGTCCCTATTTTAGAAGGTAATTTAGGAGCAACTGTGCTACAATTTGTAGTATTTAAATCACACCAAGCTGGGACTGTTGCTGTTGGATATGAAATTACTAATGCGTTTAATGTTTCTGGTATTGTAGGTTCATCAATTAAGTATTTTTCACTTTTTACAACAGGTGGTGGCAAAATTTGAATAATTGTAAAAGTATGTGCAGCCGAAATTGCTGCATTATAATTTTCATCTTCTGCAACATTGGCTATTAATTGATAATTGCCTGGCTTTGTTGGTGCCATAGAGCTTGGACCATAGCTTGTTGTTCCTGTTCCACTATATGAATAAGTAACAGCGCCTGTTGAACCAGTAACTGTTGAACTTGACGGCCCTTGCGCTTTGCCATTATAAGTATAGGTCGTTAAACCACTGACTACAATGGACGAATTGGCTCTTACAATTGAGAACGCTAAAGCATTTGAACTTGCCCCATTATAATTTTCATCCTCTGCAACAGTAGCAATTAATTGATAAGTGCCTGGTTTTATTGGTGCAGTGACACTTGGTCCATAAGTAGTCGTGCCTGTTCCACTATATGAATAAGTAACAGCGCCGGTAGAACCAGTTACAGTTGAGCTCGACGGACCTTGTGCATTAGCATTGTAGATGTAAGAAATTATTCCTTTAGCAACTATGGTTGAAACACCTTTTGAAGTATTTGATGCTTTAGTAATTATAAATGCATATGCTGATGATACTGCCCCATTATAATTTGCATCACTTGCAAGTGTTGCTGTCACTTGATAAGTACCTGCTTCTGTTGGAGGAGTCGCGCTTGGGCCATAAGTAGTGGTGCCTGTTCCAGCATAACTATATGTTACAGCTCCTGATGATCCTGTTTTAGTATTTGTACTAGGACCTTGTGCAGATCCTGAATAAGTATATGTTGTAGCTCCCGTTACAGTAATTGCTGAAGAAGCAGCATTGATAGTAAATGAATATGCTGATGATACTGCACTATTATAATTTGCATCACTTGCAAGTGTTGCTGTCACTTGATAAGT